>Ga0316204_10005603_pt1 | contig 20440 bp, 17 predicted proteins | sample 6monrhotite_MG_2_FD_205661 | JGI IMG/M metagenome (GOLD analysis project Ga0316204, IMG submission 205661) | Microbial mat bacterial communities from mineral coupon in-situ incubated in ocean water Damariscotta River, Maine, United States -... | ecosystem: Environmental > Aquatic > Marine >...
CCGTAAGACATACTCGTGACGGACTAGAGCAAAACCAAGTCAGCAAGGCTACATTACGATTGGCTACTCATTATATGCAACAAGAAAATGAGCAAGTAGAATACTTTCCGAGTTATGAATTAATTCTTGACGATTTAAGAGACTATCGCTTTTACAAGAAAGATCTCATTCATCCCTCTGAAGAAGCAGTCGATTATGTCTGGAATAAATTTCAGCAAACTTATTTTGATGAAGCCACACAGCATTTTGTATCCAAATGGAGTTCTGTTCTAAAAGCAATAAATCATAAAGCATTTCATCCTCATACACAGGCTCATCAGAATTTTATTGCAAAAACCATCAATCAGCTTAAAGAACTGTCTAAATTCGTCGATATCTCCAGAGAAATGGAACAAGTCAAAAAACAACTAGCCAATGAGTGATAGAGGCCTGGAACTCAACATAGCTGCTCCTGAAACCAGGATTACTCAGTTTGCAGACTTGATTCTTCCTTTACCAATTCCCAATCTGTTTACGTATAGAATCCCAGTGGAAATGGAGGAAGAAACGCAGGAGGGCAAGAGAGTGATCGTTCAATTTGGACGCAGAAAAATTCTCACAGGAGTGATCATACGAATCCATGATAGTCCTCCCTCTAATTATGAGGCAAAATATATCCTGGATATATTGGACCAGGTTCCTTCTTTTTGCCAGGTTCAACTGGATTTAATTTTCTGGATGGCCTCCTATTACATGTGTACTCCTGGTGAGGTACTCGCTATGGCTATGCCTTCCGGTCTGAAACTAAGCTCTGAATCCAAAATTCAGTTAAATCCGGATTATAGTATCAAGGATTATGAATTTTCTGACCAGGAAGAGCAGCTTTGGGGGGTCTTGCAACAAAAGGATCTTTTGGATTACAACACAGCCGGAGAGGTTCTGGGAATAAAAAATATAAATCCTGTCTTAAAGTCTATGATCAAAAAGGGGGCGATCATTCTATTAGAGCAGGTAAAAGACAGATATCGGCCTAAAGTCCGTAAACATATTCGTTTTAAGCCAGACTATCTGGAAGAAACAAAACTTCAGGATTTATTTTCTAAGCTTAGCCAGAAACCAAAACAGGAAGCCATTCTTTTGCGCCTCCTTCATTTAATGCCGGTTCTTAATACCCCAACGCTCAATACACATGGAGTAGCTAAAGTTGAACTACTCGACTCAGACCGGGAAATACTCTCCTCATCCTCGCTTAAAACACTAATAAAAAATGAAATTCTTGAAGATTTTGATGTGATTGTCTCAAGGTTTGATGAATTTATCCCGGATGATTATGAAATTAACCTTACCGAAGCCCAGCAAAAGGCCCATCTAGAAATTCATGAGGGCTTCCAGAAAAATAATACTGTATTATTCCAGGGAGTAACAGGAAGTGGTAAAACAGAAATTTATATTAGTCTGATTCAAGAGATCCTGGAACAAGGAGGACAGGTGTTATATCTTTTACCTGAAATTGCACTTACTACACAAATTGTAAGAAGGCTACGAAAAGTATTTGGTGACCAAATGGGGGTATTTCATTCCAAGTATTCTGCCAATGAGCGTGTGGAGGTATGGAACGGAGTCATTAGTGGTAAATTTCAATTGGTTGTAGGAGTTCGCTCATCCATATTTTTACCATTTGACAATCTGGATCTTATAATTGTCGATGAAGAGCATGAGCCCTCCTACAAAGCCTTCGATCCGGCTCCCAGATATCATGCCAGGGACACTGCTCTAAAACTTGCCTCACTTCATCATGCTAAAACCATACTTGGTTCCGCTACTCCTTCTATGGAATCTTATTATTTGGCAAATCAAGGTAAATTTTCATTTGTTTCTCTGAAAGAGCGTTACGGAAATGCTCGTTTACCTTCCATCGAATTAGTGGATATTGAAAGGGAGCGAAAACAAAAAAGAATGCGTGAGCACTTCTCTTCTGTTTTGATGGAAGAGATGGAATTATCTTTGAATTCTGAACAACAGGTAATAATATTTCAAAATCGGAGGGGATATGCCCCTTATCTAACCTGTGAAGAATGCCACTGGATCCCTAAATGCACACAGTGTTCAGTAAGTCTGACGTATCACCGGTACCAGAATGAACTGGTCTGTCATTACTGTGGTCAGCGACAAAAACCACCCTCAAACTGTATCGCTTGTGGCTCCGTTAACATTAGAAATGTAAGTTTTGGAACTGAAAAACTAGAAGAAGACTTACAACAGTTTTTTCCGGATGCAAGAATTCAAAGAATGGATCTGGATACCACCCGATCTAAATATTCCTATGAACAAATTATTAATGATTTTTCTGAAGGAAAAACCCAACTATTGGTGGGTACACAAATGATCACCAAAGGTTTGGATTTTAACCATGTAAATCTTGTGGGCGTTTTGGATTCTGATCGAATGATGAATTTTCCTGATTTTAGATCCTTTGAACGAACATTTCAATTATTGGTACAAGTTGCGGGAAGATCCGGGAGAAGAGAGATACCAGGGAAAGTTCTGATCCAGACTTCTCATCCTGCTCATCCTCTGTTTCAGAAAGTAATTGAACATGACTACGAATCTTTTTATCAAGAAGAACTCAGTGAAAGAGAAAAATTTAATTATCCTCCTTTTACCAGGCTCATTAAGGTCATTCTTAAGCACCCGGATCGGGACATTGCTTATCAGGCTTCCCACCAATTGAGCAAATCTCTTGCAAATCGATTGGGAAGTCAACGAATTCTTGGCCCTCAGGAGCCGGTAATCCATAAAATTCGCAACAAATTTCTAATGGACATTCTGATAAAACTTGAAAAAGATAAGGTAAATCTAGGTCGGGCCAAGGCTCTAATTCTTGAAAGTATTGATGAGGTTAGAAAATTACCAAATTTCTCAAAAGTGATCTATCAGCTTAATGTAGACCCTATTTAGGATTTAAGAAAATCACTCATTTCTTTCCAAAAACTCTCCTTGAATTTTTTCCGGAAAAGATTAAAATGACCAATATGGTTAACTCCCAGATCATCGGGATAGATATGCCTGCGGGTAATTTCTGCTTTCTTGAATTCTTCCATTATTGCATTCACCGAACGGATAGGAGCATAATTATCATCACTAATAGACACGCCCATTAACTTTCCTGAAAAACCTGAGAAATTTAAATATGCTTCCAACAGCAGCCCAAAAAACCAGTTTTTACTTCTACCCCAACTTGCCCATTCCAGTGCCACACCCTTTGGAAGATCATCCCCTGCTCCAATTATCTTTGATGGAAAATAACCAAATAATCGTGATGCAACAGGAATTACAAAATACCATAGAAGTATCATATTTAGTCTCCATACTCCATCCCAATATTTTGAATTACCTTTCTGTGCACCTACCGTAATGGCATTTTTGATATTAGGATTGAATTTGCTCAGACCTAATATTTGTCCCCCAATACTGTGGCCAATCAGAGAATACTTGGCTTCAGGGTGTTTTTGAATAATATACGCCATCATACCATTCATATCCAGCAGCCCCCATTCACTCATTTTCGCTTGAAAACCTCGCAATTTACCCGGACTTGATTCGCCAATTCCACGATAGTCATAAGTATAAACCGTAAAATTATTTTCAGCCAGAAAACCAGCCAGATCATTGTAAAACCTTCGTTTAACTCCGGCTGCAGAGTTGATTAGCACTACTCCTTCCTTCGATTGAGATGATGAAAACCGGCTGGCCGCAAGCCCAAAGCCATCACTGGCAGGAATCAGAATTTCCTCGTGGGTAATATCAGTACTCAAATCTCCCATTCATCGTTAAGTATGGAAATCGCGTGATGGGCGGTCATATCGTATTGGGTAGGAACTATGGAGACATAGTTATTAGCGATAGCCCATTCATCATTATCTTCACCCTTATCATGATTCTCAAAATTTCCTGCCATCCAGAAATACTCACGTCCGGTGGGGTCAATTCGCTTATCAAATTCTTCCTGCCATTTGGCTCTAGCCTGACGGCATACCTTTATACCACGGATGGAATCATTTCTCTTTGGTGGAAAATTAACATTTAATGCAACTCCCTTGGGTAAACCAGTCTTCAGTACTTGTCCTGCGATGTCGAGGATATATTTCTCAATATGATCCATAGGTGCTTTGGTAGAGTAATCACATAATGAAAAAGCAATGGATGGCCCTCCTTCAATTGCTCCTTCAATTGCAGCGGACATGGTTCCAGAATAAAGGACAGAAATAGAGGTATTAGATCCATGATTAACCCCACTCACTACTAAATCAGGAGTCCTGCCTTTAAGTACATAATTTTTACCCAGTTTTACACAATCTGCAGGAGTTCCTGAACATTGATATGCAACTATATCCCCAAAGATATCTACTTTTTTCAATCGCAAGGTGTCCCCTATGGTGATCGCATGACCCATTCCAGATTGTGGAGAATCAGGCGCTATCACCACTACTTCTCCCAACGTACTCATTAATTCCACCAGCAAGCGTATTCCCGAGGAAATTACTCCATCATCATTCGATACCAATATCAATGGTTTATCCATAGTAAATTTCTTTAATTGTAAGCGTGTAAAAATAGCGGAACAAAAGTACAATTCAATAAATTATGTTTTGAACCTCTCCGATTTTTAGTAATTAAAGAAATTCAGGAATAAAGATCAGGCCAGAGGAGCAATAAAGAAAAAATAATAAATCCCATACTAATCGTAAATATTAGCCAATTCCATGCATTGTTGCTTCTATTCTCAAAAATTACTTGTTCAGGAAGTAATAAAACTAATTCTTCTGAAGTAGGTTTCCCAAAGGAAGCCTCCACTGCCTTGTAATAATAGGTATCCTTGCTTTTTATCCTTCTGAAAAATCTCGTAGAATCATAAGGAAACTCACGAATGGATTTCAAACAATCGGATACCAGTTCTTTTACTTTTATTTCATCCTCTTCATAAGTGGCTTTTGCATTGAATCCTCTATGTTCCTGAAATGCATACCAATAGTTGATATCTCTTGGATTATTCAGGGCATGATGATCCATAAACATTGGCAGTGTTATATAGACATATACATCAACACTAGGTCCGTCATGATCATAATCCCAATCATAATAGTAACCAAAGTAAGTAGTATCAATAAAATAATCCTTAACTGAATAGTAGCGGGTCTCAGGAAAATCCAATAATTCATTAATGGAGGAAACCGTAGTAAGTTTTCCAAATTCTGAATCCGCTATAAATACAGATATCATGATAGCCGGAATAAGAGTAAAATACGTTACCAGATGAAATACAAACTTTCCCCGGTGCTGAGGCTTAAATTTTAAGAGTTCAAGCTTGGGTCTAAGAATAAGCCATAATGGAATTATCGGGAATAGAAAAGCTACAAAAATAGTCCAAAATGCAGAATTGGGATCAATAATTGACGTTTTAATCGATAATGCCCAGAATAGTATTACAATTACCCATAAGGATGAAATAATTATAATTAAAAAAGTCGGAAGGAGTTTTTGAGCTTTTGTCGAATAACTAGCCATTCATTAGTACTAAAATATTACTGATTGAGGCCAAAACATTTTGGACCTGGCCTAATTAAATCAGCGTATTATAAAAATATACAATCCTTACCAAATCTGCTTTCTTGTCATACTTTAATTTATTTTTCTTTATAAATTTCTTGATCTGATCAGCCTTATCCCGCATAAACTCAGTTTCCAGCTCATTTTTCTTTTGAGTGTACTTTTTTAGCTTTCCTTTTTCACGTAGAAAAAAGAAATCATAAGCAAGCTTTTCTCTTGATACATAATTTGGGGAATAGTAAGAGTATTGGGAAACAGTTTCTGTAATAACTCTCTCCCGTGTTAATAAGGACATTTTACCCTCATGGAGCACTTCAAATATAGTTGGGGTTTCATAATTCCGATCATTCCCAAAGGGCAGGGAGTAGAAGTATCTAAAATTATCAACTGTTTCATCAAAAATTTCGAAATAATAGATTTTTTGAGCAGAGATGGTGATAATTTTATCATTCCGCTCAACCTGTACAATATCCAGTTGCAGGTTATACTTTACATTTCCTTTAAGTGTATCACTTTCAATACTAACAACCTTTCCCTTATGCCAAATCTCTGAAGGAAATTGCTGGGCATAAATCGGTACACTGAGTATTGAAAGAAATATCCATATAAGAGTTTTATTCATAGCATATGTATTTTATTTTTTCAAAATCATATGGCCCATTTTGTCTCTTTTGGTTGTTAGATATTTTTCATTATGCTTGTTAGGCTTGATCTCCAATGGAACTGAATCCACAATTTCAAGACCATATCCAATTAACCCTGCCCGTTTGGTTGGATTATTAGATATTAGTTTCATTTTTCGAACTCCCTGATCTCTAAGTATCTGCGCACCAACACCATAATCTCTTGCATCCATTTTAAAGCCCAGTTTGAGATTTGCTTCAACTGTATCCAGTCCTTCTTCCTGTAATTTATAGGTTCGCAACTTATTGACCAACCCAATACCCCGTCCTTCCTGATTCATATAAAGCACAATTCCCTTGCCAATTTCATTGACCATCTTCATTGCGCCTTGTAATTGAGGTCCACAGTCACATCTACAAGACCCAAAGATATCACCGGTCATACAAGAAGAATGTACTCTTACTAGTACAGGTTCATCTTTATCCCAGCTACCCTTACTCAACGCCAAGTGTATATCACCTGTATTAATTTGCTTATAAGCAGTCAATTCGAAGTCTCCAAATTCTGTAGGCATTTGAACTGTTTCTTCTTTCTCTATCAACGATTCCTTTTCAAGTCTGAATTTGATAAGGTCTTCAATAGAAACCAGTTTGAGATTAAATCGGTCTGCTACCTCCCTTAGATCAGGTAATCGAGCCATACTTCCGTCCTCATTCATAATTTCCACGAGCACTCCGGCTGGTTTCAATCCTGCCAAACGAGCAAAATCAACTGCCGCCTCAGTGTGTCCAGTTCTTCTTAGTACTCCACCAGACTTTGCTTTTAAAGGAAATATATGTCCCGGCCTTCCCAGTTCTTCCGGCTTGGTTTCTAAATTCACCAATGCCTGTACGGTCTTAGCCCGGTCTGAAGCAGAAATACCCGTAGTACATCCATGGCCAATTAAGTCAACAGATACCGTAAAAGGAGTTTCATGAACTGCCGTATTTTTACCAACCATTAACTCCAACTCCAGCTCTTCGCAACGCTCCTCAACCAAAGGTGCACATATCAAACCTCTACCATGAGTTGCCATAAAATTTATGATCTCCGGGGTAACACATTCAGCAGCACATATGAAATCACCTTCATTCTCACGATCCTCATCATCTACCACAATAATGATTTCTCCCTGCTTTATCGCCTCTACGGCATCTTCTATTCTATCTAACATAGTACTGTTTACGTAATTTTGATCTTTGGTTTTTACTTTGTTACTACATTTCCAAGTTTCTCTGCAATTTCCATTTCATGCCTCTTGAGTTCTTTATGAAATTTCATCAATCGAATCTGCTTATCTTCCACCGTTTCAGATTTCAATTCCCGAATATTTTCGGCGATCAACTTTTGAACTACACGGAATTTTAGTCTTAATACATTGGTCAATAATACATTGCTTAGATTATCCTCTTCCTTTGGAACCCTAATATGAAATTTATTTTCCCAATTCTCAGAGACTTCGTATCGGTTGGATACCAAATTGATTACTTCCTGACGAATATTCTCATTTCCATTACGGATAAAGTATTCGCCATCTACTACCTTTCCTTTCTTAAGCTGATGACGAAATTCTATCATTATCTCATTGTAAATTGGAAAAGTAAATTCAATATCGTCCAATTCACTTAACAGCAAATCATGCAGCTTATACTTTTCTTCCAAGTCTATATCTGAATAACTTAATAGTAGTCGTATACTTTCCCGCTCCTGGTAGTAAATTGAGTTATTCAACCGATCCATTGGATCGTCTTTAAGATCAGTGAAATCCTCTACAAGTTCTTCCGTGATTAGCTCTTCTTCAGCACTTCCTGTTTTTCTTCGTTCCTGAAGAATGCGCTTATTCTGCTCCGAAACCAATATCGACTCATCAATTTCCAGGAGTTTAGATGTTTCCTTAATGTAAATGGTCCTTTTTAGAGCATCAGGAATTTTGGCAATACTCCCAATGATGTCTTTTATGGCTTCAGCCTTTTTAATTGGATCATTTGCAGATTCCTCAGCAAAAAGAGCCAATTTAAACATCAAAAAATCTTTAGTCTGTTCTTCCAGATAATTCTTAAACGCAGTAGAACCCACTTTTCGAGAAAAACTGTCCGGATCTTCACCATCATCAAAACTTACGGCCTTTACATTAAGCCCTCCTTCCAGTAAAAGATCAATTCCTCTAAGGGATGCTTTAATTCCAGCCGTATCTCCATCAAAAAGAACAGTAATATTGCCGGTGTACCGCTTTATCAGTTTGATCTGTTCGGTGGTAAGTGAGGTCCCACTGGATGCCACTACATTGGGTACTCCTGAAAGGTGCATGGAAATCACGTCGGTATACCCTTCTACTAGATAACAGTTGTCGGTCTGACGAATGGCTTGTCTGGCCTGATGTAGCCCATAAAGCACATTCGACTTATGGTAAATATCGGTTTCTGGTGAATTTATATATTTGGCCTGCTTGGATCCTGTGACCAATGTGCGCGCACCAAAGGCAATAATTTTCCCCGAGACATTATGAATGGGGAACATAACCCGGTTTCGAAAACGATCGTACTTCTTGTCTTCTTTTTGAATTATTAGACCTGCCTTCAGTAAGACCTCTTCTGAATATCCTTCTGCCAAAGCGGATTTCATCAAACCATCCCAGGATTCCTGGCTATAACCCAGTTCAAAATCTCTTATGATCTGTTCATGATATCCTCGTTCCTTAAAATAAGATAAACCGATAGATTTACCGGTATCTGTATTCCATAATTGGTCTGTGAAATAGTCTTTAGCAAAACGTGAGACAATGTAGAGGCTGTCCTGCTCATTCTGTCGTTCAACGTCAACTTCTGATTGCTGATCTTCCTCAATTTCAATCCCATATTTGGTAGCCAAATAACGGATAGCTTCCGGGTAACTCAACCCTTCAATCTCCATAATAAAAGTAATGGAATCTCCAGCTACTCCGCATCCAAAGCATTTGTAAAATCCTTTGTCAGGAGCTATCGAAAATGAGGGAGTTTTTTCGTCATGAAAAGGACAACAGGCCCACATGTCCTTGCCTTTTCTTTTAAGGGTAACAAAATCAGAAACAATCTCCTCAATTTCTACCCTTTCCTTTATTTGCTGTATGGTTTGCGCACTAATTCCCACGGTCGAAGCTTCAAAAAACAAAGATAGTTTATTTGTATCATAAAACTTATTTTACTAATTATTAGTTAATAAATCGTTTGAATAGCAGTAAATTTGAAAAAATCATAATATATGGACATTTCGAAAGAAAACGTATTGAAGGCTTTAAGCCATGTGAATGACCCGGATTTGGGCAAGGATTTGGTTACACTCAATATGATTGAGGATATTAAGATCAACGGAGACAAATTATCCTTTTCTGTTGTCTTAACTACCCCCGCTTGTCCGCTCAAAGAGATTATTAAAAATGATTGCCTGAAAGCTATTGAAAAACACCTTGGCTCAGGGCTGAGTGTGGATATCCACATGACTTCTAATGTGACCACCATCAGACAAAATGCACCATTGCTGCCTGGAGTAAAAAACATCATTGCCGTTGCCTCTGGTAAAGGTGGAGTTGGCAAGTCTACCATCACCGCAAATCTTGCCGTTGCATTAAGCAAAAGTGGGGCAAAAGTGGGGATTATTGATGCCGACATTTTCGGACCATCAATGCCTATCATGTTTAATTGTGAACATGAGCAGCCAAGCGTACGTCAGGAAGGAGATAAAAACCTGATCATCCCACTCGAGCAATATGGAGTCAAAATATTATCCATTGGTTTTCTTACCCCTGTTGATGATGCGATTGTCTGGAGAGGACCCATGGCCAGTTCGGCATTAAGACAGTTTATAGCTGATGCAGACTGGGGAGAATTGGATTATTTACTTATCGATCTGCCTCCTGGCACATCTGATATTCATCTGACATTGGTACAAACCGTCCCGGTTACAGGTGCCTTAATAGTTACTACCCCACAAAAAGTAGCACTTGCAGATGCCACTAAAGGAGTCTCAATGTTTAGACAGGCTCAGATCAATGTACCTGTATTGGGTATTGTAGAAAATATGGCATACTTCACTCCCGAAGAGTTGCCCGATAATAAGTATTATATTTTTGGAGAGGATGGCGGTAAAAGCCTTGCAGAAAAATTTGATGTACCATTGCTAGGACAAATTCCTTTAGTACAGTCTGTCCGAGAAAGTGGAGATAATGGTTATCCGGAAGTCATGAAAGAAGGACCTATTGCTGATGCCTTCCATAGCACAGCAAATATGCTGGCTCAACAGGTGGCTATTCGTAATGCTACGTTGGAAAAAACTAAAAAAATAGAAATAAACGCTTAATAAATGATGGAAGATCACGTTAAAGAGAAACATGAGTTGTGGGATAGGGTAGAGTCTTCTCTCGAAAAGATCAAGCCTTATCTGGAAGCGGATGGAGGTGATGTGAAAATTTTAGACATTACGGCAGACTTCATAGTTAAGCTTGAATTGTTGGGCGCTTGTGGAAGTTGCGCAATGTCTGAAATGACGATGAGGGCAGGAATTCAAGATGCCATAATGCGTGCCGTACCCGAAATTCAGAGCGTAGAAGCAATTAATGATAACTAAGAATAAACCCAGTTTCGATAAATGGGTCTAATTTTTTATGATGATTTATCATTCCCGTTATTTTTTAAAACTACTCTGTACACTGTCATTCCTGATATTGTCATTGAGTTCATCAATGGGACAAAAAAAGTGTGCTACCCCTGTTTATCAACATATCTCTGAAAGTCCACAACAATTCGAAAATTGGATAAAAAACAAAATTGATCTTAAAAAGACGAATATTCTGCCACAAGGTCGTTCCAACCAGGAACAGGCCACTCTTTACACTATTCCAGTTGTTTTTCACATTGTTCATAATGGAGAATCTTTGGGCTCTGGAGGCAACATACCTGACGGGCAGATTTTTTCTCAAATGGATATCCTTAATGAAGATTTCAGAAGATTAAATGCAGATACAGTCAATACCCCCCCTGAATTCAGACCTGTTGCGGCAGATATTGAAGTAGAGTTTGTTTTGGCAAGAAGAGATCCTTTGGGACAGGCCACTTCTGGAATTAACCGGATTCAAGGAATAAAAGCGGAATGGAATGCATTCTCTCCAATTGACGACGAGCAACTAAAATCTACTATTTATTGGCCTGCAGAAGATTACATAAATATCTGGGTAACTGCACTTCAGTCAAATGTTTTAGGTTATGCCAGTTTTCCTGAATCCTCATTGCCGGGAATTGACAATCCAGAAACCAATCGTCTGCTCGATGGAGCCGTGATTGATTATAACTTTTTTGGTGAAGGATTCAATGCCTTTACTTTTAGTAAAGGAAGAACTGCCACACATGAGATTGGACATTTCCTTGGGCTTAAACATATGGATGGCGACCCTGAATTGGGAGTGGATGGCTGTACCGTAGATGATTTTGTAGACGATACACCCAATGTGGAAGATCAGGCTTCTGGCTGTCCTACAGGAATCGTCACCTGTAGCTCCACAGATATGATCCAGAATTATATGGATTTTTCCGATGACGAATGCATGAATATCTTTACTGAGCAACAGAAAGATCGGATGCGAGTGGTATTGGATAATTCACCTAGAAGATTAAGTCTACTTACTTCAGCTGGTCTTATACCTCCTATTCTAGGATTTGACCTGGGTATTTCGGAAATCAACAACCCCTCTCTGATTAATTGTGAGGAAAGCCTTTTCCCTTCCATTACGATTACTAATTTTGGTACACAACCGGTATCTTCTTTTGACCTCTCCTACCAATTAAATGGGGGAACTTTGGTTTCTGCAACCCATTCAGACTCGACTTTAGAAAGTACAGAATCCGTTACTTTAACTTTCCCGGAGATCATTATCCCAGAAGGTCCATCAGATTTTAGGGCAGTAATTAGCAATGTTGCAGAGGGTGATGAGAACCCTACCAATGATGAAATCAATGAAATTAGATTCCTTGAAATCAGAGAAGACATCATCCCACTTAGAGAAGAATTTATTGAAAGTGAATTTCAAAACGGTTGGTTTGTAATCAACTTTGATAATAATCTGACTTGGGAAATTGAAGAGGCGGGCAATCCAGGATTTGCAGCTGGAGTCAATCATTTCAACAATGCGTTCATCGGCGAAGAAAATTGGTTGGTAAGTCCAATTCTTGACTTTTCTTCTACTACTGAAGCAAGTCTATTTTTTGATGTCTCCTATGCCGTTAACCTGAATCGAAATGACATTTTGAGAGTACTTGTTTCCACGGATTGTGGAGCTAATTTTAATAATCTGGTTTATGAGAAATCCGGCGCTGAACTTTCTACCAATGAAGGAACTTCTTCCTGGGCTCCAGCAGGACCTGAAGATTACCGTAAAGAAGAGGTGGACCTAAATCAGTTTGTAGGTATGCCTGAAGTTCGCGTAGCTTTTATTGCTGTAAATGATTTTGGAAATAACCTTTACCTCGATAATATTGAATTCTATACCACCAGTCTCGATAAAATTGTGGAGACTCAAAGAAATAGTATAAAGATTTACCCTAACCCTACTTCTGATGAGTTTAATATGGTTATCAACCTTAAAGAAAGGGAAACAATTACCGTTGAAATTATGGATGCAACAGGCAGAATAATTTATACCGAAGATTTTAATAACACCCTAAATCAAACATTTAGCTACGATATGGAAACATTTCCTGCCGGATTATATTTGATCCGAGCCGCAGGAAGAACCATTGATAGAACCGAGCGTCTTATCAAATTCCGGTAATTGCAATAAATTCGTTTTTCCATTTGATGAATTGATTATCTTTGAAAAAATTAAGCTGCAGCGAATGACAACAAAAAAAATCAGGGTTGCCGTACTTTTCGGTGGAAAATCAGTTGAACACGACATTTCACTTAAATCAGCCCACAACGTGGTTGAAAATATCGATAAAGATAAGTTTGAAGTTACACTTATTGGAATAGATCGAAATGGTGGATGGCATCTGAATGCCGATACTCAATCCATAAGCCGTAGCCGAAGTCTGGCTATTATAAACGGAGAAACAGATCATAACCTAGTTGAACTGGATAACAATGACCACAAATACCCTATTGATGTAGTATTTCCGGTGCTTCATGGGACCGATGGAGAGGATGGAAGTATTCAGGGGTTGCTTAGAGCTTCAAATCTTCCTTTTGTAGGATCAGGTGTTCTTGGTTCTGCTGTATCCATGAATAAAATCATCTCAAAAAAACTTTTACTGGCAGCAGGAATCCCAGTGGCTAATTTTATTGCCTGTACTTTCAGTGAAAAAGATCATCTTATCTATGATGAAGTCGTAAAGAAATTAGGCAGTCCTTTTATAGTAAAACCAGCCAATTTGGGTTCTTCTGTCGGGATATCGAAAGTTAGTGATGAAACGCAGTTTCAGGAAGCATTACAAACGTCATTTAATTTTGATCAGGAAGCTATAATTGAAGAATTTATCATAGGTCGGGAATTAGAATGTGCGGTTATGGGAGATGAAAACCCTGTCGCTTCTGCTCCTGGAGAGATCATTATAAAGGGAGATTATGAATTTTATGATTTTGAAGCCAAGTATGTGGACCCAGATGCAGTTGAAATTAAAATACCTGCAGATGCCAATCCGGCACAGGTCGATGAAATGAAACAGTATTGCGTAGCTGCTTTTAAAGCTCTTTGTTGTAATGATTTTGCACGTGTCGATCTTTTCTTTACGGACGAGGGAAAAATATTCATCAATGAGATTAATACGATTCCAGGATTTACCAACTCTTCTATGTTTCCCTTACTTTGGGAAAATGAAGGAATTTCATATACCGAACTAATCACCCAATTAATTGAGATGGCGCTAAAACGCTTTCATAAAAGAGCAAGAGCGGAGACTAAATTTATTTCCGGTCTCAATCGTGAGGTATGAAAACAATGATAATTAAGTTTGATCGTTCTCTCAAAGCATATAAATTCGTTTTTTTTAACTGAGAAATCCATTTATGTTTTTTAAAGCCAATTCGTTAAAGGGTCTGCTGATTAATCTCAGTATTATGATTACTCTGGTGGTTATAATGATCTTATTCTTCTTTTACGTTTATCTTCCAGGCACCACCAATCATGGAGAAACCATCACTGTTCCTAATTTAAACGGGGTACATATTGATGAAATCGATGAGTTTCTTACCAAACGAGACCTTAATTACGAAGTAACGACGGACTCTGGTTTTAATGCTGAGCAAGCTCCATTAACCATTTTGAAGCAATATCCTAAACCTGGTTCCAAGGTAAAGGAGAAAAGAAAGATATACATCACCTTGAATGCTGCATTTCCTCCGCTTATTAAAATGCCAGACCTGGTGAACTCTTCCTTAAAAAATGCTTTGGTAGTATTGGAAAGCTATGGACTGAAAGATGGTAAAAAGACGTATAAATCAAGCACATTCCATAACCTGATTTTAGGTATGGAAATAAATGGTGAAAAAATCTCTAAAGAAGATTCAGTATTTAAGGGTTCCACTATTGATTTGATCGTTGGAACCAGCGGAGGATCCAGAAAAATGGAAACTCCTGAAATTATCGGGTTAGAGTATGGAGAAGCTTTATTTATCGCTAAAGGAATGCAACTCAATGTATTGCCGGTATTAGTTGACGATGAGGAGTTTGATAATACATTACTGGAAGAAGACTCCCTGCCTCCCGGAATTATCATCAAGCAAATCCCTTCCCCATTTGAAACAATTTACTCTGGACAATCGATAGATATATGGTTAAGTACCTCAGATTCGTTAGTTAGTCTAAAGGATTCACTTAACATACAAGAATGAGCCTTCCAGCTATTAAAATCATACTGCTGAGTATAGGTCTGGTATTGAGTAGTTTTCTCAGTGCCCAGGTCAGCATTCGTCCTATCCAAAAAGATATTTCTACGCATAGAACCTCCGGTGTTCAGGAATTGGATACGCTCCAACTACCCTTTTGGGATGACTTTTCTACCTCTGACAAGATTGCTAATCCAACCTTATGGTATTTCGGAGAAACCATTACCATAAATTCTGGCCGTGCTATTCAGCCTCCATCCATTAATGTGGCTTCCTTTGACGGTGTAAACGCTCTGGGAAACCCTTATGACCCTACTCCTCAATCCAGCGGAAAAGCAGACTCACTGGTTTCTCAATGCATTAACCTTTCTAACCTTGGATCAGCTCAAAATGATTCTGTTTATTTTAGTTTCTGGTATCAATTAAAAGGAAATGTTGAGCAACCTGATCCCAATGACTCATTAAATCTGGAATTCAAAGATCCAGACGGAGACTGGCAAATCATGTGGTCAGCCCTGGGTGCCAATATGGGAACAAAATTCGACTCTGTACTTATTAAAGTGGACCCACTCTATTTTCATGATTGCTTCCAGTTTCGTTTTCAGTCATTTGGAAGCCTGGAGGGCCCCTATGATGCCTGGCATATTGATTATATTTACCTCAACGACAGCCGTGAAGCAGACAACTATGGAATTCCGGACCGAACATTGACACGCCCTCCTTCAAAACTTCTTAACACCTACAATGTAGTACCTCTGGATCACTTCAAAAGAGATAGCAGCCTGGTAACTAAGTTTTCTCAAACACAGTTTTTCAATCACGATAATCAACAGGTGACTGGTTTTAACTTTCAGGCCGCAGTTTGGACGGAACATCTTGGGCAACAAATAACCATTGATAGTATTCGACCCAACGCCGCCTTTGGTGGTCAGGTTCCTTTTCCCTTTAATCGAAGATTATTAGAAGCAGATGCCTCCCTTGACATTTTTAAGGTATTCGATTTTCTGGATACTACCGAATTGACAAGTATAACTTTGAATACTACGTTTGCTATTTCAGGTACCGGAGATCTTCCAGACTTTGATGGTTCAATTAATTTTTTAGTAAATGATACCGTAACACTCACTTCTAAGTTGAGTGATTATTATGCCTATGATGATGGAGAAGCAGAATTTGAATTCGGAGTTGTAGGAGCTGGAAGCCAACTGGCGCATCAATTTTATGTGAGTGAACCATCAGAGCTTACTTCAATTGATATTGCGTTTACGAGTGGAGATCTTTCAGAAATTAACCTTATCGTGTGGAGTAATATAGATCCGGGAGAAGAAGCAATTCTAACCTCAAAAATCGATCAGGTAGTGGATGATAACGGGCAAATTGTAAGATATTCGATGCCATCAGTATTCGTTTCGGATACGTTTTATATTGGGTATATTCAAGGAGTAGATGGTTTTGTCTATGTAGGCCTGGATAAAGACAATGAAAACAATGATAAAATATTCTTTAATGGTGAAGGAGTTTGGGAGCAGGATTTAGTCAATGTAAGTGGTTCGTTGATGATCCATCCGGTTTTTGGGGATTCTTCTCTGATCACAGGATTGGAAGAACCCCTGCTTGAGGAAACAATACGTGTTTATCCTAACCCAGCCGATGAAGCAATTACAATTGAAGGCGATTTTGACGAGGGTATGCTTTACGATCTCACAGGCAGGCTTGTATTAACTCTGTATCCTAATCACAGAGGAAGAACCTATTTGAATACCTCCAATTTACGACCAGGCATGTACATTGCGAGAATAAGAAAGAATAACCAATCCATCAATCGTAAACTATTAATTAGACATTAACATGGAAGATATCACTGTACAGGAATTAAAAGAAAGACTCGAAGCATCGGAATCATTAAATGTAATTGATGTACGAGAAGCCTATGAATATGAGGAAGATAATTTAGACTCAATTCATATTCCACTTGGTCAACTTCCCCATAATCTTGACAAAATAGAGGCCTACAAAGATCAAGAGTTGATTATGTTATGCAGAAGTGGTAATCGAAGTGGTCAGGCAAAAATGTTTTTACAGCAGCAAGGATTTACAAAAGTACGAAATGTGCTTGGAGGCATGTTGGATTATCGTCAAAACGAGCTTTAGGACTAACCTCCGGTAATTACAAATGGCTGCGGGCTGAAAGACAGAACAAAAATAATCAACGCAATCCACCCAAGGATTTGACGATTTATATCCAATGGAGCATTATCAATAGTAGGCGGATGCTTAATCCCGATAAACCTACCAAGGATAAAAGCAAATAATAACCAGCCGGAGTATCCTTTGATGCCAGGAAAAATCCAGGCAACTAAAAATTGAATAGAGAATATAACCACTGCAAAAACCAAACGCTCACGGGGAATTTCAAAGTGACGGTATACACAGATGTATAAAAATCCAATATAGAGCCCTGAATACCATAAAAGTAGGGAGAACTCCACATCGAGTGGAATAATTCCCAAACCTGCATAGAATATTAATGCGTAAAATAACATCCTTGAAACCAAATACTGCCTCTCGGGGCCCAAAAGACCATAAAGGATGTGTCCACCATCCAGTTGTCCAATAGGAAGAAGGTTTAAAGCGGTAAAAAACAGCGCCAGGAATCCTGCAAATATCCAGGGATAATGATACATCTCGTAACGATCAGGTATCCTGGATTCATCTTCTACTACGTAGTTTTCAAAAAATTTAAATAACAGGTTAGATCCCATTGCAATCATTTCCCTGTCTTTTTTGATGACTAATGTATCCGGATAATACGAAGGAATATTCCTGCCAAATTTCACATAATCCTTTTTATATACGACCGTATCAGCAGTATAGACTATATCCGCATAGTTCTCTCCAAAATATTCGTACTCTGGATGAATATCATAAATATATTCCTGAGGTGGAAGATGCGTAAATCCATAAAACAACACAAACAGGGCAACGACAAAACCAGCCAATGGTCCGGCAATTCCTATGTCAAAAAACTTCAACTTGGAATCCAATCTCTCCTTGATTTTGATCAATGCTCCTCCTGTACCAATACTTGGAAGTATAGGAAGGCCAAATAAGGGTAAAAACCCAAACCATAAAGGAATATAAAAAGGCAGAGAGACATCCACCTTATGAATTCGTGCTACAATATAATGCCCGAATTCATGGACCGTTAAAATAAGTAAAAACGGAACAGAAAAATTAAGGGCATTTACAAAATCTGCCCAACCGTATTCTGTTTCTGGAACAAATACATATTTTCCAGAAATCCATTCCGTTCCGGAAAATGTTGTGGTAATAAAAACAATTATAAAAAGTAGCCCCTGAAGGAGTAGAGTCTTAGTTTTCTTAGTCATCCAATATTCCTGAAAAATGTTGCTTCAAATCTCCGTTTTGTTCCATTTGAATACCAATAATACCCAATTTATTCGCAGTTTCTATATTCTGAGGATTATCATCAATAAAGACAGATTTAGTCGGATCCAGTTTATTTTCCTCAAGAACTAGCTCATAGATCTCTGACATCGGTTTTCGAAATCCTGTTTCATGCGAATAGTATACTCTTTCGAACAAATCTTTTAATGAATTTAATCCATGAATTGCTGAAAGTTGCTTTTCAAAATAATCCACATGAATCTGGCAAGTATTGGATAATACAAAAAGTCGATATCTACCCTTTAAGCTTTGGATAAAATCAATACGTTCTTTTGGAATATCCAGTAGCATTTGATTCCATGCGGTATCTATTTCTACATCACTTCCTATAATTTCAAAATGCTGCCTTAATCCATCTCTAAACTCCTGATCCATTAATAGCCCTCGTTCATAATCATGAAAAAAATTTATATGCTTGTGCAGCAAGTCATTTCCTGAATTTTGCAGTTCAGAACGGTCCATTAAGGCAAGGTATGAACGTTGCATATCGAGGTTTATAATTACACCTCCAAGATCGAAAATAATGTTTTCAATAATCGCCTCACCCATTGGCCAAAGTTAGGGATTTCCTTTTCTTAAACATTTATCCAAAACCAAATTCATTTAATTCTCATTAATTTAATGCCCGGGGTTTATGGGGCAAAATGCTTACAGGAAAAATTCTCAATATATTATGATTAAGATTTCACCTTTTCAATAATTATCTCCTCACCACCAATGATCAATACATCGATGAGTCGGATAAAAAGTCCCGTCTCCAGTATTCCCGGAATATTTTTGAGAATGTTATCCAGGACTTCTGGTTCTTTAATCATTCCAAACGATGCATCCAGTATATAATTTCCATTGTCAGTAAGGAAAGGCTTATCCTCCCTTTTACGTAATTCTGAGCTTATCTCATGATTTTCAAACAATAGGGTTCTGATGGTTTCATAACCAAAAGGGTTTACTTCCAGGGGCAGAGGGAAAGCACCCAGAGTATTTACTAATTTTGATTCATCAACAATTATTATACGTTTTTTGGTATGGAGCAAATTGATCTTTTCGCGGAGGAGTGCTCCACCTCCTCCTTTGATCATTTGATAATCTGGATCTACTTCATCCGCACCATCAATTACCAGGTCTGTCATCGATACCTCTGAATAATCCTTTAGTGGAATAGAATATGATCTTGCCAGGGATGCAATTTCTTCAGAGGAAGGAATACCGCAAAGATTCATGGAAGGTGCTAACTCAGCAATATATCTGAGTGCAATTTCTGAAGTGGATCCACTCCCCAATCCTATACACATATTGGGTTTGATAAAATCCATAGCCGCTTTTGCTGCTCTGGATTTTTTTTCAACCGTCGGATCCTTCATTTAATAAAGATACTTATTCTCTCTGTCCCAACATAAAGTTGTAGCCAGCAGTAATCAAAACTGGCCATGATTCCCGGATATCAATGCCTATCCCTTTTATCGCATCCAAATCATCATTGAATTTTGAAGAGGTTATGGGAACAAGAATTGCCAGGTCCCAATAATTTCCCTTGCGCTTGAACGAATTAAATTTTAATCCTGCACCAAATGTAGGTCCGAAATAACTCTCATTTAGCTCTGAAGCACCCTCTATGAGAATTGCCGCATTAGTACCAAACATACCTGTAAGGTAAAATTGTGTTCTGGATTCACTTTTGAAAGATTTCACAATCCCTGCATTGAATCCAACATCAACAAAGTTGTATCCCAGACCTCCAAATATGGTCAACTGATTGGCTGGATTTATACTAAATTTTAAGCCTAGCCCTCCATAAGGCAACCCTACCCCTGCCCCAAGTGTAGTATGGTTTTTAGTTGAACTTAAATTTTGTGCCGATACTGTCGTCAGACAGCTC
>Ga0316204_10005605_pt1 | contig 20427 bp, 20 predicted proteins | sample 6monrhotite_MG_2_FD_205661 | JGI IMG/M metagenome (GOLD analysis project Ga0316204, IMG submission 205661) | Microbial mat bacterial communities from mineral coupon in-situ incubated in ocean water Damariscotta River, Maine, United States -... | ecosystem: Environmental > Aquatic > Marine >...
TCGCGCGGCATAGCCGCTTCACGGTCCTTTCGCTCGATTGCTCGCGAGCTTCGTCGACCAGCATCGACGATCAGCCGTGAAGTCAACAGGAACGGTGGCTATGATCAATATCGCGCTGCAGTTGCCGAACGTCAGGCTTGGGTTCGGGCAAGCCGTCCTAAGCTGTGCAAACTGGCGTTCAACAAACCTTTGCAAAGTGTGATATCAAACAAGCTTACACGACACTGGTCACCGGAGCAGATCGCCGGTTGGCTGAAGCGAAAGTATCCAAACGAAGAGCACAATCGGGTGTCCCACGAGACCATCTATAGAAGCCTGTTTGTTCAGGCCCGCGGCGTACTGAAGAAGGAGTTGATGCAGCACCTTCGGTCAAAACGAACAATACGTCGCTCCCGACACGCCAGCCTGAAGCGCGATGGACTGGGCCAGATAAAGGATGCCGTATCGATTAGGGATAGACCGGCCTCGGTGGAAGACCGGGCTGTTCCAGGGCATTGGGAAGGCGATTTGATTGGTGGCTCTAAAAACAGTTACATTGCAACATTGGTTGAGCGACATTCGCGCTATGTGATGTTGGCCAAGGTTCGAAACAAGGATACGAAAAGTGTTGTCTCGGCCTTGATTAAGCAATCGCACAAGCTGCCGCAGGAACTCTACAAGTCCCTGACATGGGATCGAGGTAAGGAGCTAGCCGACCACAAACGCTTCACGCTGGCGACCGATATTGATGTCTACTTCTGTGATCCACAAAGCCCGTGGCAACGCGGTTCCAATGAGAACACCAACCGACTGCTCAGACAATACTTCCCAAAAGGCACCGACCTGTCCGTGCACGCGCAGGCTCACTTAAACAAGATTGCCCGCCAGCTCAATGAACGACCAAGAAAGACATTGAAATTTGAAACACCAGCAGAGAGATTTAACGCGTGTGTTGCATCGACCAGTTGAGGTCGCCACCCAAAGCGGACTCTCAAGAAATTTTCTTATTGGTTAGATTCGTGTGGGCGCTAGAATGATCCTCAAGGGGAGGGGTCATAAAGATGAAAAATTCTAGTTACACTCCTTACCATTGTAATTACCGTGTTTATCGTAGGCTTCCGGGCATCTTGGAAGGGTAATAATTTTTTTTGTTCTTGAAGCAGCTAGTTTATTAATTATTTTAGATGCCATTGAATGACAAATATCTGAATTTGGCGTCAAAGATGGATGCCGTGAAACCCAAACAAAATCAGCTTTATACCAACTCCCTCCACCAAATAAGGCAGGTTTATTCAGTGTCCACTTATATACTCCTTTTTCTGGAGTAATCGTAATATTATTGTAATCTCTAGTCCCTGTTTCACTCCACATATTCCTTATATTAGCACATCTTAAATAACCTTTATGTTTATCGCTTGGAGTAAGGATTAATGTGTATGCACCCCCTTCTCTATAAAATGATTTTTTAGCGACGGTTCCAACTGGGCCGAAAATGACGGTTCCTATCTCTATGATTACTTTAGTAGGTAATTCAAAAATTGACCCTTCTCTGGTTGTGTCTGCCATGTGGACAACAACATCATAGGCGCAGACTTCCTCACCATTATTTTGTAAAGTTTTATCGAGTGGACATTTATTTTTTGCATGTGCAATAGGCGTAGCAATAAAGAAGCTACAAAAAATTATCCCAATAAAGCGGAATAATGTAATTGTTCTACTAGTCATTTCCAATCTCCATTGCTGATAATAGTGGGTTTTAATACAGTCATTACGGCCCAGCTAGGGCTAGTCCATTGAACTGGACCACAATTGCGCCACCAACATCAAGCGCAAGCCCTAGGCCAGCTATAGTGATTTTTTAAGAATATCTATACATGCGAATATGTAAGGTATCGGCTGATAAATCAACCAATGATAGCGAAATCAACAAACAATAACAACCAATGCAATTTACCAAAGGTTTCTACATCTGTGCATATGCCGATAAAAATTATGACTTGTTGTTGTCTCGCAGGAAGAGGCCACGACCAGACATTATTGATTTCGAATAGAGTGGCCGTTCCTGGCTAATTCCTGCCGTTTCAGCTTAACAACCAACATGTCCGCACCTGAAGTGAAAGCAGAAGTGTAATGTCTGCTTTTCCGAATTGCGTGATTTGATGTCCGCTGTTGGGGGGCTAAGCGGACGTTAACGGACCATTCAGAGTCTGTCAGGTCGTAGCGTCCACCCATATTCAAGCTCCAATAGTTTGGAATCTTGAATCACATACAGGAGGATTTGTGAATCCTGTTTATGAGTACATGACCTAGCACCTCAATCACCTTTTCGATTTAGAGACACATCACCACCCCCTACGGCTTTACAAAGCTTAAAGGCAAGGCAATTTTACGGCTAGAGACACATCACCACCCCCCTATCATGAGAAGCGTCCGACACTCCCAGTTTCTGAACCATGGCTTCATTTACGGCTCAAGTGAACTGGCGTAGGGCTAAGGGGCGCTGCCCCTCGCGCGGTCAAGGCTTCCCTTCGGCCTCCGCACCGGACCGTGGCTCAGTCGCTACGCTCCCTGCGCCCGCACCATCCGGCACTCCGGGCCTTGCCCTTGCTACCCCCGGACTTCGCCAGTCAGGCAGGGTTGCAGGATTAGGGCTGCACCTAATCTGCACCCCCCATTTGATTAGATGAGAATTGAAATTGAGTCTTGGTTGAGAAAAGCGATACTTACTTAAGACAAATCTTCAGGCGTGGGCTGAACCGGGAAAAAGCCAAATCGTCCGATATGCTCGTTTTTAGTAAAGAACACTGTTTGGAGACCATCCTTCACATATTGTGGAGGATCATCGTTCTCAAAAACAATGACTTGGCGAGATGTCCATTTGGATAAATATTCGTAGAAGCGATCCTGCACATCAGTGCCTCTTAGATCATCGTCATCACCTTCTGGCTCCCTGTATGCAAGAAGAGGCGTATCTAGAACCACAAAGCCTGAATACGGCAATTTTTTATCCTCCGCATACCGCATGAGAGCGACTGAAAATGCGGCATGAGAAATTGCGCGTAGTCCCTTTCCTCTGTTTCCCCTCAACTTGCCCGCAATAACGAAGTCGCGTTTCGTTGAATCGTAATGGACTCTCTCAGAATTTGGAAAATTCCAACTTTTCAATATTTCCTCAAAAAATATGGAAAAATCATCGGTAACACTGGTGGATAAATCAACTGTGTATAAGTTGTCGCTTTTGCCTTCAGTGCTTTTCGTTTCTAACTCAATCTTTCGAAGCTCTAACTCCTCAATTGCACCCATTAGTTCCATAGCGGACCGTACAATCGATCGCTTTTCTATAATTTCAGAATAAACTGTGCGCTGACTGGATACGTCTGGAGACATTTTCTGAAGCATCACTTCAGCCGAACTGAGTGCGCCAAGCACTGCTGGCTCTATAGCTTTGATTTTTTCAAGTTCACTATTTAATTGGCGGGCTGTTTTGTCTAACTCATCTCGTAAGCCAGTAATTTTTACGCGCTCTGCATCAGCAGCCGCTATAACGGCCTCAACGTTTCCGTCACATTCACTTTCAAGATGCTGATCAGAAGGCGCCGCTCCACACAAAGAACAGTCGCCAGAATCCAATGCCACGACAAGAGAGCCAGCCTCGCGTATTCCCTCTAGGCGAGATAAATCGGAGCCATAATGCAGATCTAGAAGTCTGAAGCGGGCAAGTACCTCGCTAATTTCTGAAGACCTCTCGCCTATGGTTTCAAGTTCTAGTCTATGGCTGTTACGTTCTTTTAAAGCTTGCCTGTAAGAAAATTCGGTATCTTTAAGCGCTAGGCTCTCCCGTGATCTAGTATGCTCCAAACGCTGAAGTTGATCAGCCAATTCCTGAAGAGTTTCCTCTTCTGAAACTAAATCGGCAGTCCGTTCTTTGTAATCAATAATTAGCTCGTCGATGACCTCAATTTTTGCGGAGCGTGTTAACGCCTCTTTTTGATCCAGCTTTTTAGATTGTAATGAACTATCATCCACACCTGTCAAAAGGAGCTTAAAAGCCGCCAGTTCAGAGGTTGCACTGGTAAACTGCCCTGTCTCAAAAGGTGACCCACGCTTTTGAATATCGGTCTCTGAAATGAGGCATAAATGGGCCAAGTTTCTCAAAGTAAAGCTTTGAGTGTCGCCGTTCTTATTTCGTTTCAACTGGCGACTGTCCAGATCGATTTTGCTCAACATAAATGAAGAGATATTGTCTTTAACTTTAGAATGTTTGCCCCCGAGAATAATTGGCTCAATATCTTCAGGCGAAGTAAAATGAAGTCCGTCATAAAATTTAAAATCACCGCCACTTGTGCTTCTCTCAAGTGTAAACGCAGACGTATCATCCATCTCTAAGCCAAGAAAAATTCGGTCATATCCGACACGTTGAGGAATGTCTCTAAGTTCTCCACTTGCGCCTAGCATAAAGTCAAGCGCGTCTATAACGAACGATTTTCCTGTATCAGATGCGCCGTATATCACATTCAGGCCAGAGCCGAATTGTAGGGATGCCGGTTCCTTTTCAGGCCCGGTGAAACATATGTGACGGAGCGTTAATGACGGAGCTGTCATGAGCTACCTCAGGTCCATTGATCAGATATCTGAAATTCTTCTACCCAACGATCAAATACACCGTTAATCGTGCTCCGGAATGCATCATCTTGCATTGCTCCAAACTTACGGACTACCCAATCAGAACGCTTTCGGAGTTCGGCAAGGTATGGGCTCTTCAAACTTAATAGAAATATTTCAGAAAATTCGCTCGCTTGATAGTAAATACCTTTGTCGTTAACGAGGCGCTCCACAAGCCCCCTACTCTTCATCAACATTAGGCCTCTTTCTACCAATCCACGCCGAACTAACAATTCTGCGGAGCGCATGGGTAGCTTAGGATGCAAGCTCTCCGGCCCGCTAACATCACCCGTATGAACGACCAAATGATCAAAGGCGACCATGCGTTGAAGATCGTACGCCATAGGATGGGCGGCAGCCAAGACGCCGACAGAACGAATTCCTGTCTCTAAGGAGCTATTAAAAGCGGGTGAACTCATGTGGGGCTTAATCATCACTTTTTCCACGTCAATCGGTTTTCGTTAGCAAGTTGATGACATATCCCTCGCTTATCAGAAATTTTGGTGACGCTTATCAACCCGTTTGCCGTTAGCGGTAATTGTGCAGCAGCCTGTGTGACGGCGTTCACCCGAAAAAAAGCATCCGTATGTGGAGAGGCCTCAACCTCAATAACACCAGAATGGACTTCATCTTGCAGGTCTTCAAACGTCCCCGTAGGCACTGTGTCACGGGCAAAATTTCTTAAGGATTCTGCGTGAAAAAAGCATTCCCTTTGCCGATGAAAATGCTCCTCAAGATTGGGCCAGGCAGTTAGGCTTGCACTGGAATTCACAGCTTCCTTTTTGTGATCGCAATAAGCCGCGAGAAGCTGTTGCAAATATCGGCTCTCGGATGCCTTTGGATTTCCAGGTGGCTTTTCGGGTAATGGCCTATCAGGCAAACCTCCTCCAAAACGGGCGGCAAAATAAGGGGTATTTCTGTGATCGTCGATTGCCTCATGCGCTGTTTTAAAGGTGAAAATAGAGAAATTGAAATTATCAACGTACTTACGGAAATCACCGGAAAGCTCTATTTTTTCTTTTGATGTAATAGCGCCAGAACACCACTCATCCCATTTTTCAAATACCTTTGATTTCAAGTCTGAAGAGCCAAGAAGCAGCTTTTTTAAACTCATTCCACAATCTTTTGGAGCCATAAAATAATAGCTACGTGGAGGAACAAAATGCCTATTGTATGAATGCCAAAGAGCCTTACCAATTTCAGGAATTGCAGTAGCTGGGGTCAAGGATTTGTCATAATGTTTGCACTGGTAATTATCCCAGATGCCTTTGAAGCCTTTTTTATCAGTAAATGCGGCAACATCAATTCCCATGTCGTTTGCGCCTGAGAGGCGAACAACCTTGTCATATTGCGTTTTCTGATAATGAACCCATTCTTGAATGAAAGCCTCCCACTCATCGCCTGAATATAGAAGGATTAGCTGCGACGGCGGCATCAACTTACCGTAGGAAATTTTAGATGAATTCGGAACAGGCATAGAAGGTGCCCCATTGAGCTCATCAACGTTGATTTCGAGATCATTGCTAGTAGCTTCAGTCAAGATACACAACATAACCGCTTGCGCAATCGCAACCAGCTACCCCCTGTAAGACATGTTGTAAATGATCAACCAATTGATCGCTTGCCCCCACTACCATACGTCGAAACTATCTTTTTGCCTTATCAAGCGCAAGACAATGCACAGAAATACATTTCATGTTGCCTCCCTTACCAGCGTTGTCTATTGGCTGAACCAGACATTCAATCATAAATGTAAGCCGACTCCACGTCTTCCTCCCTGAAGACAAAATCGGCGGCGTGCCGTTGCCGCAGATCGTGTGAGCCGTAGGCGAGCTCGTTCGAGGATGCAGCCGTCGTGCGCCCTTGGGCGCAGGATCGACGGCGAGACAGATCGCCCGCATGGGCGATGCCATATCTCTCCTGTTCTCATCACCGCTTAGGGATTCAATGATTCAATGATTCGGCTTCCAGCACTGGATTTTTCATTTTTTCAAATAGTTACAGAGATAAACGTGACAGATTGGGGGCGTTACCTGTCAAATTGGGGGCTTAGTCGTGACAAATTGGGGGCTCTAACGTGACGGATTGGGGGCTGTTGTTAGTAGGGAATGTGATCATCTAAATCGAGACCTGGGGCGTTTTGCAAACTCATTTGAAGCAATTCAGCAGCTTCTTTCTCGTCTTCGATGATCTTTTCAGCCGTTTTATCTCGTCGTGCTTTGCGCCCAGTCTTATGGCGCTTAAATTCATCAGCCGCACTGGCGATATCTTCTGGCTTTTTTTTCCAGAATTGCAGCCGTACGCGAATGATTCTTCGTCCCTGCTTGATTTCCTGCCAATTGAATGTGAAGTCGGCTAGGTGATCAATTTCATGCTTAGCCTGTTTAAGAACGCGGCGCTTGAATTGGGCGTAATCCTTATACCGACCTTTCTCAATACCAAGACGCTCACGCAGCTCTGGTACCGTCACCTCCAATTCCTTTGTATGGCGTTTGAAATAGAGGCACCCAAGTTCGTACAGTGTAACCGCGTACTTGCTTTCGAACGAGAACAAGACTGCGCTATCCATGTCAGCATAATGCTTTGAAGCCCCAAACAATCGTCGAGCATGAGCGTTAAAGCGATATTCGATCCAGGCTCCATCGCTGTCTTCTATTTCCTCAATCAAATCTTCGAACAGACCAGATCGCGATATTGCCGCACGACCACGGGAACTGATCGTTTCACACACCAGCAAAATCGACGCCACCTCATCCAGTGTATCGGAAAGACGTTCGTTGCCCTTATGGGCCTGTCTGATGATTTTCTTGAGTATACGGTGCGTCGTATCCTTCCATGCATCGCCTCCTGCCTCACGGATCAGTATGTTTAAAGTTCGCCGTGCAACAAGCGAAGGTGACTGCCCGCGCCCAAACTTCACATCCGCCAATTCACCTGGCTTGATGATACGATCAAAGCCTTCCACCTTTGCTGAGAAAGCGGCCTTCATCGTCCGTTCGACATTAGGCGACATGGCAGCACCCAAGATCACGTACTAACACGCAACTCATACGCAACTCCTGCTAAGTGCTTGAGTCGTCGTGCTTGGGTTTGCCTACGGGTGCGGACTTATGCTTTTGATTTTGTTCACTATCCGGGGAAATGGCATTGTAGAGGTCGTCGGTTCGATCCCGTCCGGCTCCACCATCAAAACCCTAGCGGAAACGCTGGGGTTTTGTTCTTTTTGGGCGGTGTCTTCTTCGCACTCATTTTGGCCGACTGTGCCAAAATTGTGCCTTAGCTCATTGAGCGCTTCAATCGCTCTATTTTGATAGTCCGGCGCCAAGTGAGCGTAACGCTGCACCATGATCAAAGACTTAATGCCCCGAAAGGTGCATCACCTCATAAATTGAGATGCCCTTTTGCACCAACCTAGACGCAAACGTGTGCCTAAAATCGTGAACGCGAAAGCCTTCCAAGCCGACCGTGTTACGGGCCTTTTCAAAGGCCGTTTTCACATCCTTTATGGGCTTGCCTCGATAGGTGAAAACGGGGCCAGACTTCTTTGGGCCTAAATCCATCAACACCTGCTTTGCTCGGTTCGTCAGACGCACCGAGCAGTCTTCGCCGTTTTTAGTTTTCGTAAACGTTACGGCCCCTCGGACCAAATCAACGTTACGCCAATCCAGCTTGAACAGTTCCGAACGTCGCCCGCCTGTATCGACGGCAAAGGCAACAAAGGCCCTTAGATGAGGCTTAGTGGCCTCAAGAAATTTTGCCTCCTCATCTCCCGTCAACCAACGGCGCCGTCCCTTAGAGGGCTTTACCTTAGGAAATGGCGGCACTACAGAAAGCCGCCCTTCCCGGTGGGCCTTATTGAGAATGGCCCTAAGGATTGCCAGTTCACGATGAACCGTTCCTGACTTCACTTTGCCTAAGCGTTCGTTGGCAAAGTCTTGGACCATGGAAAGATTGAAATCACTGAGATTCAAGCCTTCGAATCGATCCAACAGGCTTTGCAGGTTGTAACGCACACTGGCCGTGTAGCCATCTGGGTTGTTGGTTTTCTTCTCCTGTCCGTAACGTACCAAGACTTCAGAAAATGGAACGTCCAGGATGACCCCGAAGTGTTCCTCTAAGAAGCTTTCTTGTTGCCACTTTGCCGCCAAAGCTTTTTATCGTCAGTCCCAGTGCTTTTGCGGCGGCGTTGACCTTTCTGGTCCGTCCAGTCGGCCCACCATTTGGCGGAGCCGTCGCGTTTGAAGATACGCATGTTTGCCGTCCTTTCTGCTCAGCAGAAGTTCGGGCGCTGTTGCCGGACTTATTCTGCTCTGCATGGGCTTCGATATCAACCACGTCCCAACGTTTGCATCGCGGGCTTAAGTTCACAAAAGGAATGTCGAAACTTAGAAACGTATCCACGCACATGCCCAACCACCCGGCAGCTTCCTCACGTGTGAGGTAGCGCCGAGGTGGCAAAACGTAAGCTAAGGCCGCTCCTGTCGCCATCGCCTAGGGGCTTCCTTTCATTTCACCGCTTGCGCTTAACTTAGGGAGCCTCCCCTTAGCAAAACCAAGCCTCCATATTTTCCACGGCCCGCTTCGAAATGTATTTTCCCTTAGCTAAGAGAATGGAGTCTTGCGCCTTAGCTAAAGAGGGTGAATCCCTTAGGCAAAAACACAAACGATTCGGAACGTAAGGAGAATGCTAGTCAGAAAGATTACGCGCGTCTTATTCCCGTAACGGGCTTTAAACCCGGGTAATTTTCCCGGGAAATACGCCTGAAATTTAGCAATTCCCCGTTACGGGTTTCAAACCCCGGCTTCCTGTTGTTCCGTACGGGTTTTTAGAATTTACCGTCACGAATTTTGAAAATCGAATTCTTGAAAGTTCGTCATACGTAAACGTGCCCGTGGCGGCTAACGTTAACGGGGAAATCATGGAATTTTTGGATAGATCGTTTTTTATGTCAACGAGGGCCTAAACAGAATTCCCGTAAACGGGGGTATAACTGGTGTAGGAATCAGGACCACTTTCCAGCTATAAGCAGGCCTTCTGAGACAGTTTCAAAATTGTCTGCTTATAGCGGGCGCCACATCATTTGAAAGGCTGTGTTGAACATATAATATTGATAGCGGTTCCTTGCCTGAATGGGATTTGTGTCACGTGCTCTGAGGTGTGCATTTATAACGCCACGGCGGCACCGTCACTACGGGGATCGCTAGCGCCTTCGAAGGCGCCGTAAGGGCTAACGCTCACCGCCCCTGCATGACCCATGGTGCTGGTGAACGGTTCTAACAGTTCGACATCGTGCCCGGCTGCGATCAGGCGTTTGATCAAGGCGTCATCGAAGCGGCTTTCCAATTTCAGACTGGTGGTGTCGTCACCCCAAGTGCGGCCCAACAACCAACGCGGTGCGGTGATGGCTTCTTGCAAGGGGACGCCGTACATCACATGGCGTGAGAATACGGCGGCTTGAGTTTGCGGTTGGCCTTCGCCACCCATGTTGCCATAAGCCAGTGTACGGCCATCTTGCAAACGCGCCAACGCTGGATTGAGGGTGTGGAACGGACGCTTGCCCGGTTCCAACGTGTTGGGATGCGCAGGGTCAAGCGAAAAGCTCATACCCCTGTTTTGCCACACCACCCCAGTGCCCGGCACCACCACGCCTGATCCGTATTCCCAGTAGGTGCTTTGAATGAAGCTGACCACCCGCCCGCTTTGATCGGCTGCACCCATCCAAATGGTGTCGCCAGGTTTGGGCACATGCGGCCACGGCATCGCATGGCTCATCTCGATGTCTTTAGCACACGCATCCAAAAAATCCGACTTCAGCCAAGATGCGGCATCGATGTTCATATGCACGGGATCGGTGACGTGAGCGTTGCGCAATAGGAACGCTTGTTTGGTGGCTTCGACCAATCCGTGGATGTGTTCGAAGCCCTCACCCACTTCGACGCCTAAGCGTTCGAACAGCGCCAAAATCATCAACGACGAAACCCCTTGGGTCGGCGGCGGCATGTTGTAGATACGCCCGGATTTCAAGCCCACTGACAGCGGTGCGGTGCGCCGCGCGCGGTACGCCTCAATATCATCCAAGCGCACGAAACTGCCGGCGCGTTCCAACCCGTCCGCCAAGCTGCGCGCGATGTCACCCCGGTAAAAGTCATCCAAGCCTACCTCGCCCAAGCGCTCCAACGTCGCCGCCAACGCGGATTGTTTCAACGCCGCACCTTCGACCAACACTTCGCCGTTGGCGGTACAATAGGTCTCTGCAAAACCGGCAACAGCTTTCAGCTCATCGAACTTGTCGCGGGTCAGTTCTTCTTGGCCCCGGGTCACCGAAACGCCACCGCGCGCATGGGCGATGGCATCGGCTAAAATATCGCTAAGCGGCATGGCCTTGCCCCAGCCGGAAGCGGCTTCTAGCGCCGCGCTCCAACCGCTGACGGTACCCGCTACCGTCAATGCGGCCAATGGCCCACGCGCAGGAATTGCGTCGCATCCAAATTTTTTATAAGCATCGCGGCTCGCCAACTTTGCGGCTGGTCCACAGGCATCGATGCCGATGGGCTCTTTGCCCGGTTCGGAAATGATCCAAAAGCCATCGCCGCCGATGGAATTCATATGCGGGTAAACCACCGCGATGGCGACGGCGGCGGCGACCATCGCCTCGACCGCATTGCCGCCCGCGCGCAACACGTTGGCGCCGGCTTCCGCCGCCAGATGATGCGGGGCGGAGATCATGCCGTTTTGACCGTGCTTTGTATAAATCATGGGGGAAGTCCGTTATCCAATAAAGACGCTGTAAAACATCCGCAGCGACGTCAGCAATAAAAAGAACGCAAACGCCTTGCGCAAATTGGTCGGGTTGATGCTGTGCGCCAGCTTCACCCCCACCGGGGCCATCACCATCGTCGTGGGCACGATAAGTGCAAAGCCCAGCATGTTGGCGTAGCCCAAACTGCCCGGCGGCAAATCGGGGTTACCCAGGCCGCTGAGGATAAACGAAATCGATCCCGGCAGCGCGATGATCAAGCCGATCGCCGATGCGGTGCCCACGGCGCGCCGGATCGGATAGTTGAACGCGGTCAAAATCGGCACGCTCAAAGTCCCGCCGCCGATGCCCATCACCACCGAAAACATCCCCACCACCAACGCCATGGCATGACGCGCAATGCCGGTGGGCAAGGTTTCCGACAAGATCATGCCTTCTTTGCGAAAGGCCATGTTGACGGCGACCAAGATCGCCACGGCGGCGAAGATTAAGGTCAAGACTTCCCCCTTCACGACCGCACCGAAAGAAGCACCCGCCACCACGCCGACGAAGATCGCGGGACCCCACGATTTGAGTAGTAGAAAATCCACCCCGCCACGCTTGTGATGGGACCGCGCCGAAATGATCGAGGTTGGAATGATCGTCGCCAACGACGTGCCGACCGCCAAGTGCATCAGCACGCTGTCTTCGACGCCCAATAAGGGGAACAGCAAAAACAGCACCGGCACGATGACGATCCCACCGCCGACCCCCAGCAACCCCGCCAGCACCCCAGCAATCGCCCCGGTGATGAGCAGCGCCCCGGCGAAGCTCGCATAAAACAGCGGATCGGCCATAATGGTTTCAAACATGGTTCTTGATCCTACCAGCCGATGGCGTCAGGCAACCAGGTCGCCAATTCGGGGAACATAAACAAAGCCACCAAGCCCAACACTTGCAAGCCAATAAACGGAATCACGCCGCGATAAATATCGCCTGTGGTGATGCCCGGTGGCGCCACGCCCTTGAGGAAGAACAGCGCCCAGCCAAACGGCGGGGTGAGGAACGAAGTCTGCAAGTTCATCGCCACCAAGATCGCCAGCCACACCATGTTGACGTCGGTCCCGGCGAACACCGGCAGGAACATCGGCAAAGCGATGTAGGAAATCTCGATCCATTCCAAGAAGAATCCCAAGACGAAAATTACCGCCATCATGAACAACAGGTCCGCCATTTCTCCACCGGGGATGAATTCAAACATTTGCGCGACCAGACCTTCGCCGCCCAGGCCGCGAAAGGCAAGACCGAACGGCTGTGCGCAGATGAGGATGAAAAACACCATCGCCGACGTCAGCAACGTGGATTTGCACACCTCCATCAAGATGCTCCACTTCAGCCGCCGCCCAAGCAACGCCAACACGATGGAGCCGAACGCGCCCATGGACGCCGCTTCGGTAGGCGCGGCGATGCCGCCGACGATGGACCCTAGCACCGCAAAGATCAAAATCAACGGCGGGAACACCACCTTGAACAGCTTGACGATCAAGTCGTTGCGCGAAAGCTCGTCTCGTTCTTCTTGGGGAATGGCCGGGGCCATGTGGGGGAAGAAATATCCGATGGCCAACAGATACAGCGCCAAGATACCCGCCAGCATTAAGCCCGGCACCATCGCCGCGGCGAACAGCGTACCCACCGAAAGACCCAAAATGTCAGCCAGCAGAATCAGCACCAAGCTGGGCGGAATGATCTGGCCCAAGGTGCCCGACGCGCAGATGGTGCCGCACGCCAATCCCTTGTCATAGCCACGACGTACCAACGGTCCCAAAGCCAATAGCCCGACCGTCACCACCGTCGCGCCGACGATGCCCGAAGACGCGCCCATCAGCACGCCGACAATCACAATCGCCAAGCCCATGCCGCCGCGCACCCGGCCCATGGCGTGACCGATAACATCGATCAAGTCTTCGGCCATGCGCGATTTTTCCAGCATCACGCCCATGAAGATAAACAAGGGCAGCGCCAGCAAGGTGTAGTTCGTCACCACGCCGTGGATGCGTCCCGGCAACAGACCAAACAAGCTGGTGCCAAAGCCGAGATAGCCGAAGGTCAGTCCCGATACCGCCAGGGAGATGGCGACTGGAACGCCGATCACCAACAGCGTGAAAAAGCCGCCGACCATGCCGATGGCCAGTAATTCCATTTCCGTCATTTTCTATAATCCTGAAAGCGAGACGCTGTTAACCGGGGACGTGAGTGCTGTGTTCGATATGCTGGCGACGGGCTTCGCGCTTGCTTAAGGCCGCATGACCAAAGTGCAAAACTACCGAAAGGGCTTGCGATACCGATTGCAAGGCGAGCAAGCCAAAGCCCAGCGGGATGAAGGCTTTCAAAACCCAGCGATAGGGCAACCCACCGGGATCGGGCGAGCCTTCCATCAGACCGAAAGACTGGTCGATATAGGTCATCGACAAAACCACGATGATGATTGAAAACGCCGCCATGAGGAGAGCGCTGAACAGATCGACGATCTGCTTTGCGCTCTCGCCCATGCGGTCGTAAAGAAAGTCAACGCGCACATGCTCACCTTTGCGCATGGCATACGACATGCCGATCAGGGCGATGGGCGAGACCAGGTGCCATTCCAGTTCCTGGATCGCAACCGAGCCAAGATTGAACAGGTAGCGGGCGAACACATTGCCCGCTACCACCAACACCAAAGCCAACCCACACCACGATGCGAACCGTCCGGCCCATTCGACGGGCAGACTGAGGCCGTATTCCAAACGCTCAAGAGTGTGCAAATTGCGCGTGACCATCTTTACCGTTTCCTTCACTTATGAGGAGATCAAGCCGTGGTACGGCTTTTCAGAGATCGATGCCCAGCTGCGATGCTTGTCGCGGAACGCCATGAAGTGATCGTGGACCTTCTTGGTCAGCGGATCGGCAGCCGACTTTTCAGCCAGCACTTCGTCGGTCAGTTTTTTGAGTTGCATCACCACGTCATCGGGCAGGGTCTGCGCGATCACGCCTTCGTTGGTGACCAAATCGGTCAACGCATCGGCGTTGTTGGCTTCGCTCCACGCATGAGAGTCGAGGTTGCACGCCTGGGCGCAAGAACGCACGATGGCTTGCAAATCGGCGGGCAGGCTTTCCCACGCTTTTTTGTTGATCATCAATTCGGTGACGTTGGATGGTTCATGCCAGCCGGTGGTGTAGTAGTACTTGGCGGCTTTGTGCAGGCCCATGCGACGATCTTGATACGGACCGACGAACTCAGCCGCGTCGATCACGCCGCGTTCCAAAGCGGGGAAAATTTCGCCGCCCGGCAACAGCTTCACGTTCACGCCCAGCTTTTCATACACTTTGCCCGCAAGACCGGGGATGCGCATTTTCAAGCCGTTGAAATCTTCGACGGAATTGATAGGCTTTTTAAACCAACCGGTCATCTGCACGCCGGTGTTGCCCATCGGCAAAGCCATCAGGCCATAGTCGGCATACACTTCGTTCCACAGTTCCAAACCGCCCGCGTGATACATCCACGCGTTCACGCCTTGGAAATTGAGGCCGAACGGCACGGTGGTGAAATATTGTGCAGCAAAGATTTTGCCCGCCCAGTAATACGCGTTGCCCGCGTTCATTTCGATGGTGCCCGAACGCACCGCGTCGAAGCCTTCTTTCGGCGGAATCAATTCACCGGCGGCAAAGTGATGAATGTTCAAACGACCACCCGACATTTCTTTAACGCGCTTGCAAAAATCCGATGGGCTGCCCGGCCCGACCGTATAAAATGGCGCACCTGCCGGGTACATGTTGGTCATTTTCCAATTGAAGGTATCTTTCGCTTGGGCGATGGCCGGAGCCGCCAAAGTACCGCTCGCGGCGGCACCTACCAAAGAGGCTTTGAGAAATTCACGACGTTTCATGGGGGATCCTCGTTTTCCAACGTTTGATGTTTGCGCACTTGCTGCACGCTCACTCACTCCCCCTTCATTAGCAAACGCTGTGCCAGAATATTTATCGTTTAAAATCAGTGCGTTGATTTTAGCGCACCAAATCACATGCCTAATGTGTATGCATAAATAAATAATTGTATAAATTTTAATCAGACAATCATATTTCGATCACATGAGTATTTTATCTATTTGATTATATTGATTTTTATATAATAATTTAATCCAACTACATGTATACATAAGGCGGCATCTGCCCTTTGTATTCCTGTGCAGCCTGCGTAAACTGGTGCGATAGAAAAAGGGATTCTTCGGTGCTCAAGACCAAGCGTATATCGCCAAAGGAAAACACTGCAGAGCGCCTATGTCGCGCCCTGGAAGATGACATCGTCACCGGGCAGCTACTGCCCGGCGCACATCTGGAAGAACTGGCGCTGGCGGAACGGTTTCAGGTGTCGCGCACCCCGGTGCGTGAAGCACTGCAAAAACTGGTCACGGCGGAGCTGGCGGAAAAGCGCCCGCGCCGTGGCGTCGTGGTCGCGCGAATCTCAGCAGATCGATTACGCTTGATGTTCGAAGCCATGGCCGAGCTGGAAGCCACCTGCGGACGGCTTGCGGCGCTGCGCATGACGCCGGGTGAACGCAAGGAATTTGCCGCCTTGCACGCGCATCTCAGTAAAATTATGAGCGCGGGCGACGTGGAACGTTACATCGCCCTCAACCGCACATTTCACGATCTCATCTATCAAGGTGCGCGCAACGATGTTTTGGTCGGCCTCAGCCGTAGCATCCGCCTGCGCGCCGCACCATACCGGCGCGTGCAGTTTAACAACCTCGAACGGTTGGCGTCATCGCATGCTGAGCACGGCGCCATCGTCGAGGCCATACAGCGCGGCGACGCCCAAGCGTCAGCAGACGCCCTTTATCGCCACATCATGTCTGTTCAAGAAGAGACGCTGGCATTTGTGGGCTCTATGCAGCACTGATTATCATGTTCTCGCGATCGTTTTCACGGTGCCCATCACATGCGGTCTGCTTTGGGCCATATGCAGCCCCAAACACCAATCCCCAAATTGGTCAGCTAAGAACCTCAAAGAAGAAACCTGCCCCTTACCTAGCACCACTGTGCCAAAACTGTGCCCGAAGCCGTTAAAGCCCTCAATCGCCCGATTCTGATAGTCCGGCGCAAGGTGCGAGTAGCGTTGCACCATGGCCAATGAGTTATGCCCCGTGAGGTGCATCACCTCATAAATCGGGATGCCTTTCTGCGCCAACCGTGAGGCAAACGAATGCCGTAAATCATGAACCCTGAAATCGTCCAGGCCTGCTTTCTGCCGGGCTCAGTCAAAAGTCATTTTCACGTCCTTGATGGGATTTTCCCGATAGGTGAATACAGGGTCTGACTTCTTAGGCCCCAAATCCATCAACACCTGCTTTGCCCGATCCGTCAGACGGACCGAGCGGTCTTCGCCGTTCTTTGTCTTCGTAAACGCTACGGCCCCACGCGCTAAATCAACATTGCGCCAATCCAGGCTGAGCAATTCCGAGCGCCTCCCGCCGGTGTCAACCGTCAACCACTGACACCGCCACTGAGAGGACTTCACCTTAGGACACGGCACATCCAGGATCACTCAAAAATGTTCCTCTAAATGGCAATGCGGAAGCTAAGGCAAGCGAATCGCCAAAAACAAAATTGCCAAACCCGCCTTTATCGATCCAACCCGTTACCGTTGAACGTAACGAGATAAGCCAGGAGTTTTTGGGAAGCGATAGATGCAAAAATGGACAAAGGAATACGAGTCAGCATTCGACTAGCTTTCCAGCATATCCTGTAAAAACGTTTTGCAGACCAAGTCCGTGGCTTGATTATGCACATAGCGGTTCATGAACGTGTTGAAGCCCGCGTGTTGGCGCAATTGCTCAACCACCAAAGCACTGGTCACGCGCAAAATCCAGCGGTAGCGGTGCTCCGCCGGTTCATCCAAAGTTTCCGTGGTGATGACTTCGCGAACGCCTGGAATATCGGCTAAGATATTGCGCCCACGATTAACGATCAGAACGGCTTCTGATGTATCGCTGTTGGGCAAGTTGAACTTAATGATATGGTCCACTAGTTTCCATGGTCGACAGCGCTCCATGACCTCAGCGGCGCGCCCCGCACTGCCCCAAATGCGCATCAAACGACCAGCTTCTTCTTCGACCACCTGCCGCACGCCGCTAAACAGCGCGAGATAGCCGTCATCTCCATTTTTGACGTTTTTACGCAACAGGTCCCCAGCGCGATCCGTCAACGCGGTGAAGTAATTGATTTTGGCAATGCCATTGGAAATTAAGCGGCGGAACTGGTCCTCGCTCAAGCCGGAACTACCGTGCAAAACCAGCGGGATGCCCAACGCCTCATTGATTTGACGCAAACGGGTATAATCAAGACGAGGTTTTTTGGTGAAGCGGCCATGCATGGTGCCGATGGATACAGCCAAAAAATCCACTTCGGTGTAGCGTACGAAACCGCTAGCTTCAGCCGCCGTGGTGAAGACAAGTTCCCCACCGTTTTCAGGGACATATCCCAACTCCGCCTCGACCGGAATGCCGCATGCATGCGCAGTTTTCACCACGTCTTTGGTGAGGTCGATGTTATCCTGCAGATCCATATGCGACCCATCGACCATCAAACTGTTGCAGCCGTGGCGGATGCCCGTGACGGCACTTTGTGGACTGCTACCGTGATCGTAATGAATGGCCACGGGCACGCTGCTCGTGCGCGCGGCAGCTTCGACGGCTGGTGCGATGAGTTTTAAGTTGAAGTGTGAAAGATGCGGCTCGGCCAAGCCGATGATCACCGGCGCGCGACATCGTTCTGCCGCTTCGATGACGCCTTGCAGCATGTCCAGGTTGACCACATCGAAGGCACCGATCGCATATTTATTTTCATAGGCATGCAAAAGCATATCGCGCATATGTACGAGGGCCATCTTAACTCCGCTCTCCTGGCTTCGGTCCGTTCGTTGCGGGAAATGTCAGCACCTGGTGCGCCTTATCTCCATCATTGAGCTGATGTTCCAGCAGATCATCCATCAGGCTGAGAACCTTCTGCGTGATCATAGCCGCATGAGCATGGAAATATCTCAATTCGCAAGGCACCGTTTCGTGAAGACCGCGATCTGTCTTAGGCTGAAAATCCGTCCACGCCACCACCGGAACATCATTGAAAGCACGGTCGACAATGATCCAGGCATCTCTTTGTAAAATCAGGTCCAGCGTTTTGAGGCCGGACAAAGATAATCTGATGTTTGGCCCGACGCGTTTCAAGGCCCGTTGCACAATATTGTAGTGCTTGGCCTCAATCGTGTCGGACCACGACGACAACACTGGAATTTCGTCGTGGCGCGTATACATCCGCTTGTTACTCTTCTCCCATCAATTCTCTGTCCGCGTCCCAGCCCGCTGTTTTAGCCTTGGTCACGGCCTCGCCCTGGATTCGGGTGAATTTTTCGCGGATCGAATCTGGCAGGTTGGAAACCAGAAAGCCGTACTTCTCCCACTCAGCATCGACCTTGCGCCACAAATCCTCGACCCCTCCCGCCAACCAGCCTTCGCAGGTTTCTGATTCGGGGATGATGCCGAACACCCAGGCATCACGGATGATCTTAGCGGTGTCAGTCATGCCGCCGTTGATTTCGTTGTCGATGCCGACGTAGCGTTTGGGCTCGTTCATGATTTCGATCCTTAACTGGTGAGACTGGCGAACAGGGCCGGCAGTTTTTCCGGCAAGCGGTCCACATGGTCCACCACCGTATAATTGTTGGCGCCGAAAATCCTTTTCACGTAGGTATCAGCGTTGGGGTCCAAAGTCAGGCAGTAAGACAGAACGCCCTTCGAGTACAGCTCTTCGACCGCCTTTTTGGTGTCGTGGCGCAGGTGCTGAGGATCGCGCTCGTCGATGTCGGCAGGTGCCCCGTCGGTGACCAGCAACAACAGCTTACGCCGTTCGGGCTGCTTAAGCAGCTGCTGACCGGCGTGGCGCATGGCCGCACCCATGCGGGTCGACAATCCACCTTTCATGCCATCCAGCCGCGCCTTGGCTTCGTCGTCGAACTTCTGTTTGAAGTCCTTGAAACGGTAATAGTGAACATCGTGACGACCATCGGATGCGAAGCCGTGCAGCGCGAACGGATCGCCGATGCCGTTGATGGCGGTGGCCACCAAGGTGGCGGCCTCGCGGGTCAGTTCCAGAACCGTTTTATCCGAGCCGTCCATTTTTTCGTTGGTCGATTCCGACAGATCAAGCAGCACCGTCACCGCCAAATTGCGGTTCTTGATGACGTTGCGCATGGTGATGCGCGGGTTGGGCTGCTCACCCATGCGGATCGAAATCATCGCATCGACGGCGGCGTTGATGTCGACTTCGTCGCCGTCTTCCATGTTGCGTTCGCGCTGCACGCCTGAGGGGCTGAGCATATCGATGATTTGCTTGATGCGGTGCGCCACCGGTTTGTGATCGGTGAGGATGCGGTCCACTTCTTGCGCATCGCCTTTGGTCGCGCGGCGCTCATACACCGTGGCCCAATCGGGACGGTAGAGCTGCACCTGGTAATCCCACTCCTGATAATGGAACGGTTCGGAAATCGGCTCCTTGCCCCACATCTCGTTGAAGCTGACGGTGGCTTCACCGGCGTCTTCGTAAGGCATGAACTTGCTTGAGCAGACCCAGACTTCCTGGGCGTCGTCGCCAGCCAGTTCGCAATCGACTTCGTTGGCCATTTCCACCGCGTTGACGTACTTGCGCACCTGACGTTGGCTGGCGGGGATGTATTCGACGCCGTGTTGGGCCCAGTCGAATTCCTCAAATTCCCACACAAAGCGATTGTCGTCGCGGTAGGGAATACGGATCGATTCCAAAATGCGCAGGCTCGGCACCTCCTTGCGTTCGGCAAAGACGTGAAACAGTTCTATGCCCATATCCCAGGAAAAATGGTTGTCGTCCTGGCGGGCCTCGATCTCGGCGTGGAAGGTGGCGGCCATGGCGTCGAGTTTTTCGTCGCCGGTGCACTGGGACGCGTCGTTCAGCGCATGGGCGAAACGCTCCAGCATCTCCATGG
>Ga0316204_10005607_pt1 | contig 20419 bp, 18 predicted proteins | sample 6monrhotite_MG_2_FD_205661 | JGI IMG/M metagenome (GOLD analysis project Ga0316204, IMG submission 205661) | Microbial mat bacterial communities from mineral coupon in-situ incubated in ocean water Damariscotta River, Maine, United States -... | ecosystem: Environmental > Aquatic > Marine >...
CATGAACGGCACATCCAAAGGATGCATCTAAAGGGCAATGGGGAAATAATTATTTCATATGCCAGCTAAATGATCCTAAATCTGATGCTCTTAATATAATAGCATAGCAAAAAATGAGCCGAAGAATAACCGGATTAACTGAATTTGGATAATCCAAAAGAATAAAGACGAAGAAATACATGAATTTCTGCATTTACAGCTTCAAAGTTACTGATCAGTCCTCACAGGTGAACATAATATTCCACCTGCTCGTGCTGATATTTGCCTTGAGTAGGTCTGTGCGTGCCACCTTTTTAACCCCAATAAAATATAACAACCTTAAACCAGCACGCCTGTTTTATGCCTCTGGCATCGCAGGCTCGAGCGGATATGGTTGTGGAGAAAACTTAAATGACAATCAAAATGTTAATCGATGCCACGCACGAGGAAGAAACTCGTGTGGCCATCGTTCATGGCAACCGTGTTGAGGAATTTGACTATGAATCTTCAGCAAAAAAACAAATCAAAGGCAATATATATCTAGCAAAAATCACCCGCGTGGAACCCTCTTTGCAGGCGGCATTTGTTGAATATGGCGGCAATCGCCACGGATTTCTGGCTTTTAGCGAAATACATCCTGATTATTATCAGATACCTGTATCTGACCGTGAGGCATTGATCGCGGAAGAATCGGCGGCCTATGCAAAACTGCTGGCCGAAGAAGAAGATGTTGTTGAACAGAAGCCAAAAAGAAAACCCAGAAGAAGAGCAAAAAGTAGCCCTGCAAAAGATGATAAATCGGTAGGAAAATCTAAAAAAACCGAGGAAATTGCTGAAGTCGAAGCCGCACCAGTTGCTGATACTGTGAGTGAATCTGAACCTGATTCTACATCAGATTCTGCTACAGACAATGATACCCCGTCAATTACCAAAGCAGAAACTGTAGCGGAAGCTGAAACCATAACAGAAAAAATAACTGATGTTGAGACATCTGGCGATGACATAGATGATAACGGTGAAAATAATTATTCTGAAGATGATGACGATGAGGATGAGACAGAAATTGCCGGTTCTCATATCATTGATGATGAAGAGGCCGAAGAAAAATTACGGATAAAAATTGCCAAAGGCCTGCGCCGGAAATATAAAATCCAGGAAGTCATCAAAAAAAACCAAATCATCCTTATTCAGGTTGTCAAAGAAGAACGCGGCAACAAAGGTGCGGCTCTTACGACCTATCTGTCCCTGCCCGGCCGCTATTGTGTGCTGATGCCCAACACGCTGCACGGCGGCGGCGTTAGCCGTAAAATTGCCAATATGGGCGAGCGTAAATCCCTGAAAAAAATCCTTGCTGATCTGGACATGCCCAGCGGTATTGCCTGTATAATCCGCACTGCCGGCCAAAGCAGGACAAAGACGGAAATTAAGCGGGATTTTGATTATTTGATCCGCACCTGGGAGGGCATACGTGAACGCACCCTTAAATCCGTTGCCCCGGTGATGATTAATGAAGAAGGCGATCTTATCAAGCGCAGCCTCCGTGATTTATACACGCGCGAGGTGGATGAAATCCTTGTTGAAGGTGAGAAGGGCTATAAAACGGCCCGCTCTTTTATGCGTCTGCTGATGCCAAGCCATGCCCGCAAAATAAAACATTATGAAGAGCCGATCCCTCTCTTCCATAAATATCAGGTGGAAAGCCAGCTGGACTCCATGTATTCACCGACGGTACAATTAAAATCCGGCGGATATATCGTGATCAATCCAACCGAAGCATTGGTATCAATTGATGTCAATTCCGGCAAGGCAACCAAAGAACATAATATTGAAGAAACAGCCCGCAAGACGAACCTTGAGGCCGCCGAAGAAGTCGCCCGTCAGTTACGCCTGCGCGATATGGCCGGCCTGATCGTCATTGATTTCATTGATATGGAAGTCAGGGGCAACAACCGGGCGGTTGAACAAAGAATGAAAGATTGCCTGAAATCTGATCGCGCTCGGATACAGGTAGGGCGAATCAGCTCCTTTGGTCTGATGGAAATGTCGCGTCAACGCTTGCGGGCCGGGGTGCTCGAATCCAGCACGCGGGCCTGCCCCCACTGCGAAGGTGCCGGCGTAATTCGGTCTGTTGAATCTCAAGTTCTGCATATTCTACGCGCCTTGGAAGAAGAAGGCATTAAAGGACGAAACGAAAAAGTTGCTGTTCATCTTCCAGAACAGACGGCAATTTATCTCCTGAATAATAAGCGGGAAAAACTTGTTAGCTTGGAAAATCAATATAATTTCACGATTGAGGTGATTTTTGATGGCAGCCTAACGGAATCTGCCTATAAACTGGATATGGCCAATTCGGATAGTAAAAAATCTGAAAAACAAGGCGCAGGCGGACAGAGTAAAAAACGTGAGTCCAATCAGCAAGAGGGCCGCACACACAATAAACCTCATGGTGAGCGCCCGGAAAAAGCGCGCCGCAACAGGCAGCGTGATCAATCCCGAAAAAATAAAAAAAGGAATGAAAATAACCGGGACGATCACCCGAAAAAATCACAAGAAGAATATCCGTATGAGGAAAATTCACAAGAAACTGTCGAGACACATTCGGAAACACCCTCTTCTGAAAACCAGGACAATAAACCACGCCGCCGCCGCCGCAGGCCCCGGCGTAACAATCAGGATCAGGCTGGTTCCGCCCATAGAGAAGAAAATAATACCGGGGCGGATGATGTTCAACAAGCGTCCGCGCCTACCGGTACCGCTGATGGTGCTATAGCAGAAAGGCCCAAAAACCCTCGCCGTTCGCGCGGCGGGAAAAATACTTCCAGCAATAATACCGGAACGGAAACCTCCAATAAGGTACCAGAAAACAAGGCTTCAGATAATAAAGCTGGAGAAAAACCCGCAAGACGCCCCTATCCGCCGCAGGCAAGAAGCCGGAGGAATAGTGAAGACAGTAAAAAATCTTCAACGTCAAAGACTGGATCGAACATTGGGCCAAAATCGGAAAATTCCGAACCTGCAGGCACGCTGGCAAAGCCGCCTGTAAAGAATAAGACAAAGACGGCAGTAACGAAAGAGGCCAGCAAATCTACAGAGCCTCAAGACACCGGGCCAAAAAAATCTGGTTGGTGGCAACGTACCTTTGGGTAAAGCCCTGCATTTAGCGTTATCGCTATTCACTGGTTTCATATAAGGCCCGGCAATAGCCGGGCCTTATAATCATCTATATTATTACACCTTATAAAAAAATAATCTGTTCATCCTGTGTTTATCTGGACATATTATGATCACTCTTATGTGACAATAAAGTTTGACTATCCATTTGACGAATGAATGTGCACTATTTAACGTGGTATGATGATCGAAAAAACTCCTATGGCATTTTCTGGCTGGCTTATGGGCCGCCCTATCTGGCAAATGACCTGCCAAGCGATCTCTTTGCTGGTGATTTTCGCCCTCTGTATGACGAATGCAAGTTATGGCCAGGGACGGGGTGGTCTCTCTATTCTACGCGATGCGGAGATTGAGCGAACCATTCGGCATATGTCCGAGCCAATTTTTAAAGCCGCCGGACTGGATAATAATTCAGTCAGTACATATTTGATTAATAATAACAGTTTAAACGCCTTTGTAGCGGGCGGACAGAATATATTTCTTCATTCTGGTCTGCTTATTCAGGCCAAGGATGCCAATCAGGTCATTGGCGTCATTGCCCATGAAACCGGCCATATCACGGGCGGCCATTTATCACGTTTCTCTGACGGTATTCAAAGTGCAACAATGATGACACTGATCGGGGCAATACTGGGCGCGGCGGCCATTGCGGCGGGGTCCGGTGATGCGGGTATGGCCCTAATCCTTGGCGGTCAGCATGTGGGCACGCGAACTTTTCTCAAATACAGCCGAACGCAGGAATCAGCGGCGGATCAGGCCGGATTGACATTCCTTGAAAAAACCGGCCAGTCCGGCATTGGTCTGATTGACTTCCTTGATTATCTCGGGGATCAGGAGCTTATGACGGCACGCTACCGTGACCCTTATGCTGGCACCCACCCGGTCAGTGGTATCAGAATTTCAAAATTGCGGGAACGGGTGGAAACTTCCCCCTATTTTAAAGCAAAAACACCCGCAAATATTGAGCATGAATTCAAACGTCTGCAGGCGAAACTCTATGGCTATTTAAAACCGCCCTATGCGACCCTCAATAAATTTACCCATAAGGATCAGGGCCTTTATGCAAGATACGCCCGTGCGTTTGCTTATCACAAGCAACATGACATGGCCAAAGCCATCGGGGAAATAGATAAACTGTTGAAAGATTATCCCAATGATCCGTTTTTTTGGGAAACAAAAGGCCAAATATTATTTGAAAATGGTTTGGTCACTGACTCGATAACGCCTTATCGCAATGCGGTTAAACTCATTCCTGAAGCGGCATTAATCCGTATTTCTCTGGCCCAATCCCTTATCGCAACAGAAGAGGATCACTATCTGGATGAGGCCCTTAAACATCTCGAATTTTCCTTATCACGTGATGCAAAAAATTCTTTCGCCTGGCATCAGGCTTCGGTGGCCTATCACAGGAAACATAATGCTGCTATGACCTATTATGCTACGGCTGAACGGTTTTTATTGGTGGGCAATTTGCGTGGGGCGATGATCAATGCCAAACATGCCGTTGATACCCTACCCAATGATATCCCCCAATGGATCAGAGCGCAGGATATACTTGTGGTTACCCAATCAAACTTGTCCGATAAAGAACGTAAGAAACAAGAAAAAGCCAAAAAAAAGCAACAAAAAAAGACGCCATTGGTGACTAAGCAAAGAAAAAAAAGCTAACGAAAGAAGAGCTAAAGAAAGAAAAAAATGCATCAAATATTTCTGAAAATCATAACCGGTATTTTGGCGATTATTTTGCTAACGGTTAATTCCTCTATGGCGTCCTCTGATGACAAAATGACGCCGGCCTTTTCCACAGAAGAGAAAACCGCCATCAATCAGATGATCCGCGACTATATCCTGAATAATCCCGAGATTTTGCCAGAGGCAATCCGCATTCTTCAAAGCCGGGCGAAAAAAGCTCTGCTGGAACAGCATTATATCCGGCTTTATGAAGACGGCTATAGTTATGTTGGCGGCAATAAGAATGGTGATGTGACGCTAATCGAATTTCTCGATTATAATTGCGGTTATTGTAAGCGGGCATTAAGCATCGTCAATAAATTAATCAAAGAAGACGGTAACCTTCGGGTAATTTATAAAGAATACCCCATTCTCTCGGAGTCATCATATACGGCCTCGAAAGCCGCCATGGCATCAATGAAACAAGGCAAATATCCCGAGTTTCACGCCGCCCTAATGCAAAACACCGGAGATTTGACCGACAACCGGATTTTTGAGCTTGCCCGCGCCGTTGGCCTTGATGAACAAATTCTGGCAAAAGACATGACCAGCCCGATATTGGAACGAAATATTCAAATCAACCATAGCCTCGCCAAAGCGTTTGAAATCAGAGGCACCCCCGGATATATCATCGGAGACATCATCGCCCCGGGCGCGGTGCCTTATGAAGAACTGGTCGCTATGATTGATCAAACAAGACGCCTTGCCCAAAAGAAATGATTAAACCAGGAAATTAATGGGGCCTGACCCTAAATAAGTCCCGCCAACGGGGAGGAAGGGTCAGCATATAATTTTTTCGGCATCCTTCCGGCAAAATAGGCCGCCCGGCCCGCCTGTACGGCAAGTTTCATGGCCATGGCCATGGCGGTCGGGTCCTTTGCTTCGGCGATCGCCGTATTCATCAAGACCCCATCGCAGCCCAGCTCCATCGCCACAGCCGCATCAGAGGCCGTACCAACACCGGCATCCACCAGAACAGGAACAGTGGCCTGCTCGACAATAAGCCTGATCTGTACTGGATTTTGAATTCCAAGCCCAGAGCCAATGGGCGCGCCGAGCGGCATAATGGCGCAGCAGCCCATTTCTTCAAGGCGCAGGGCCAATATCGGATCATCACTGCAATAGACCATCACATCGAACCCTTCCTTCAGTAATATCTCTGCCGCATGAAGGGTTTCCGTCATATTTGGATAAAGGGTTTTTTGATCCCCCAGTACTTCCAGCTTAACAAGATTCCAACCGCCGGCTTCCCGCGCCAGACGCAGGGTCCGGATGGCGTCATTAGCGGTAAAACATCCCGCCGTATTCGGCAAGTAAGTATATTTCTTTGGATCAAGGTAATCCACCAGCATGGGCTGATTCGGATCCATCACATTGACCCGGCGAACGGCCACGGTGACAATTTCAGCACCTGAAGCCTCAACCGCGCTGCGGGTTTCTTCAAAATTATTATATTTCCCGGTGCCGACAATCAGGCGGGATGAAAAATCCCTGCCAGCAATCGTGAATTTATCCTTATTCTGTTTCGACATCCTATTAACCACCACCTATAAAATTTACAATTTCAAGCCTGTCGCCCGCGACAAGCTTAATGTTCTGATACGTGGATTTGGGCACGATTTCAAGATTTCTTTCTACCGCGACTTTGCTTGTGTCAAGGTCTAAACCCTCCAATAAGCTCATCAGGTTACTGTTGCCGTCGATTTTATGGCACGCACCATTTAGGCTAATCTCAATCATTAACTTTAAATCCTGTTGTTACAGTTTATCTATGCAGACTTATCCTAATCATTTATAGTTCACAATTAGGCCATAAGACATTATATAATGGGCGGAACATAAAAAATACAGGTTGTTATGATTGAAAGCAGTGAAAAAAATATTCTGATTCTCAACGGCCCCAATTTAAATATGCTGGGGGCGCGTGAGCCGGAAATATATGGCTCAGAAACCCTGGAAGACATAAAAATCCTCCTGAGGACGCGAGCGGAAAAACTCGGATATATCCTTGATTTTCGCCAAAGTAATAGTGAAGGAGAACTTGTCGATTGGATTCAGCAGGCCGGGGAAAAGTCTTTGGCTATTATCATCAATGCCGGTGCCTATACCCATACATCCGTTGCTTTATTTGATGCTTTGCAAACTGTCGAAATGCCGGTCATTGAAGTTCATCTTTCAAATATCTTTAAGCGGGAAAAATTTCGTCATCATTCTTATATTTCTCCTGCGGCAAATGGTGTAATCTGCGGATTCGGTAGCAACAGTTATATTTTGGCACTGGATGCTGCCCATGAAATATTGAAAAAAGATATATTGAAAAAATAAATAATAAGAGGACGATATTATATGTCAAAAATGTTTGTGGATCAGGATGTTATCCGTGACCTGGCAACATTGCTAAATGAAACGGACCTAAGTGAGATTGAGGTTCAGGACGGGGAAAGAAAAATCCGGGTTGTCCGAAATATAACCGCTGCGGCGGCTGTTATTGAGCCGTCGGCCGCTGTGGTGTCGGTCGCAGCTGATGTTGCGGCACCGCCTCCGGCACCGGTATCAGACAAAGATCATCCCGGTGCCATCACATCACCCATGGTGGGTACAATATATACCGCGCCTGATCCTGACAGTGATGATTTCATTAAGGTCGGTGATAAAGTTTCCGTCGGGCAAACCTTGATGATCATTGAAGCCATGAAGGTGATGAATCAGATTCCCGCTACCATCAGCGGTACCGTCACCAAAATTTTAGTAAAAAGCGCGCAACCGATAGAATATGGCGACACGCTGGTCATTATTGAATGATGGACTCCCTATGTTTGACAAAATATTAATTGCCAATCGCGGTGAAATTGCTCTGCGAATCCACCGGGCCTGTCAGGAAATGGGCATTGCCACCGTCGCGGTACATTCTACGGCCGATGAGGATGCGATGCATGTTCGCCTCGCCAATGAAAGCGTTTGTATTGGCCCACCGGCTTCTAAGGACAGCTATCTGAATATTCCCTCCATCATCGCAGCGGCGGAGATCACTGGCGCCGATGCCATTCATCCGGGCTATGGTTTTTTATCAGAAAATGATAAATTTGCCGAAATTGTCGCGGAACATAAATTTGAATTCATTGGCCCGACAGCTGAGCATATCAGAATGATGGGCGATAAGATTTCCGCCAAAAAAGTCGTTAAAAAACTGGGCATCCCTGTTGTTCCAGGCTCCGACGGCGAAGTAAAAGATAGTGCCAAGGCCAAAAAAATTGCTGCGGATATTGGCTATCCCGTGATTGTCAAGGCCGCATCCGGCGGCGGCGGGCGTGGTATGAAAGTGGTTCATAATGAAAGTGAACTGACCAATGCTGTGATGGCCTGCAAGAAAGAGGCGGCCGCGTCCTTTGGGGATGATGCGGTTTATCTTGAAAAATACCTCACCCTGCCCCGTCATATTGAATTTCAGGTCATCGCCGACAAACATGGTAATGTCTGCCATTTGGGGGAGCGAGATTGCTCGCTTCAGCGGCGTCATCAAAAAGTTCTTGAAGAGGCCCCTTCTCCGGCATTGAATACTGAAGAACGTAGCCGCATGGGGGAAGTTGTCCGCAAAGCTATACAAGGTCTTGGTTACATTGGCGCGGGAACCATAGAATTTCTCTATGAGAATGGTGAATTTTACTTCATCGAGATGAATACCCGCCTTCAGGTCGAGCATCCGATCACGGAAATGATCACCGGCATTGATCTGGTACGGGAACAAATTCGGGTTGCGGCCGGGCTGCGCCTGTCCTTCACTCAGGAAGAAATAAAATTTTCCGGTCATGCCGTAGAATGCCGGATTAATGCGGAAGATCCTTTTACCTTTATGCCTAGCCCCGGCAAAATTGGTGATTATCATACGCCGGGTGGATTGGGCGTTCGGGTTGATTCAGGCATCTATTCCGGCTATCGCATTCCGCCCTATTATGACAGTATGATTGCCAAATTAATTGTTCATGGCAAGACTCGTAATGAATGTCTGATGCGGCTTCGGCGCGCTCTGGGTGAATATGTCATTGACGGTATAAAAACCACCATTCCGCTACATCAGGATTTGATCCGGGAGAGTGATTTTATCAATGGGGCCTACGATATTCACTGGCTGGAAAAATATCTGAATAATCTGGCATAATGCGAACGATTTCGGCGGAACTGCTCCTTCATGCCTACGCGCAAGGTATTTTCCCCATGGCGGAAAAGGCAAGTTCACCTGACCTTTATTGGGTTGATCCGGAATGGCGCGGGATTATCCCGCTGGATAATTTTCATCTGCCGCGCAAGCTTGCCAAAAAAATTATCCAAAAACCCTTTGATGTAAAAATTGATACCGGCTTCATTAAAGTCATCGAAGGTTGCGCCGCCTCGGTAACGGCCCAAGGCAGAGAAGAAACATGGATTAATGATCAGATCATTGCGCTCTATGCCCAGCTGTTTGCCGAAGGTCATGTCCATACCGTAGAATGTTGGCAGGAGGAACAGCTGGTTGGCGGCCTTTACGGCGTTGCCATCGGTGGGGTATTTTGCGGCGAAAGCATGTTTCATATTGTGAGTGATGCCAGCAAGGTGGCACTGGCCTATCTGGTGGCCCGCTTAAAAATTGGCGGTTATCGCTTGCTGGACACGCAATTTATGACCTCTCACCTGTCACAATTCGGGGCGGTAGAGATAACCCGCGAAGCTTATAAAAAGAAACTGGCGGCAGCTTTGGACGTAAAAACTGATTTTTATGGTTTGGCGATTGATTCTGAACCTGAAACTATTTTACAAGTTTTGACCCAAACGTCATAAACCGGATGTTCAAGCGGCGAAAGTGCGGGGCTTGAGGCAAACATCCATCCTGAGAAAACTTTTCTGTTTTGACCCTTATGGCCCACATCGACAATTTCCAGAAAAGCAATGCTTTCCGGCGTTTCTTCCGGTGGGTTTGTCCGGCAATGCCGCAGGGTTATGTCAAGGGTGCCAAAACGTACCGTCTGATCCCGCCTGATTTCAATGGTCGATAATTGGGTGGTGATCTTATCGAGCGCCGCAAGCGTGACCACCGGAATGTCTTCCGGTCTATCCAAGGGTTCCAATTCCTGAGACATTACCCCGAATGCAAAAAGTGATGCAGAAAAAAACAGCAGGATAGCACCGATTACAGCTTTAAAATCAGGCCTCATTCTTATTTATTATCTTTTTGAGCGGCGTTGTCGGGTCCGGCAAATTTATCCAATAGTCCCAGAAAATCCACAGCCCCTTGTGTATTGGTGATCTCATCACCCTCGCCTAAAAGCTCATCAGCATCATCGCCGGGATCTAGCACCAGGTAATTTCCGCCGAGCAGTCCCTCTGATGTGATTTTGGCAAAGGTGCTTTCGCTGAGCTTTATCGCCGGATCAATGCTGATTTCAACCACAGCAAAGAAATTCTCTTTATCCAGATATTGTTTCGTAATTGAACCAACCTTGATACCGCTTATTTTCACATCGCCGCCAACAGAAAGACCATCAACCTTATCAAATTTAACCAGATAATTTGTACCGCCATTGGTGGTGACATTGGCATGACTAAAAGCAAAATACAGGAAACTTGCCGCAACCACCAAAACAACGCCGCCCATCAAAGTTTCTACAAGATTATTCTTCATGTCTGTATCGCCTTTATTTGCTCAAGATGTCTCATTATGGAGTCCAGGATTCGTAATCCCCCGTTGTCGCTTTACGTTTTCCGCCTTCATTAAGGCTGCCTCTGGGATAATAAGCCTCCATGGTCCCGGTCATATTAGGTTCAAGTTCCTTTTCCCATGCCTTGCGGGCTGGCTTGCGCTCCATCGGGGTGTAATCAACGGTATGATGCAACCACATATGCCATTCCGGCGGGATTTTAGACGCCTCAATCTCGGTTTTGAAAATGACCCAGCGTTTAGAGCCCTTTTTTTCCCGGTAATAAATATTGCCTTGTGGGTCTTCGCCGACCTTTTCACCATTAAAGAAAGTATGGACAAGCGTGCCAATTGTCGCCCCGTACCACCATCCGCAAATCCGCCTAATAAAATTACCCATCCTTGATTTCCCGCGTAAAATTAACCTGCTTTAACCTGTTTTCTATACTCTGGATTGACTTTATGAACAACAGCATAACAACAATAAAATATTTTCCAGTAAATAATTAAGGCAATTTCCATAAAAAAAGTGACCAAGAGACCTGATAGTGACAGATTTTACCCGGTGAATTTCTTAAGGCCCGACTCACAAGGCCACCATATGTAGCAAAGTCAAGAGGTGCGAGCCACAATATATATGAAAAAAAAGCTATTTCTCTGCTATTTATTATATTACACTTCGCCTCTGTTTGATCAATCATTATAAGGGACAATTATATGAGGATTACCCGCCGTTTTACGTCACCTGACCAATCACCCTACCATGGAATCCCTTTTAGAAAGGCGGACTCTGAAATTCGTAATCCAGACGGGACAACGGTTTTTGAATTAAAAGGCTTTGACGTACCGGCAGCATGGAGCCAGGTGGCAGCCGATATCCTCGCCCAGAAATATTTTAGAAAATCCGGCGTACCAGAATGCCTTGAGACCGTTGAAGAAAATGATGTGCCAAGCTGGTTATGGCGTAAAAAAGCAGACGAATCCTCTCTTGAAAAAATGGCTAAAGAAAAACGCTTTGGCCCTGAGATCAGCGCGAAACAAGTCTTTGATCGTCTGGCAGGAACATGGACCTATTGGGGCTGGAAAGGCGGTTATTTTACCGCAGAATCAGATGCCCGAAGCTTCTTTGATGAGCTGCGTTTCATGCTGGCAAATCAGATGTGCGCGCCCAATTCCCCCCAATGGTTCAATACGGGACTGCATTGGGCCTATGGCATTGATGGACCGGCGCAAGGGCACTATTATGTCGATCATGAAAATGGCAAGCTGACCAAATCCAGAAGTGCTTACGAGCATCCTCAGCCCCATGCCTGTTTTATACAGGGCGTTAGCGATGATCTGGTCAATGACGGCGGGATCATGGATTTATGGACACGCGAGGCGCGCCTGTTCAAATATGGTTCTGGTACGGGCAGTAATTTTTCCCATATTCGCGGCGCGGGCGAATCTCTTGCCGGCGGCGGCAGTTCGTCCGGCCTGATGAGTTTCCTTAAAATCGGCGATCGGGCGGCCGGGGCGATCAAATCCGGCGGCACCACGAGACGGGCCGCCAAAATGGTGATCGTTGATGTTGATCATCCTGATGTCGAAGAATTTATCAAATGGAAAGTGGTTGAGGAACAGAAAGTCGCCGCACTTGTGGTCGGCTCACAAATCACCAAGCAGCATATGAAGGACGTCATGAAGGCTTGCTGTAATACGGATATTGCCGCAGAAGACCGCCATGACCCTAAGACCAACAACCTTCTTAAAACGGCCTTGCTGGCCGCCAGAAAATCTTTGGTACCCGAAGCCATCAGCCAGCGGGTTATCCAATATGCCCAGCAAGGCTACAGTCAGATTGAATTTGAAACCTATGATACCGACTGGGATTCAGAGGCCTATGTCACCGTTTCCGGCCAAAATTCAAACAATACAGTCAGGGTGACCGATGATTTCATGGCCGCCGTTCTCAATGACAGTGACTGGATGCTCAAGAGCCGTAAAGATGGCAGCGTGATGAAAAGGCTGCCGGCCCGCTCATTATGGGATGATATTGGCCTTGCCGCCTGGCAATGCGCCGATCCGGGTTTGCAATTCCACACCACCATTAATGATTGGCACACCTGCCCGGAATCCGGCGAGATCAGGGGCTCGAACCCCTGTTCGGAATATATGTTTCTTGATAATACGGCCTGTAATCTTGCGTCACTGAATTTGATGAAATTCAGATCGCAAGAGGGAACCTTTGAAATTGATGATTTTGGACATGGGGTACGGCTCTGGACGATCGTCCTTGAAATTTCTGTCATGATGGCGCAATTTCCGTCAAAAGAAATCGCCAAGCTCAGTTATGATTTTCGCACATTGGGCCTGGGTTTTGCCAATATTGGCAGCCTGATCATGGCCTCTGGTCTGTCCTATGATAGCGAAGAAGGCCGCGCTTTATGCGGCGCGATTTCTGCATTAATGACCGGGACAAGTTACGCCACCTCCGCAGAAATGGCCGCTGAACTTGGCAGCTTTAACGGTTATGAGAAAAACAAGGATCATATGCTGCGGGTCATGAACAATCACCGTAAAGCGGCCTTGGGAGAGACAGAAGGCTATCAAAGGTTATCCACCCTGCCGATAGCTCTTGATCTGGTCAATTGCCCAGAGCCGAAGCTCGCGATTGCCGCAGGCATGGCCTGGGACAAGGCGCTTGATCTGGGACGGCAACATGGCTTCCGCAACGCCCAGACAACCGTTATTGCTCCCACTGGCACAATCGGGTTGGTGATGGATTGTGACACAACCGGCATCGAGCCTGATTTTGCGCTGGTTAAATTTAAGAAACTGGCGGGCGGCGGTTATTTCAAAATTATCAACCGTATGGTGCCGGAAGCCTTGAAAAACATCGGTTATACGCCAAAACAGATTGATGAAATAGCCAAATATGCCGTTGGCCATAGCAGCCTGAAAGAGGCCCCGGCGATTAATCATGAAAGCTTAACGGCCAAGGGCTTTGGCCGCGTGCAGCTTGATGCGCTGGATCAGGCATTGGAGAGTGCCTATGACATCACATTCACCTTCAATCAATGGACGCTGGGCCGGGAATTTTGCGTTGATGTGCTGGGCATTGAGGACGCACAGCTGAATGATATTAACTTTAACCTGCTTAAGTCCATCGGCTTTAGCAAGAGCGAAATTGATGCGGCCAATCTCTATTGTACGGGGGCGATGACGCTGGAAGCCGCGCCTCATCTGAAAGAGCAGCATCTGCCGATCTTTGATTGTGCGAACCCTTGCGGGAAAACCGGCAAGCGCTTCTTGTCTGTGGACAGCCATATTCTGATGATGGCGGCGGCCCAGCCCTTCATTTCCGGGGCGATATCAAAAACCGTTAATATGCCGGCTTCCGCAACCGCCGAAGACTGCAAGGAAACTTATCTGAAATCATGGAAACTCGGGCTTAAAGCCAATGCGCTCTACCGTGATGGATCAAAACTCAGCCAACCGTTGAGCGCGGCTTTATTGGATAGGGAAGATCTGGAAGAGGATATTTCCCTGCCAGAGAAAACCAAGATTGTGGCCGAACGAATTATTGAGAAAATTGTCACCGCCAATGACCGTCAAAGACTACCCGGTCGACGCAAGGGATATACCCAAAAAGCCTCTGTAGGCGGCCATAAAATTTACCTGCGCACGGGGGAATATGATGACGGTAAATTGGGAGAAATTTTCCTTGATATGCATAAAGAAGGTGCGGCATTCCGCAGCCTGATGAATAATTTTGCCATTGCACTGTCCATCGGACTGCAATATGGCGTGCCTTTGGAGGAATTTGTTGATGCCTTCACCTTCACAAAATTCGAGCCATCAGGACAGGTAACCGGCAATGATGCCATCAAAATGGCCACATCCGTTTTGGATTATATTTTCAGGGAATTGGCGGTGTCCTACCTTGGGCGTAAGGATCTGGCCCATGTGAATACTGATGATCTGGAACCCGATACCATTGGCAGAGGTGATCAGAATCTCGGTCCGGAGGAAGAATCCTCGAGCGAAGCTCTGGACCGGGTTATTTCCTATGCCAGCACCGGATATGTGCGCAAAAATAACCTTTATGTCCTGAATACTTCCGCCCAGTCAAAAACAGAAATCGAAGCCCGCGATGTTAATCAGGAAAAAGTATATGAGACAAAGACAGTGGTCAGTGCAAGTCGCGCGACGACATCTATGAGCCGCCGTGACATTCGCACATCCCGGGCAAGAGAAGCTCGTATCAAAGGTTATGGCGGGGATGCCTGCAGCGAATGTGGTAACTTTACCATGGTGCGAAATGGCACCTGCCTTAAATGCGATACCTGCGGCACGACGAGCGGCTGTTCTTGAGTAGGCTAATATTTACCTTATGTTTACTGATTTGATGCAAGGTTTAGCCCTCATATGAAAAAATTGGCCGGGGTTAAATTTCGGCCATAGCCGTTTGGACAATATAATTATGTTGCGTATTAAAACTGTCCCTTTTTTATTCCGCAATTCTACGCCGAAGTATCTTTCAGAACACTATAATGTTGAACATCATTATGGCATCGCTATTCTTAATGTTATAGATCAAGAAAATATTGTAATATCACAAGTTAATAAGGATTTTTCTAATTTATTAGGTCAAGATATAACAAAACTTATCGCGCTTAACTTATATGATAATCCCCTCTGGCAGGATGATGGACAATTATGGCAAGCCATCTGTTTGTGTCTGAATAGTCATAAAACCCAAGTTATCAACTGGTCATTGGCAAGATATGATATCCGCCAATCAATAAATTGCAGCATCATTCCCACATTCGCGCAAAGCCCAAAAGTGGAGACACTGACGTTAATCGTGACAAATAATAGTGCAGATACGGCTTTTTCCAAGCAAATTCAACAATTTAATTATTATGATAAACTGACCGGGCTGCCCAATCAAAATTATTTAAATGAGGTCATAGAAGAAAAAATATTTGAAAATGATCCCAATGGGGAAACCGCTATTCTGCTGATTAATATCCTGCAATTTCAAAGAATAAATGAAAGCTTTGGTTATGAACTGGGGGATAAAATTATTCAAAAAATTTCTTATAAATTAGAAAATATTTTACCCCCCAAGGCACTATTAACCCGTTTCAATGGCGATAAATTTTCCATATTACTTACAGACGGCGAAAGCGGAAAGTTGCAAAAAGAAGCAGAAATGTTGGCAAAACAGCTTCATCATGATATGGCACTACCCATTGAAACCGGGACCACGACCATTCATCTGTCTTTAACTATTGGCATTGCCCTGTGTAATAATTCGATAAAAGAAGGCAATATGCTGGTTCAGCATGCCCATATCGCCATGCAACGACTTAACAAAACAAGCCGAGATAAAACATTGATCTATCGGCCTGAATTACAGACTCGGGCAAATTCACGCTTAAAAATGGAAAATGAACTGAGGGATGCCTTAAAAAACAAGGAATTAAATTTTAATTATCAACCAATTATAAATTTACAGAATGGCCATTTGATCGCTTTCGAAGCCCTTTGCCGCTGGAATCATCCCGAACGTGGTATGGTTTCACCGACGGAATTTATCCCCCTTGCGGAAGAATCCGGGCTGATTGTCCCCTTAGGCAACTGGGCCCTCAGAGAGGCCTGTAGAAGTTTGAAAATACTCACCGATAAAAATCCGAATTTTTCAAATATCGCTATGAATGTCAATGTCTCCGGCTCGCAGCTGCTACAAGATAATTTTGTTGCTATCATTCATGAGGCTTTGCTCAATGCCGGACTGGAAGGGCATCGGCTTAAACTCGAAATTACCGAAACCACATTGATCGAAAATGCTGAAGTTGCCCGTGATATACTGCTTGATCTCAAAGCGTTGGGCGTTGCCTTGGCCATTGATGATTTTGGCACAGGCTATTCCTCTTTGAGTTACCTCAATCAATTTCCCATTGATACCCTCAAAATTGATAAAAGTTTTGTCAACCGCATGAATGCAACGAAAGACAGTTATAAAATCATCCATGTTATTTCCACATTGGCCCAAACATTGGGCATGAATTTGGTGGCTGAGGGCATTGAGCATGAAGATCAACTGTTGGCCTTAAAAAAACTGGGCTGCCAGACGGGACAAGGTTACTTATTCTCAAAACCACTATCTTTTACCGATACGGAAAACTATATCCGCAAGGAATCAACAGCTCTTGTCTAAGAGGGTAATAGTATGATATAGTCCTATTGCGCAACCAAAGAGCATATGGAATGGCAAAATGGATTACAATCGATATTATATAAGGTTAAGACAAAAACTTGATCACCTTATCCGCACCAGCAATCATGATGATTATACCTCTATATCGGCCTTAATCGGCAAAAATCATGCCTATATGCAGCAATTTATCAAGCGGGGCGTACCAAAATGCCTGCGGGATGAAGATATGGCGAAGATCACCCGACATTTTAATATCACAATGGACTATTTTGGCTCACCCGACGATTTTACAAACTTGGGCCGCGGATTTTCCGATAACCAGACGACAAATTTCGAAGAAGAATATGTCAGGGTTAATGTCTATGAAATCGAAGCCGCCGCCGGCGCGGGATCCATGGTGGATAATAATGAAATATCCAATAAACTGGCCTTCAAGAAAAGCTGGATCAAAAGCAGTTCCAATGCAACGGCAGATGACTTGGCGGTCATTACCGTATCGGGAGATTCGATGAATCCCACCCTATATGACGGCGATCGAATTTTGGTCGATATGAGCCAGACATCCATCAATAATGATGGTATTTATGTGCTGAGAAATGATGATATGATCCTGGTCAAGCGTATTTCCCTTAATCCGGTGACAAAATTATGCACCATCAAAAGCGACAACAGCTTTTATGAAAGCTGGGAGGGCTACCGCTCCTCTGATCTGGATATATTGGGCCGGGTCATCTGGATGGGGCGAAACATATAAATGTGTAACGTGAAAGACGGCCATGAATAATCCTGACATTAAAGACCCGCGCCAGCCGGCCATCAGAACCGTGCCTATGCATGCCGACCTGAATGCCAACGGTCATATTTTTGGCGGCTGGATATTGTCTCAAATGGATTTGGCGGGCGGCGGCGAGGCCATTCGTTTCTGCAAAGGCCCGGTGGCAACGGTTGCCATCGAAGCCATGAAATTTCATCAGCCTGTCCTACCCGGAGATTGGCTCAGTGTTTACACAAATATTACAAAAGTCGGCACCAGTTCCATCACTATTCATATGGAAGTCACCGTCCTGCGGCGCGGTCATGACGATGAAATCAAGGTGACAGAAGGCGACTTTGTCTTCGTCGCGCTTGATGAAAGCCATCGGCCAAAAAAGATTGAACTCGATTAGCTGATTAAAAAAGAAAAGCCGCATTATCCCTGAGACAAAACAGAGATAAAACGGCTTTTTCCTTGATCTTTTTGGTGAGCCCGACAGGGTTCGAACCTGTGACCTACTGATTAAAAGTCAGTTGCTCTACCAGCTGAGCTACGGGCCCCACCCAAAAGATGAGCGGAACATAATGCCCAATGGCCCTTGGGTCAACAGTAATTTAAGGCCCATCCCGAAAAAAACCAATCACAGGGCTTGCTGATCCCCCAAAGCCCTTTTATCATGAAATTCTTTGATAAAATTTTGCAATTTTTTTGCCGCAATAGCGGTCCTCAAACCTGACATAAGGTCTTGATAATACGTCAAATTATGCTCTGTCAACAGCATCGCCCCCAATATTTCCCCGCTGCGAAACAGATGAGAGAGATACGCCCGGCTGTAGCTTTTACAGGCCGAGCAGGAACAGTCCTCATCCAGCGGGCGCGGATCATCCGTATGGCGGGCATTTTTCATATTGACAGTACCGCGCCGCGTGAAAGCTTGTCCCGTGCGGCCAGAGCGCGACGGCAGCACACAATCGAACATGTCAATGCCGCGCGCAACCGCCCCGACAATATCATCAGGTTTGCCCACCCCCATCAGATAACGCGGCTTGTTCTTCAGCATCAGCGGCAGGGTATAATCCAGCACGTCAAACATGACCTCTTGCCCCTCACCGACCGCAAGGCCGCCAACCGCATAGCCCTGACAGTCTATTTCTTTCAGGGCCTCGACCGAATGGCGGCGTAAATTTTCGAAAACACCACCCTGCACGATAGCAAATAAGGCGTTGGATTGAGCATGATCAGAACCATCATGGAAAGCATCATAAGACCGCTTTGCCCAGCGCATGGACATCAACATGGATTTTTCGGTTTCACTTTCGCTCGCGGGATAAGGCGTGCATTCATCAAAAGCCATGACAATATTGGAGCCAAGCAAACGCTGAATTTCCATGCTCCGCTCAGGGGTTAACATATATTTTGTGCCATCAATATGAGATTGGAAGGCAACGCCTTCTTCCGTTATTTTACGTAGTTTGGCCAGTGACATCACCTGAAACCCACCGGAATCAGTCAAAATTGGCCGATCCCAATTCATGAATTTATGCAGGCCGCCCAAGCGGTGAATTCTTTCTGCCGTCGGGCGAAGCATCAAGTGATACGTATTGCCCAGCAGAATATCCGCCCCGGTTGCGGCCACTGTCTCCGGCTTGACAGCCTTTACCGTGGCGGCGGTGCCCACAGGCATGAAGGCTGGGGTTCTGATCTGCCCCCGGCAGGTCGTGATGACGCCGGTTCGCGCCGCTCCGTCCGTTCCCGTGATATCCATGGAGAATTTTTCTGTCATAATTTATCCTCTCTAAATAACAAACTGCTATCGCCATAAGAATAAAAACGGTAGGCCTGATCAATGGCATGGGCATATGCGGCTTTCATAACATCATAACCGGCAAAGGCGCTCACCAACATGAATAATGTCGATTTTGGCAGGTGAAAATTGGTCATCAAGATATCCACGGCGCGGAATTTATAACCCGGCGTGATAAAAATATCCGTGGTGCCGGAAAAAGCCTGAACCTGCCCCGCCTCATCCGCCGCTGATTCCAAGAGCCGCAAAGAGGTCGTGCCAACCGCTATCACCCTTCTGCCCTGCTCGTGGGCCTGATTGATGGTTTCGGCCGTCTGCTGATCAATTTCGCCCCATTCAGCATGCATTTTATGGTCTTGGGTATCCGCCGCCTTAACCGGTAGAAAAGTCCCCGCCCCGACATGAAGCGTGACATGTACCGACTTCACACCTTTGGCCGAAATTTGTTGTAATAAGCGATCTGTAAAATGAAGCCCGGCCGTTGGAGCTGCGACGGCCCCGTCTTTTGTGCCATAAATGGTCTGGTAATCCAGCAAATCCTGCGCGTCCACCGGGCGCTGGGAAGCAATATAGGGCGGCAGAGGCATAACGCCGGAAAGTTTTAAGGCATGGCTAAGTTCAGTTCCCATGCAATTAAACTGCACGGTTAGCTCTCCCCCATCGCCTTTAGCGATCACCGTTGCTGTCAGATCATGGGAAAAAACGATCACATCCTGCAGTTTCAATTTTTTCGCAGGGCGGGCGAAAATTTTCCATTGACCCTTGCCCTGATCCATATGCAGAGTAATTTCGATCCTGGCCTGGCGCCGCATACCGGACAGACGGGCTGGAATAACCCGCGTATCATTGAACACCAGAACATCGCCGTTTTCGAGAAAATCCGTCAGGTCGCTCACCTGTTTATCCAAACGGCTTTCGCCCCTGACCACAAGAAACCGCGCCCCGTCGCGGTTGCGAGCGGGGCGCAGGGCAATCAACTCCTTTGGCAGGATAAAATCAAAATCATCTACTTTCATGCAAATTATTCAGCGTCTGCCGCAACCTGCATTTTGACAATGATATCCGGGTTTGCCCCGTTTTCGCCGGGATTTAAGCCGTCAACAT
>Ga0316204_10005608_pt1 | contig 20417 bp, 15 predicted proteins | sample 6monrhotite_MG_2_FD_205661 | JGI IMG/M metagenome (GOLD analysis project Ga0316204, IMG submission 205661) | Microbial mat bacterial communities from mineral coupon in-situ incubated in ocean water Damariscotta River, Maine, United States -... | ecosystem: Environmental > Aquatic > Marine >...
CGTGCCGAGTTCCATGTTGCCCCGCAGTCGGGCAAGAATCCCCGGCGCCGCGTTGGCCGCGACGAGCGCCAGGGTGGTGATGACTATGATTGCGGAGCCCTGAAGCTGTAAGGCGGAGGCTATCGCAAGCCCCACTGCGCAGATGGATGCGCTCAGGGTCAGGCTCGCGGCCATGCCGCGCAGGTGCCACGAGCCGGGCCGCGCGAGGGACGCCGCTGGGTCGAGCGCCGCCGCGGACGATTTATCTCCGGCACCAACCACCTGCTCAGGGTCAGGCGATTGCCTGAACCATCGGGTAGCCGGCAGCAGGGACAGGAACATCAGGTAAAGGACCGCGATGATGGTCGTCACTGCCAGCAGCGTCGGGAACCAGGCGGCGGCGTCGATGCCGGTCGCCCGCGAGACGGCAACCAGGTTCATGCTGCCTCCGACGCCCGCGGCGGAGAGGGTCCCGGCGACCGCTGCCTGGTGCTCGCCGAGCGGCACGAGGAAGAACGCCGCCACCGCGCCAAGGGTCGTGCCGCCTGCGGCGAGCAGGAACGCCGCAAATGTTTGGCCCGTCTCGCGGATGATCCGTCGGAAGTCGGCCTGAAAGAGCATCAACGGGATCGCGGCGACGACGAACCACTTTGAGACGAGGTCATAGATGGGTGCGCGCATGGGAATGATGCCGGTGTTCGAGAGCACCAGCGGAATCAGCAGGATCGGGAAGAAAGGTGGGATGCGCGCCGTCCGCCAGTACCGGCCGAGCCACAAGGATATCGCCACCGTCGCGAAGAGAATGAGCGCAAGAACGATGTGGGCGTCCGCGGAGACGAGGGAGATGCTGTCCGGTGCAGCTGTTCTTGTCATCTGTGTGAACTTCTAATGGTCGCTGGGCGTCAATGACTCAGGTTTGCGTGTGCTTGGCGGGCTCGATACTCGTTCGGCGTGATGCCGGTCCAGCGTCGAAATGCTCGTGTGAACGCGGCGTGTTCGCAGTACCCGAGCTTTAGCGCAATTTCGTTCAGGTTAGGCTCGCTATCGCGCAGCCGTGACATCGCGGCGTGGCACCTGACCTTGTCGACGACCTCGGAATAGGTGGTCTGCTCTATCGCCAGCTTTCTCTGCAGGCTTCTCACGTTGCAGCCAGTGATCTCGGCCGTCAGAGCGATGTGTGGGTAGCCTTGTAAAAGGTAAGGCTCAAGGCACGCTTCGAGGGTTTCCGATAAAGTGTCCGGTGGTGCGTCGTCAGGTGTGGCAGCGCCAGAACCCGCGCGACGCGCACCCGCCGAAGCGTGTGTGCAGGATAACAACGCGCGTGGAAACTCGATCGCGCCGCAGGGCTGATCGGTCAACACGGGTACGTCCCCATAGGCGGATTGGAGATTAAATCGCAGGTCGCGTGCGCGGGATGCAAGAAGCACCCGCGTCGGCACAAAGTCCGGGCCGGCAAAGGCGCCCACAATGTGTTCCATCAGACGTAAGGTGCGGGTTTCGCCGATATCGTAGCCGGGTACCTCGAGTGGCAACGGCAACACAAGGCAGAAGCGCACGAGGTCCCCGATCGGCTCGATCCAGGCCCTGATGTCCGTGGTTTGCCGGCTCGCGAGCGACGGTAGTCGCTGCAATGCCTGCAACAGCGTCGGGGCGCTCAGCACCGGGTTGCGGAAGGATCGACTGAGGGCCGTCTGTATCTCGGAGGCTTGCGGGATAAGCCCGAGATCGGGGATGCCTTCGCGGCTGGCCATGTCGACGGTGAAGTACCTGAGTCGCTCGTAGGGTAGCCACGCATCGGGGATTTCCTCGAACAGTGTCGGTAGCCGTGCGCGGCGCAAGCCAGCATCGACGGGTGCGCCGATCGCGCGCAAGATCGACACGTAATTGGCGAGCGTAGGGGGCTTGGTGAGAGGAAACGCGCTCATTTAATTCCACTGCATCGGGTTGTGCAATCGACCGCCTCTGTCAATGAGCGGCCACAGTCTTGCCGCACAGTGCCAAATCTAGCACAGATCAGGGTAGCGGTTCCCCCATTTCATCCCTTCGGTGTCGCGTTTCAAGGCCAATAGACATTCGCAGCCCGCTAGGCCGCGCGCACCAAACGGCTGCGACTAGAGACAAAGCGGCCACGGCGCACTGGCACGAAATGTCAAAGACAGGTCTTCTGCAACTCGCTAGACTCCGAAAAAAGCCAACTACCATAAAACGTTATTCAATGCTGTGCAGCACCGGCTCGGGGTTGAACCGTAAGTACCCTGGGCGCATGGCAGGGAAAAGGAGAGTGTGATGCAGATTCATAAAACCGTTATCGTTGCCGCGGCCATGCTCGTGGCAGGGCAGGCGGTTGCACTGGACCCGAAAGGCTACCAGGTCATTAATACTTCCCATCTAGTGGAAATCTGCAGCCTCGATGAAGCGGATCCGCTGTATCACGAGGCCATGGGATATTGCCTGGGCTATGTGGATGCTGCGCTGGATTACCATGCGGCCCTGACAGCCGGGAGCCGCTACGATCCCATTGCCTGCCCACCATCGGCTATCACGCGGGAAGAGGTCGTGATCGTGCTGTTGGGTTGGTCGAACGACAACGCCCGGCACATACACAGCGAAACGCCGGTGCATGGTGTCATGCGTGCCGTGGCCGAAAAGTGGCCGTGCTCAGAGCAGTAACCAGGCCTAGGTTAAGGAGATAACGATGAAGACACGCAATCTGATAGCGGTGTGTTGTTTAGCGGGCAGCCTCTCGGCGTGCGCCAATATGAGCACGGGCGAGCAGCGCACCCTCTCGGGTGCGGCGATCGGTACCGCGGCCGGTGCACTGATCGGTGAGCTGGCGACCGGGCAGCCACTCCACGGCGCCGCGCTGGGTGCCGCCGCCGGTGCTGCCGGTGGCTGGCTCTATGACCGACACGAGAAAGCGCAGAGATAATAACCATAAGGTATGCAGTGCATCGCAGCAAGCGATCTCAGCCAGGCTACAGCGATTGCCTCGTATCTGCTTGAGTCCGCCCCGGCGGTACATGAGTTTGTCGATGCGCGATCCACGAAAAGTTCCAAGTGTCGAATCCGCGTGTTCACGACGAGCACGATAGAGATAGCCTGATTAAGTGGAATGATGCAGTAGCCGGATAACTCGGTGGCTGGTTTGTGGATAGGTTATAGAACCACAACCATGCAACACCATCTGCCTATTTAACGGAGGATAGAAATTTTATGGTATCCAATGGTACCCCGCTTCCACCCAATCTGTCACAACGATTTCCGGTTCTGTCTGTTGCCGATGTCACCGGTGACACCGCAGTGGCACGCAGTGCAGCAGCGATCAGGGCGGCTTTGGAAGAAAAGGATATCCAGGTTGTCACCGCCAAATCGCTGGATGACGGTGAAACTGCGATCAGATCGGACCCGGGCTTCAGCTGCATCGTGATGTCCTGGGCCCTGTGCAAAGAAAATCTCGATAAGACAACAGCGATAGTGCGTCTCGCACATCGACGCGCCGCCCACCTGCCCATTATGCTGGCTATGTCAAAAGCCAGCCGCAGCCGCGTACCGCTGGAAATCGTCGAAAACGTCGATGGCTTCATCTGGCTGCCGGAAGATAGCCCCAAATTTATAGCTGGTCGTATACAGGCGGCCGCCAAGCGCTACCTGGACAGCATTTTGCCGCCCTTCTTCGGTGCCCTGGTGAATTTTGACGATACCCACGAGTACTCCTGGCATACACCGGGTCACACAGGCGGTACCGCCTTTATGAAAACCGCCGTGGGAAAAACCTTTATGGATTTCTACGGGGAACAGATGCTGCGCTCGGACCTGTCCGTGTCGGTCGGCGAAACCGGCTCGCTCAATGACCATTCCGGTCCGGTTGCCGACGCCGAAAAGAACGCTGCCCGGGTGTTTGGAGCCGATTACACCTACTTCGTTATCGGCGGCAGCTCGGCCAGTAATGAGATCATCCTGCATTCGGCCGTCACCGACGGTGACACCGTACTGGTGGATCGTAACTGCCACAAATCGCTCAATTACTCGCTGAACATGTCCGGCGCGGTGCCGGTATACATGATGCCGCGGCGCAACGCCCGTGGCGTGATCGGCCCGGTACCGCAAAGTGAAATGACGCCCGAGGCCATCAGGAAAAAGCTGTCCGAAAGCCCGCTGGTGGCGGACAAAACCATGCCGCCGGTCCTGGGCGTGCTGACCAACTCGACCTACGACGGCCTGTGCTACAACGTCCGGACGACCACCGCCGAGATGAGCAAGACCCTGCCGCGCATCCACTACGACGAGGCCTGGTACGCGTATGCGCGTTTCAATCCGATTTACGAAGGCCGCTACGGCATGCACCGCGGTGAGCGGCACGCCGACGATGCCACGGTCTCGGCAACCCACTCGACCCACAAACTGCTGGCTGCGATGTCGCAGGCCTCCATGCTGCATATCCGTTCCGGCAAGGTGCCGGTGACACCCGCACTGTTCAACGAAGCCTTCATGATGCACACCTCGACGTCGCCGCAGTACAGCATCATCGCCTCGACCGACGTATCGGCAAAAATGATGGACGACGCGGGCGAGTACCTGACCGACGAGTGCCTGGTGGAAGCCATCGACTTCCGCCAGGCCATGGCGCGCATCCGGCAGGAGGTTGCGGAACGCAAACCGGGCGACTGGTGGTTCGGCATGTGGCAACCCGACGAAGTCGACGGCAAACCCTTCGCCGATGCCGACCCCGCCATGCTGCGTAGCAATCACGACGCCTGGCTGCTCAAACCCGGGGCCGACTGGCACGGTTTCGGCGACCTGGGTGATGACTACTGCATGCTCGATCCGATCAAGGCTACCGTGCTCACCCCGGGGCTCAGCCTCGAAGGCAAACTGGAACAGTCCGGCATCCCCGCGCCCCTGGTCACCTCGTTCCTCTCCAGTCGCGGCATCGTTGTGGAGAAAACCGAACCCTACTCTTTCCTGATTCTGTTCTCGGTCGGCATCACCAAGGGCAAGTGGGGTTCCATGGTTGCCGGGCTGATGGAGTTCAAGCAGAACTATGACGCCAATGAACCGCTGGAACGCGTCATGCCCGACCTGGTCGACAGCGCACCGGAACGCTATGCAGGCATGGGTCTTAAGGATCTGGCTGACGAGATGCACGCGGCAATGATCAAGACCAAGCTGCTGCACAGTATGGATGAGGCCTTCACCATTCTGCCGGATGCGGTCATGAGCCCGCGCAAGACCTACGGCCAACTGGTCAAGGGCAACGTCGAGCAGTTTCGGGTCAGCGACATGGTCGATCGTGTCGCTGCCGTGCAGCTGGTACCTTACCCGCCCGGCATACCAATTATGATGCCCGGTGAGAAAGTCACAGAAGAAAAACGTGCGGTGGTTGATTACCTGCTGGCCTTACAGACCTTCGACAGCCAGTTCCCAGGATTCGAACACGACACTCACGGCATCGAAATTGAACGCGACGCCGAGGGTAATGCGGTATATATGGTTTATTGCTTAAAGGAGTCATGCACATGACAGTTGAAATTCGACCCACCAGACTTAGTCTATGCATTACTTTACTCCTGCTGGGCACATCGAACAGCGGTATAAGCCTTGCCGCGGATGGCGAAGCCGCCACCGCGACGAGTACGGATGCTGCCGACTACTTTTTCAAGGAAGCTTTAGCAGCCGAGCATCCATTTAAAACCGGTGCCGATCGGGCCAAGCACGGCGGTGAGAGCCCACTGGGTATCTGGGAAGGACCACGAAAGAGTTATCTGCGCGGCACCCTTAAAGCGGAAGGCGGCTACTTTGACTCAAGTAATGCCTGGTTCGGCAATGACAACGGCAACATTGGACAGAGCACCAACAGCTGGTATGAATGGGTTGTCCACCCGGGTGTTGAAGGCAGTTACCACTTCGAAGAAAGTGGCGAAGTCTACGGGCGCTTCAGTTTCGTTAACGGCAACACCCAGGACATTGACGCCGCCGGCTCCAATGTGGGCCGCGGAAACGACGGAGACACCAGCCATACCGCGGTTGAAAACGCCTACCTCGGCTGGCGTTCCGGTGATCTGTTCAGCTCGCTGGGCAAGGACTTTCTGGATGTCTCTTTCGGCATGCAGCAATACGTCGTTGGCAACGGGTTCCTTTTTTACAGTCAGAGCAGTAACGGGCAAGGTCGCGGCGCCTACTGGTCCGGGGAACGCAAAGCGGCGGAGTACGCGGGTATCGCCAAGGTAAATTATGGCCAGTTCAATGGTAACCTGGTGTATTTCAAGGCCAACGATAATCCCCAGTCGGATACCAAGGTCGGCGGGGTTACTCTCGACTACAAACTCGGCGATTTCGGCAGCGTGGGCGGTGGTTACTACAACGTTGATTCGGATATCCAGACCCGTGATGGTATGGATGTCTATGATCTGCGCTTTCAAACCACACCTTTCAAGGCGTTCAATACGCCGGACATCCTCAACCCGATCAAGTTTGACGGCGAATACGTCTACGAGGACAACGGTGATGAGTTAAACGCCGCCGCCTGGTACCTGTCCGCGGGCTATGGATGGGATAAAGTCATGTGGAAGCCGACCCTCACCTATCGTTACGCCGCGTTCGAAGGCGACAACCCCAACTCCAGCAAGAGCCAGGACTTCGACCCGCTGTTCTACGGTTTCTATGACTGGGGTTACTGGTACCAGGGCGAAATTCTGGGTGAGTACGTCCTGTCAAATTCCAACCTGAACTCGCACATGGTTCGCCTGAGTGCGGATCCTCTCGCCTCGGTACACCTCAACCTGTTCTATTACAAATTCAAACTGGACAATGCAGATGGGTTCGGCGTAAAGAGCAGTGATTTTGCGGACGAGTGGAACCTGACCGTCGACTGGACCGCCAATGATTCTTTCGCTGTCAGCCTGGTCGGCGCCTACGCCAAGCCGGATGACGGCGCCAAGGAGGCTTATGGCGATAATGATGACTGGATGTACGGTATGGCCTACGTCACGTACAGCTTTAAATAACCGCTGAAAACCTGGAGCAACTAATGATCCTGACCAATCAACGCCCCATCATGAGCAAGGTGCTTATCATCGAAGAAGGCCTGGCGCAGCTGGAAACCGCGTTGGGCCGCAGCGCCCAGTCGCTGGTCGATGAGCTGGAGCTTCGCGGTGTAGTCGTTATCAAGGCGATCAGTTACGAGGATGGTCTGGCCAACATCGTGTCTGACACCTCAATTCATGCTGTACTGCTCAGTTGGGAGCTGCAGGGCACTACCGATTCCGGCGAACCCCCGGCGGCGTTACTGCTCGAAGAACTGACCAACCGCCACGAAAACATCCCGGTGTTCCTGATGGCCCAGACCAGCGAACGCGCCCGGGAAATCACCGAGCACGTGATGGAACAGGTGGAGGAATTCGTCTGGATGCTGCAGGACACCGCCAACTTCATTGCCGGCCGCGTGGTGTCCGCGGTGGATCGTTATCGCGAGCAAATGCTGCCACCGTTTGCCGCCGCGTTAGCGAAATATTCCCGCCTGCGCGAGCATTCCTGGTCGGCGCCGGGACACCAGGGCGGTATCGGCTTTACCAAGCTGCCGGTCGGCCGTGCCTTCTTCGACTTTTACGGCGAGAACCTGTTCCGCACCGACATGGGCATCGAACGCGGCCAGCTCGGGTCGCTGCTGGACCATTCCGGGCCGATCGCCGACAGTGAGGCTTATGCCGCCCGGGTGTTCGGCGCCCACCGTTCCTACAATGTGGTCGGCGGTACTTCCGAGTCAAACCGCACTATCTGGCAGGCCTGCCTGAAGGAAGGCGATATTGCGGTGTGCGACCGCAACTGTCACAAGTCCATCGAGCAGGGGCTGATGCTGACCGGTGCTTTGCCCGTCTACATGGTGCCCACGCGCAACCGCTATGGCATCATCGGGCCGATCCACCCTGAGGAAATGACCAAAGCAACGATTCAGGAAAAGATCGCCGACAGTCCGCTGACCAAAGATGCCGCCAACAAAGACCCGAGGTACGCGGTCCTCACCAACTGCACTTACGACGGCCTCTGCTACAACGCCGCCGAAGCACAGGACCTGCTGGCGCAAAGCAGTCCGCGCGTGCACTTTGACGAAGCCTGGTACGGCTATGCCCGCTTCAATCCGGTTTATGCCGACCACTACGCCATGCGTGGCGATCCCGGTGAACACGTCGAAGATGCGCCCACCGTGTTCGCCACACATTCCACGCATAAACTGCTGACGGCGTTGTCGCAGGGCTCTTACATTCATGTCCGTGACGGTCGCGATGCCATTCCACACGACCGCTTCAACCAGTCCTACATGATGCATGCCACGACCTCGCCACTGTATGCCATCATCGCCTCGAATGACATTGCCAGCGCCATGATGGACGGTGCCGGCGGTACCCTGCTGACCACTGACGTCATCCGGGAAGCGGTCGATTTCCGCCAGGCCGTGGCGCGCATGTACAAGCGTCACCAGGCCAACGGCGACTGGTTCTTCAAACCCTGGAACGCCGAGGTAGTGAAGGACCCGCAAACCGGCAAGCAACACGATTTCGCCGAAGCCCCGGCGGATCTGCTGGTCAATGAGCAGGACTGCTGGCGACTGCATCCAAAAGATACCTGGCACGGTTTTACCGACCTGACAGACAACTGGTGCATGCTCGACCCCATCAAGGTCAGCCTGCTGACGCCTGGCATGGGCGATGATGGCAAGCTGCTGGAAGAGGGTGTGCCCGCGGAACTGTTTACCGCCTACGTGGGCCGCTTCGGCATTGTGCCGACCCGCACCACCGACTTCCAGGTGATGTTTCTCTTCAGTGTCGGCATTACCAAGGGAAAATGGGCCACACTGATCAATACGCTGTTGTCGTTCAAACGCTTCTATGACAGTAACGCACCGTTAAGGGAAGTCCTGCCCGAGCTGGTCAGGGATCATCCGGACCGCTACGGTTCTATGGGGTTGAAAGACCTGGGTGACGAGATGTTTGACTTTCTCAGGAAGTACGATCCCGGATCTGTCCTGAATGAAGCGTACTCCACCATCCCGGTACCGGAAATGACACCGCGGCACGCCTTCGAATACATGGTCACCGGCGACGTGGAACTTGTGCCGGCGGAAAAACTGCCCGGCCGTATCGCTGCCAATGCGGTTATGCCTTATCCACCCGGCATCCCCATGGCGATGTCCGGCGAGAACCTCGGTGGCAAGGACAGTCCGCAGATCAACTACCTCAAAGCCCTGGGCCAGTGGGATGCCAACTTCCCCGGGTTTGAACATGAAGTGGAGGGCGCTGAAGTGGTCGATGGCGTGTACAACGTGCTGTGTATTAAAGCGTAACGATTTTTCTTTAAAGATATTTCATTAACCTAGAGACGAAGCAAGGAGTCTTGCATGGCTGATTCCAGCAAAAAAATGAGCCTTATGGGGCTCACCACCCTGGTGACGGTAAACATGATGGGCTCAGGCATCATCATGTTGCCTGCCAGTATGGCCCAACTCGGCGCAGTCTCACTGCTGTCATGGATTGTCACCGCCATAGGTTCAATGGCAATTGCCTACAGCTTTGCCCAGCTCGGCGTGCTTTGTCCACGTTCGGGCGGCATGTCGGCCTACTCGGAAGAAGCGCACGGCAAGTCGAGCTTTTTCATGGCTTCATTCCTTTATTACCTGTCGCTGGCGATTGGTAACGTGGCGATTGCGATTTCGGCAGTGGGCTATCTGACACCCTTCTTCCCCTGGCTCGGCACCGGCGCGGTGCCATTGTTTGTCGGGGTCGTCGGACTGATCTGGCTAACCACGCTTGCCAACTTCGGCGGACCTAAAGTCACCGGCCAGATCGGTTCAATCACTGTGTGGGGTGTCATCATCCCGGTGGGTATGTTGTGCATTATTGGCTGGTTCTACTTCAAGCCCGAGGTATTAGTTGAAGCCTGGAATCCAAACAACAAGCCGATCGGTGACGCGATTGCCGCGAGTATTCCGTTAACCCTGTGGGCATTCCTGGGTATGGAATCGGCCGCGCAAAACTCCGATGCGGTGGAGAACCCGAAGAAAAATGTTCCTTTGGCCTGCATGCTCGGCACCATGGGAGCGGCTGTCGTTTATATCCTGTCCACCACCGTGATCCAGGGTATCGTGCCTAATCCGGAGCTGGCCAAATCCAGTGCACCGTTTGCCGCTGTGTACGCACAGATGTTCAATCCGACCGTCGGCAAGATCATCATGGCACTGGCCGTTATCGCCTGCGTAGGTTCGCTGCTGGGGTGGCAGTTCACCCTCAGCCAGACCTCCAAGTTCACGGCTGACGGCCGCATGTTCCCGAAATTCTTTTCCAAGGTCAGCGCCAAGAATGCGCCGATTATCGGTATGGTCGTGGCAGGCGTTATCCAGACCCTGATGGCCCTGTCCACCATGTCACCGGATGCCACCGCCCAGTTCAATAAACTGGTCAACCTGGCGGCGGTCACCAATATTGTGCCCTATATCCTCTCGATATCGGCGCTCATGGTGGTGATGTACAAGGCCAAGACTGAAGAACACAAATTCAAAACCAACCTGATCGCCGTGTTTGTCGCTATTTTTTACAGCATTTACGCCCTGTACGCCTCGGGTATGGAAGCGGTGATGGGCGGTACGATCGTGATGATGATCGGCTACCTGCTGTATGGCTTTATCGCCAAGCGGTTCGTCGGCCAGGAAGCACCCGGCGCGGGAGAAGAAGCGGCCGCTGCTTGAATTAACCTATTTGAAAATGACAGATTAAGGAATCAAAAGTATGCGATATACACAACTGATTCGCCGTAGCATGGCAGCCATTGTCATGGCCCTCCTGGTAGTGCCCCTGGGTGTTTCCGCGGAAACGCTGGAGCGCATCGAGAGTTCGGGCACTTTCACGATTGGCTTTGTGCCTGATCAGCAACCCTTCTCATCCGCCGCGGATGGTGGCGCGAAAGGCTACAGTATCGAGCTCTGCCAGAAAATTGCGGAAGCGACCAAGGCCAAGCTTGGGCTGTCCAATATGGAGGTGAAGTACACCTCCACCAGCGTTAAAGCCGGCCTGGGAATGGTTGCCAATGGCCAGCTGGACCTGCTCTGCGGCGCTGTCACCGATACGCTGGAACGACGCAAGCAGGTAGCCTTTTCCATCCCGATCTTCAATGGTGGAATGGGCGCCCTGCTGCGTACTGACGCACCGCCGGACCTGATCCGCGTGATCCAGGGCAAAGAAGCAACAACCGGACCGAAATGGCGCGCCACGGTGAGAGGCGGTCTGGCCGATCATACCTACGCGGTCCATGCAGGCACCACTACTGAAGAGTGGGTTCTCAAGCAGATCGCGGGATTGCGTGTTACCGCGACGGTGGTGACGGTCGACGAGCACGCCAAAGGTGTCGCCATGGTTGCCGACAAGGAAGCCTCTGCTTACTTTGCCGATCGTCCAATTCTCCTCGCCTATAAGCAGCAGTCAAAAGACGCTGATGAGCTGATGGTGGCGGATCGCTATTTCACTTATGAGCCCATCGCGCTGGCCAGCGCACGGAATGACGACGACTTTCGCCTGGTGGTGGATACGACCCTGAGCAACCTGTATCGCTCTGATGCGTTTGCTGAGCTGTACGGCGGTTATTTCGGCAAGCCCAGCGATATTACCCAGGCGCTGTTCAAGGCCTTCGCGCGCCAATGACAGGAGCTGGCGGGCAATCATCCGCTAAGCTGATGCAAGCCGCTTTGGCGGCCCTGCTCATGGGCCTGCTGCTGGTGCCGGCGCTGTCTTCGGCTCAGACACTGGAGCGCATCCAGCGCACAAGCACCTTCACTGTCGGGTTTATACCCGATCAGGCGCCGTTTTCCATCAAAGCCGCAGATGGGCGAGCCGAAGGCTATTCGATAGGGCTTTGTCGAAAAGTCGCCGACAGCGTAAAGGCCGCGCTTGGCCTGACCAGTCTGGACGTCAAGTACATTGCGACACCTATGGAACCGGGTTTCGGCATGGTGGCAGGCGGGGAAGTCGACATACTCTGTGGTGCCGTAACAGCGACGCTGAAACGGCGCGCACGGGTATCTTTTTCCCTGCCTGTCTACTCCGGCGGTATCGGGGTGCTGCTGCGCAGAGACGCCCATCCTTCGCTGGTTAATGTCCTTGAGGGCGATGCCAGGCGCGCCAGTCCGAGAATGGGCACGACCATGAATCGCGGCCTGGTCAATCATATTTACGCCGTGCATGCCGGCACCACCAGCGAACAGTGGGTTCGCAAAAAGGTTTACACCCTGGGGATTATTTCCAGAATCGTAACGGTAGACACGCATGAAAAAGGCGTCGACCTGGTGGCCCGCAAAAAAGCGGACGCCTACTTTGCCGATCGTATTATTCTTGAAAACTACGCTGCCCGGAGTCAGGGCCACGAAGACCTGATGGTACTTGACCGTTACTTCAGTCACGAACCGATCGCCCTGGTGACCGCCCGTGGCGACGAGGATTTCCGCCTGCTGGTGGACACCACCCTGAGCGACCTGTACCACTCCGGTGCAATCAGCGACATTTATACCCGTTACTTCGGCAAGCCCGACGAAATGACGGACTTGTTATTCGAGATCTATGCCCGCCCGTGACCGTCGAGCGTCAAACACCGCCGCGGGTTCGGGACTGAAAACACAGCAGAAAGGACAGGCCTGTAAGGTATGAGCGACGCTATAGCAAAAAGTCAGCAACCGGTGAGCGAAGAACGTGGCCTGGGCCTGGCGATGTGCACGGCGCTGGTGGTCGGCAACATGATCGGCTCGGGTTTCTTCATTGCGCCCGCAGCACTGGCACCCTATGGAACCGTCGCCATCATCGGCTGGGGGGTGATGGCATTCGGTGCTGTGTGCCTCGGCATGGTTTTCGCTCGCCTGGCACGTATCGCACCCGTGACCGGCGGACCTTACGCGTACACCCGACTCGGGTATGGTCGTTTTGCCGGGTTCCTGATCGCCTGGGGTTACTGGATATCCATCTGGGCCTCTCTACCGGCCATGGCCGCAGCGCTGGTGGGCTACCTGGGCGTGTTGTTTCCGGTATTCACCGACTACCCGTTGCTCAAACTTGGCACGGCACTGGGCTCCATCTGGCTGGTGGCGGCCATCAACATGCGCGGGGTCAAGGACGCCGGGATGTTCATGGCGGTTACCGTCTATACCAAGCTGGTGCCGTTTATTGCCATCAGTGTATTCGGCCTGTTCTGGGTCGACTGGGGCACCTTTGAAACCATCAACCCGAGTGGCAAACCATTCCTCGGCGCCCTCGCTGCCACAGCGCCGCTGACCATGTTCGCCTTCCTCGGTATCGAGTCGGCGACGGTGCCGGCCGGCAACGTCATCAATCCGACGCGCACCATTCCCCGCGCTACCGTGCTCGGTACGCTGATTGCGGCCTCTGTCTATATCCTTGGCACCGTGGTGGTGATGGGCGTTATTCCGCGCGAGACACTCATGTTGTCGTCGGCACCGTTTTCCGATGCCGCCCAAGTCATGTGGGGTGAGTGGGCGGCCATTACCATCGCGCTGGCAGCAGTCATTTCCTCGCTCGGCGCGCTCAACGGCTGGACGCTGATGATGTCCCAGGTGCCGATGGCGGCGGCCCGCGATGGCGCAATGCCCGCGATCTTCGCGCGCGTGTCGGCTAAAGGTGCCCCGGTCTACGGGATCCTGATATCTGTCACCTTGTCATCCCTGCTTTACCTGGTCGATATCTCCGGGACCAAGGCCCTTGCGGTGTTCTACGACCTGATTGTCAACCTGTCCACGGACGCGGCCATGATCCCGTACGTGTTCTGTGCAGCCGTAGAGGGAGTGCTTTACGTCACCCGCAACCCGGCATCCAAAACGCTTCCGATCGGCCCTTACATACCGTTCGGCACGGTGGCCTTCGTGTTTTCCCTGGCCACCATTTATGGCGCCGGGCCGGATGCCGGCCTGTATTCGCTGCTGTTGATAATGCTGGCGGTTCCGGTATGGCTGTACCTGGTTTCCACGCCTGAGCCGACAACCGCGGGTGACGCACAGAAAAGTGGCATCGATTAGACCAGTGGGAATTGGCAGGAGGTACTCCAATGATGTTTCGTGATATCTATAAAGTGCTGATCATTGCAGACACGGCGCAGGAGCGTCGGCCGATGCGCCTGCACGGCCAGGCCGTCATAGAGCACCTGGAGGACGAGCACCATCTCAACGTCGATATCGTCACCAACACCCGCGATGCGCTGACGGAGATCGAACGCGACGCTTCGGTGGGTACCGTGCTGGTCGAATGGGGTGATGAAAACGATCCCATCGACACCCGCAAGATCATTGCGAAAATGAAAGACATCGGGCTTGAAGCGCCGACTTTCGTGGTGGTGTTCGACCGGGATGACATCCCCGAGGTGCGCGAGCTGCTAACCGAAGACATTGCCGGCTTCCTGCTCGCGGACGAAGACACACCGGACTTTATCGCGCGCTTCGTCAACCGCCATTACGATGACTATGTCAACTCACTGAAGACACCCTTCTTCGGTTTTCTGGCCGATTACAATGATCGCGGCAATGAGGCCTGGGACTGCCCGGGTCACAATGGCGGCATGTTCTTTCGCAAGAGCCCGATTGGCCGTGCCTTTTTCGATTACCTGGGTGAAAACGTTTTTCGCACCGACCTTTGTAACGCCAACGTCGAGCTGGGCGACCTGCTGATCCATGAAGGGCCGGCGAAACAGGCCGAGGTGGAAGCGGCAAAAGTACTCAGCGCCGATCGCACCTACTTTGTGCTCAACGGCACCTCTACCTCCAACAAGGTGGTTCTGAGCTCGCTGGTCAAGAAAGGTGATCTGGTGCTCTATGACCGCAACAATCACAAGTCCAATTTCCAGGGCGCCTTGCAGATCGGCGGCGGAATTCCTGTCTATCTCGAAACCGACCGCAATGCCCAGGGTCTGATCGGACCGGTCCACTATCACGCCTGGGATGAAGACAATATCCGTCAGAAGATCAAGGACCACCCGCTGGTGGAAGACCCGGAGCGCTGGAAAGAAAAGCGCCCGTTCCGTGTGCTTATCATGCAGACGGTGACCTACGACGGTACGATATACAACGTGCGTGATGTCCTCGATCGGGTCGGACACCTGTGCGATTACATCCTGTTTGACGAGGCCTGGGGCGCCTACCTGCCGTTCCACCCGCTGTTTCACAATAACTGCGCCATGAAACTGGAAGTCGGACCTGATGACCCTGGTATCTTCTCGACGCAATCCACTCATAAACAACTGTCGGGATTCTCACAGGCCTCACAGATCTGCGTGAAGGACCATCATATCGAAGGTCAGCATCGGCATGTGAACCATAAACGCTTCAACGAGTTTTATATGCTGCACGCCAGCACCTCACCATTTTACCCACTGTGGGCCTCGCTGGATGTCGGCGCGCAGATGATGAAAGGCCGCAACGGTTTTCATCTGTGGAACGAGGCGATTAAAACCACCATCGAGATGCGCAAGAGCCTGCGCAAGCTGACGCAGCAGTTTGTCGCCGAGGCTAAAAGTGATCAGGAGAAGTGGTTCTTCGACCCCTTCGTTCCGGACCTGGTCAGCGTCAAGGGGTCGGAGCATACCCAGGACCTGGTCGATATGCCCTGGGAAGACATACCGACCGAGATCCTGCTGAAAGAAAAACAGTGCTGGGATATGCGCAAGGGAGCCAGCTGGCACGGCTATCAATACGTCGAAGACGGCTATGCCATGATTGATCCGTGCAAGCTCGAACTGGCCACGCCGGGTTTCGATCGCAAGACCGGTGAATACCTGGACTGGGGAATACCGGCGTCCGTACTGGCAAGTTTCCTGCGCGAACGCGGTATTGTCCCGGAGAAGAATGACCTGAACACCATTCTGTTCCTGATCACCCCGGGTATCGAAACCAGCAAGGCCGGCACGCTGATCTCCGCACTGGTCAGCTTCAAGCGCCTGTTTGACCGTAACGCACCGCTCGCGGAAGTCCTGCCTGCCTTCACCCGGGCGCACTACGAAGATTATGCGACAACCGGCGTGCGCGATCTCTGCGTTGCCATGCACCGGTTCTACAAAGATCACGATTGCTCAGGCCTGCAGAAGAAACAGTTCAGCGCCGAGCATTTTCCGGAGATCGCCATGTCGCCGCAGGATGCCGTCCAGAAATTCATCGCCAACGAAGTGGACTACCTGCCGCTGGATGAACTGGAAGGCCGCGTCGCCGCGACCCTCAACCTCGTTTATCCGCCCGGCATTGGTGTCGTGGTGCCGGGTGAGCGTTACACGGAGCGCTGCAAACCGATGCTCGACTACTTCCGCATGTTTGAGGAAAGCTATGCACGCTTCCCAGGCTTCGCAAACGAAATTCAGGGTGTCTACCAGGAGCAGGTCGATGGTTCTACCCGGCTCTACACGTATGTCGTTAAAGAGTGATTATGAACGTCAGCATTGAAAGGGCCGAGCTTGCGGATTTAGCCGAAGTTTCAAAGCTGTTTGCAGATTACCTGGTCTTCTACGAACGGGAGAGTCATCTGGATTCGGCCCATGCTTTTCTCACCGGGCGCGTGAAGAACGCTGAGTCCGTCATTTTCTACGCCAGGACAGATAATGGCAGGTACGTCGGCTTCACCCAGCTCTATCCAAGCTTTTCATCGCTGTCGCTTGAACGTACCTGGATCCTGAACGACCTGTATGTTGCTAAAGAAGCCAGAAGGAAGGGTATTGCTACCCGGTTAATGAATGCCGCCAAAGACTATGCGGTTGAGACCGACGCCGGTGGCATCACGTTGGAAACAGCCACGACGAACACCACCGCCCAAAGCCTCTATGAATCCCTCGGCTATGAAAAAGATACGGGGTTTTTCACCTACTTCCTGAAACTGTAAGCCGTAGCGGGTAAAACGCTGATACCGGCCCGGAGCATGATTGGCGCGACGAGATTCAAAAAGCTCAAGCCCAGTACTTGTCCCGTGTAAACAGGATGTTCATCCAGATGTTGTAGCCGAGATCTGCGAGATTATCCTTGACCTCGGCTCTGATCACGTCCAGTTGGTCGACCTCGACAGCGCCGAATCCTTCGTGTACCAGAAAAGAGACATCGACGGTCAATTCACGACCCACCTTGGCCGAACGCACCACAACCTCCTCGAAGCCATGGGAGGCTGCAATGCCATCAATGCGTTCCTGCAACCGTTCCTGCATATCGCTCGGCGTCGCCATCATCAATAGTTCGCGCACACTGGAGATAAACCGGGCCAGCGGGACACGGATAAAGTAGATAGACCCCAGTATGACGACGCCGGGATCGATATAAGGGATAAGCTGCTGGTAATTGGTGAACGTCAACGCATAACTGATAACAAACCCCACCAGCACCACGCCACTGAACACAGTGTCAATCAACCATTGTTCAGACTCGGCCTGCACCAGCGCCGGCAAGCCCCGGCCACGGATCTTCAGGTACAACCAGCTGAACAGACAAACCGTTATCGAGATAACTGCATATAGCATGCCCAGCAATGAACTGGTCGATTGCGTTCCACCATGCATAAGGTGGATCACTGAGGTGACGATGCCATAGAGGCAGACGCCGATGATAACGATAGCTTTGAAGGACACCACCAGCGGCTCGAAGGCCATGCGGCCGAACGGAAACCTGTCATCATCATCGGCCTTGGCCATATGATCATCGGCTATACTCATCATCCGTAATGCGATGATGGACAGCATGGAGAGAATGATGCTGAAACCGGAATAGATGCCATCAAACAGGATGGCACCCGACTGGATTGCCATACCCCAGCCAAGCCCCAGGACCGTAAACAGAACACCCATCCAGACCGAGAAGCGCAACAGAGAATGTTCTATGGAATCTTTATTTCCTGTCATCACAAGCCTGTTTGAGTTGCCGAGAATGCCTGCAAACGTCAACAGTATCCCATGTGGTGAAAAACTCATTCGTATTGAGATATCAAGATCTTAGCGTATAGCGTACCATTCACGGTGCTGTTGTGCACTAATGATGTGAAGAGGTGTGAAGATGACTGAGCGGCAGGTACTGTACCCCGTCAGGCTAATATGTGCTGCGGTCGAACACCGAGGCGGGCACTGGATGATGGGAAACAAATCTCGCAGGGGAGGTTGGTGGCATAAAATTGACCTGGCAGTCACCGCCATCAATCCGGTAACTGTCAGATCAAATCTGAACGACTAAAGGTTATGGACATTCCGTCAATTCTTCTCGCCGTCGTCGTCTTTCTCGCGGCAACGGCCACCTGCGTCATCCTGTTTGAGCGACTTGGCTTTGGGGCGATACTGGGCTTCATCGTTGCCGGTATCATCATCGGGCCTTACACCCCGGGACCCGTGCCCGTCCATGCGGTGGAGGAGTTGCAGAGTGTCGCAGAGCTCGGTGTGGTGCTGTTTCTGTTTACCGTGGGCCTGGAAATGCGCCCAGAGAAAGTCTGGGCCATGCGCCGCCTGATCTTCGGATTAGGATCAGCGCAGATGCTTTTTACCGCGGCGCTGTTGGCTGGGTACCTTATCTTCTTCGTCCATGTGCCTTGGGAGACGGCGACCATCGTGGGCTTGGCCCTTGCCATGTCGTCCACGGCTATCGTCATGGCGACGCTGGGGGAACGTGGGGAACTCGCCACCGAGCATGGGCGAACCACCTTTGCCGTGCTCATGGCGCAGGATCTCTGGATCGTTCCGATCATGGCGCTGGTTCCCATCCTGGCCCATACCACGGCGCAGACGGGCACGATCCCTGTGTGGGAGAAGGTCGCGCTGGTGGTAGGGGTGATAGCGACTATCTTCCTGGTCGGACGTTATGTGTTGCCAGCCGTGCTGGGCTATTGTGCGAAGCGGCGCCAGATGGACGCCTTCGGGGTCGTCCTGTTTCTTGCGGTCCTTGCCGCCGCCTGGGCGGTGGACCATGTAGGCATCTCGATGACGCTCGGCGCCTTTCTCCTGGGGATGCTGCTCTCGGCCTCGGATTTCCGCTATCAGATCGAAGCGACTGTCGCCCCGTTCAAGGCAACCTTGATGGGCCTGTTCTTTATCGCGGTGGGCATGTCCATCGACGTGGGCGCTCTGGTGCTTGATTGGGAGGCGCTATTGGTCCACGTTCCCATCGTACTTGCCGTCAAGGGTGCAGTGCTGATCGGGCTGGTCCTCGCTTTCGGCATCGCCCGCTCGGCCGCCATCCGAACGGGGTTTTATTTGTCCCAGGTTGGCGAATTCGCTTTTGTCCTGCTGGGCGCGGCGGCTGTGGCCGGTCTGCTGAGCGCCGGGGGACATACCCTGGCGATGCTGGTGGTTGCCGTCAGCATGATTCTGACCCCGCTGATGGTGAAAGCGGGGGACCGACTCGCCAGTCGCTTTCAAACCATGCCCGCGAGCGTGGGAGAGCAACCGGCCGCCGATCTGGAGCGGCACGTGGTTGTCATCGGCTACGATGAGGTGGGCCAGCTCATAGCCCTGATGCTGGAGAGGGCAGACATCCCCCATATCGCTTTCGATCGGGATATCAACGTTGTCCGCCAGGGCAAGCGATCGGGCCGCAATGTTCACTTCGGCGACATGTACAGCTTTGCCACGCAAGAGGCTGCCGGACTCGGTAAAGCCGCCGCTGTCTATGTGACCTCGAGGGACATGAACCATGCCAAGGGCTTTGCCGTCACCCTGCATCGCCTCTATCCGCACCTGGACGTCTATGTGCGTGTGCGCACACTCGGGGATCAGGATGAACTGGTTGCCAAGGGCGTCAGGCACGCGGGTACGGGTTACATCGAGAGTACGCTAGTCCGCGGGGGCATGCTTCTGAAAGATCTCGGGGTGGCCGAGGACCACGTCAGCGAACTGGTGAAAGAACTCCAGCACAATGACTACGCGCTGATTCGAGGCGGCTATGCCGAAGTCGAGAAACAATAACGCGGTTGCTGCGCCGGCCCACAACGCCATTTCACTGCGAACGACGCTGGGAACGGCCGGGTCGGTCCGAGCCACCCCGGGTATCGAAACCGTTGTCAACCATTTTGATCAGCACAAGAATCAGGATAAACGACAAGCCGGAGGACAGAGTCAGCAACAGCGGGTACTTTGCAGGTTTATTATCCTGTTTCGTGTTGATGTCTTGTGATGGTATGAACCAGATGATCGGAGGCTCAAATTCCCCATGTGATTCCTTTGTTGGCCGATGTATCCGGTTTTAGTTGGTGCGATAGTAGGGCAAGAATTGGGGTGTGGCCTATAACTCTTTGAGATATCATGGAATTGTAATGATTTCCGAAGGCAGTCGTAACCGGGGGATAAGGTGGCCTCCCCTTGGGGACGCCATGTAAAGAAGGGCCAGCTGCATTCATCTGGCCCTTTTTCTTTTTGTCTGCAGTCGTACGTATTCGCCTTCAACGAAACGCTTCATG
>Ga0316204_10005609_pt1 | contig 20413 bp, 20 predicted proteins | sample 6monrhotite_MG_2_FD_205661 | JGI IMG/M metagenome (GOLD analysis project Ga0316204, IMG submission 205661) | Microbial mat bacterial communities from mineral coupon in-situ incubated in ocean water Damariscotta River, Maine, United States -... | ecosystem: Environmental > Aquatic > Marine >...
ATCGCTGTTCCAGCCACCATCAACATGGAACACTAGCGGCCTTAGCTCGAATTCCTTGACGAGCAAGTGCAGCATATATGAACTGTCAAGGCCCCCACTAAGGCCCAGGATGCAGTCGAAATCCCGCCCCTCTCCGCTTTTGCGAATTTTGTCGACAATCGTGGCGAGCCCATCGCGACCGGTTTGGTCAAAATTCCAGTTCGGTTTGACATTCGCCTCGAAGTCTCGGCAATGATCGCAAACACCTTTTTCGTCGAAAGTGATCGCCGAATCCGTAAGGTCCATAACACAATTCGAGCAGACTTGGTTCACTATGGTATGCATCAATTATTCCTATTGGTTGAATAACCCCGGGATGCCGAAACGCCCCCAGATATCCGTTTCTGCTGTCGTTGGATCTTTGTGCGAAAACAGCCCGCTCAATACCCGTTTTGCTTTACAACATAAATCATCGACATGTAATCGCAACGCTCGTTCCAAGCGGCCGGTTGGGTTCCCATCTCCGACGTCGGGTCGATCGCGGGTAATCTAGTTGAATGAGCCTTTGGCGCTCACATTGAATAGCCCCGAGTTTTCTAAACACTCTACGTTTTTGTTATTTGCTGCCCCTCGAACCCGACGGGCGACAGCATCCCGTTCCTCACATGCTTGCGCCTTGGATTATGAGAAATTTCGATGTGGTCGAACACTTCCAGACGGGCTGACAGCCGGGTTTTGTAGGTTCGGCGCCGTATTGTTTCTCGCTTGAGCCGATTGAAGAAGCCCTCGGCAACGGCGTAATCATGGAAGCTTCCGCGCCGGCTCTCGATGTCCTTGTCATCTTCGCCCGGACGCTGGGTCGCCCCGAGCTTCCTCTTCCACTCATACAGCGAATGCGCGCACACTCAGACGCATCGAGACTTCCGTAACCGAGCAGTCCAGCGTGATGATCTGGGCCATCGCATCCCGTTTAAACTCGTCACTAAAACTGACTCTGCTCATCATCGTCTCCTTGCCTCAAAATTAGGGAAGAAGACGTCTACGAATCTGGGGGCTATTCAGGCCGAAACACCCTTGAGCTAGCGCTAGTAGGGCTTGTTATCAGTGAATTGCGGTGATTAGATGTTTTAAGTGTCTGGGATTTTCGACGGGCATCTGAGGTGGAGCATAGTTTGAAAAACGCACTTATATTCGGCGTCACGGGTCAGGACGGCGCTTATTTGACCGACCTTCTTCTGAAGAAAGACTATTGCGTGCATGGAGTGAAGAGGCGACACTCAAACCTCGGCTCTAGTACGAGATTGGACCCACTGTATCGCGACCCATTCCGACAGGCTACGAACCTGACCTTGCACTACGGCGACGTCACAGACGCCGCTAACGTTATCGACCTGGTCGCCTCCGTTCAGCCGGACGAGGTTTACAATCTCGCCGCACAGAGCCATGTCGCGGTGTCCTTCGTCCAGCCTACCTACACAGGCCATGTCGACGCGCTAGGCTGCCTGAATATTTTGGAGGCTATCCGTATACTCGGGCGTGAGGACACCACTCGGTTCTATCAGGCTTCAACATCGGAGCTTTATGGCGACGTCGTTGCCAGCCCACAGAACGAGGGCACGCCCTTCAACCCCCAGAGTCCATACGCAGTGGCGAAACAATACGCTTTCTCGATGACAAAATTGTACCGTGAAGCGTACGGAATATTTGCGGTCAACGGCATTCTATTCAATCATGAATCCCCGCTACGGGGCGAAACATTTGTGACGCGTAAAATCACACGCGGCTTAGCCCGCATCCATGCTGGGCTGCAGGAAACTATATCGCTCGGTAATCTCAACGCGAAGCGCGACTGGGGCCATGCTCGTGACTATGTTTTTGCAATGTGGCATATGTTGCAGGCTGACGATCCTGTCGACTATGTCATTGCGACAGGAGAGCAACACAGCGTGCGTGATTTCGTCGAATTAGCGGCGAATTCCATTGGGCGGTCCATTACCTGGCGCGGCGCAGAACTGGAAGAAATCGGTGTTGACCAAAACGGGCAGACGATCATCAACGTGCATAAAGACTACTATCGTCCAATGGAGGTAGAAACACTGCTAGGGGATGCTAGTCGAGCGCACAAAGATCTGGGATGGGTAGCGGAGACCTCTTTCCAAAAACTTGTGAGCGAGATGATGATGTATGACATTGCACAGATCGCTGGAGAGTCGCTCAACGTCTTTAACCTCGGCTCCTCAGATTCACGATGACAATTCCATCTTCGGTTGTAGTGACTGGCGCCGCTGGTCAGGATGGCTACTTCCTATCGAAATATCTCCGCCGCGCAGGCGTTTTACGTGTAACTGGTGTGGTGCGGCCGGGCACCCATGCCCAAGTAGGAAGCAACCGCTTCAGATGGTTCACCGATATCGAAGAGGCTGATCTTGCGGACCATTCTACACTGACCGCCATGGTGGCCGCACTTAAGCCTGATTGGATTTTGAATTTTGGTGCCATAGCTAGCAGCCTCACTCAACAGCAAGACCCGCTGCGGCTTTATTCTGTTAATACCCTTGCGCCGGCCGCGATGTTGGAAGCTGTACGCAAGTATTCTCCTGCCACGCTATTCGTCCAGGCTAGTAGCAGTGAAGTGTTCGCGGGTGGATCGATCTCGCCTCAAACGCTTGACACGCCTCGCGTACCACGCACTATTTACGGCGCGACGAAGATAGGCGCGGACAATTTAGTTTCGGTCTTTCGCAATTCATTTGGGATAAACGCATTGAGTGTGATTTTGTATAGCCACGAAAGCCCCCTGCGGCATCCGCACTTCTTTTCCCGGACAATTATCACTAATGCGCTGAATGTCCTTGAGGGGCGACAGGAACGTATCATGGTGCACTCGCCCGACGCTGTGCGCGACTGGGGCTATGCGGGGGAGTATTGCCACTTGCTGGTTTCCCGACTGATCGCCGGGCAATACGGAGACTTCATTCTAGGTTCCGGGGTGCGTGCAACAGTGCGCGACTTTGCCAGAGCTGTATGCGATCAGCTCCATATTTCCTACGCAGACCGAGTTGATGAACTACCCCTACAGATTGGGCGCGTCACAGAAAGTTTAGACGTCATTGCCGATCTTTCAACCTACAATCCTTGGCCCGGGCGCGCGCCGGGCTATGGATTGCCCCGATTAATCGAATTTCTGTTAAGGTTTGAGAAACATGGTCAACGAAGTCGAATCCCGCATTGAACGGTGCCGCGTGTGTGGCGGACCATTGGGCGAGCAAGTATTCGCAATGGACAATCAGGCCTTGACCGGAATATTTGTTAAGGACGGGGCTGCTGTACCACGCCATAATATTTCTCTGTCCATGTGCGCTAGCGAACGTTGCGGACTGACCCAACTCGATCAAGTATATGATCTCGACAGCTTGTTTGGAGAGGGTTATGGTTATGCCTCTGGTAGCAACCCGTCCATGGCCAGTCACCTACACGAGATGGCGCGGGAGTCTATCACGAAAACAGGGCTAGGCGAAGGCGACATCGCGATAGATATCGGTAGCAATGACGCCACGACATTGTCTTATTATCCTACCGACGCGCGGCGCATCGGTGTAGATCCGAGTGGATCCAATTTCGCGGATGAATACAAGGCCATCAATGCCGAGTTGGTGACCGATTATTTCCCCACAGCGAAGTTGACCAAAATGTTGGGCGCTGCAAAGGCCAAGCTGGTCACCAGCTATTCCTGCTTTTACGACCTGCCAGATCCGGTCGCATTCGCGAAGGGGGTGGCTGCGATTTTGGCACCCAACGGGATCTGGCGACTGGAACAGTCCTATATGCCGACCATGCTGGAAAACACATCCTTCGACACAGTCTGCCATGAGCACATTGAGTATTACCGTCTATCAGACATCGACAATATATGCACCCGTGCGGGGTTGAAGGTAGTTGATGTCAGCTTCAATGACATTAATGGTGGCTCCTTCACAGTTGACGTGGTGCACTTGGCCGCCCGCGCGTCGCCATCGCTTGGTGTAAGAGAAGTGTTGGCCCGAGAAGCGGGAACGGATTGGAGGGTCGTTTTCTCCGATTTCCGTACGCGCATCGAAACTCGCGGAGAGCAGTTGCGGGAGCTGTTAACCCGCCTAAAGGCGGAAGGTTCGAGAGTCTGCGCTCTCGGAGCAAGTACCAAAGGCAACGTCTTGCTGCAACACTTCGGGTTGGACGCGGACTTGATCGAAAGCGTCGGGGAAATAAGTACCGTGAAATTCGGCTGTCAAACTCCCGGCACATCAATCCCCATCGTACCAGAGGACGATCTACTCGCCAGTGATCCGGACTATTTATTGATTCTCCCTTGGCACTTCAGGCCGTTTTTCACGAGCCACCCGAAGTTCGACGAACGGCGTCTAATATTTCCGCTACCTATCGTAGAGATCGTGGTTCCGCGAGGGAAGGCAAAGGCGTGATCCGAACCCGATGATTTTTATTGACTGGATATCGCCGAAAGCACATGCAGCGATAAATCGCAACCTTTTGGAAGCCCTATGCATACGGCGAGCTAAACTCTATGTGTTCGAACCCGCTTTGGAAAACCCCGATCATGATACGGCTGTTCTAGCCTCGACTGAGGGACGGCTAGCGCGAGCGATGCAAGTTTTCAGAATTTGTTGGCGACATCGACGGGACAAAATTTTTCTGCTTAGCTACGATCCCGTTCTTGTGCCTTTCCTCCAACTTTATTGCCGACGGCTATATGTCTATGAGCACAATACGACCCCCGAGGGCGCAACCTATATTCGGCACGCCCTGTGGCAACGACTATTCTATCATCGGATTCTTCGCTTTGCACAGTTTCCCGGTCAACATACTGTGCTGCGCGAACTCGGGCAGCAGTCAGTCTATCTTGGCTCTCCATTGAGCGAAGATCTCTCGGATGTTTCCCGCCATACCCCGCGCCTCTTCCTCGCGCCTAGCGCCCGTGCTCGCATGACGGAACTTGCTCGGGTTGCTCGATTTCTCGATGGAGCAGAGGTAGTAATGCGCCAGTTGCATTACTCCGAAGAAGGGCCCGAAACCCCTCGGTCGGAAGTGAATATCCGCCTAGTGACTTGGATCGATTTTCAAGCTTTGCTACCTGAGATTCGCGCTATTATCATCACTATCGAGTCCCGTATCCGCGGATCTGGATGGTTTCATGAAGCGTTCGTATTTGGCGTGCCGTTGATTATCACTCATCCGGACATGTGCGCTCTTTTCGAGGAGACCTACCCCGGCTACCCCTATGTACGGCTTGATTCGGTCAGGTCTCCGGAAGAGTTGGAGACCGCTCTCGGCCGCGCGGAAGCAATAGACCGAAGCACCTACGCCATAACGCACAATTCTGCCATCCGCGCTCGTTTTGAATTTGCAATTGCATAAACAGCTGACTAGGAGAGTCCCACTCAAAACTCTACATGGGATAACAACACCATGCGAGGCGTCTTATGACGAGGCGGATCCACGCCTCGGCACTGGCGATGGTTTTTCCCAATCTTTGGCCAGTCTGCGGCATCGGTTCGGCCATGTGAAGGTGCGCCCGAGCACCCAGCGCCGCGGGATTAGTTCGAAGCCCTGCGAGGTGTCGGAGCGTTTGACGACCTGCAGTGTCCAGTCACCGATCTTGTCCAAGGCGACGCGCAGTTTCGGCCCGGCATGGCCGCCAACTGAAAAAACATGGCGCTGCCATGGGAAGGCGTGGCGGATCGACTTGAGCAATTGCGGCGCGCCGTCGCGGTCCTGAATATCGGCGCCATGGACGCTTAGCCCCACCATCAGCCCGAGCGTGTCGGTGACGACAAGGCGCTTGCGGCCCTTGATTTTCTTGCCGCCGTCATATCCACAAATGCCTCCACTTTCGGTGGTTTTTACACTTTGGCTGTCGATCACACCCGCCGTCGGACTGGCCTGTCGCCCCTCCAGTTCACGCGCCTGCATCACCAGGTGATGATTGATCGTCCACAGCAAGCCGCGATCGCGTCCGTCGTAGAAGTAACGCTGTACCATCGAGGGTGGCGGGAAATCATTCGGGATCCTTGCCCACCGGCAGCCCGCCGAGGCCATTTAGAGGATCCCGTCAGAGACATTGCGCAGCCAGGTCGTGCGCGGTCCGCCGATTGTCTTGGGCGCCGGAAGGGAGGGCGCCACAAGCGCTCACTCCGCGTCAGTCAGGTCACTTGCATAACGACCGCCGTAGCGCGCATACCAGCCGCGAGTAGTTTATTCTACGCGATGTGCATTTCCACCCAGTCTTGCAACCGGATAGAATCACAACCCTATAAAAACACTCAATCTTTATTGGGTTGGTCTCTCAAATTTGGGAAGGGCGCCTACAAACCCAAGGCCAAGTTTGATGATACTTTCGCGATAGAGACAATTTAAAGTACCAATGGAGTGCTACTTGGTGCTTGACTTTAAGCTATCAGTTTGTGCTATTCGACTCTGATTTTTTTTTGCGGGTCTAAATCAGAAACAGCTAATTTTATGAAAGTCCTAACAATATTCGGAACGCGACCCGAGGCCATTAAGATGGCTCCGGTTGTCAGGGCGCTCACGGACGCCTCTGACATTGAAAGTGTTGTCTGTGTGACGGGACAGCATCGCGAGATGTTAGATCAAGTGCTGTCACTGTTTGAAATCAAGCCAGATATTGACCTTAATCTTATGCGCCCGGGGCAGGATCTTACGGATATAACGACCCGCGTGCTGAAAGGTTTGCAGGGTGTCTTTGCACACCACAAACCGGATTGGGTATTGGTTCATGGTGACACAACAACAACTCTGGCAGCGTCGTTGGCAGCCTATTACCAAAAAATCAACGTCGGCCATGTCGAGGCCGGGTTGCGCACCCGCAATATTTATTCGCCCTGGCCCGAAGAAGTAAACCGACGCGTGACCGGAGTCATTGCACGGCATCATTTTGCACCGACAGAGGGCTCACGCGCCAACCTCCTCGCTGAGTCCATCCGCGATGAAGACATCACAGTGACCGGCAATACGGTGATAGATGCTGTTCATACCGTCCGTGACAGGATCGCCTCTGATAGAGTCTTGCGAACGAGGCTTGATGCGACTTTACCATGCGTTGCGAATGGCAAGCGCCGTATACTTGTTACTGGTCACCGGCGCGAAAGTTTTGGCGCTGGGTTTGACCGAATATGCCAAGCCTTGAAAAAGTTGGCGGGGAGGGGGGACGTGGATATTGTCTATCCGGTTCATCTCAATCCGAATGTACGTGAGCCAGTTGACCGAATTCTTTCTGATGTTGAAGACGTCCACCTGATCGAACCGCTCGGTTACCTTCCATTTATTCGCCTGATGTCCCAGAGCCACCTGATTATAACCGACTCAGGAGGGGTTCAGGAGGAAGCACCATCTTTCGGAATACCAGTGCTGGTGATGCGGGACACCACCGAACGACCAGAAGCCGTCGAAGCCGGAACTGTTAAGCTGGTCGGATCGGATGATCGCGCCATCGTGAACGAAGTCAGTAGGTTACTCGACGGTTCGGAAGCCTATGAGGCGATGGCACGGGCTATAAACCCCTACGGTGACGGGCTGGCAGCCGGCCGTATTGTGGACACGCTTAGATCTTGGAATATTGTGCATGACTAAAAACACAAAAGTTTTCCCACAAAGTGGTGACTCAACGATATCACGTTTCGACACCATTTGCGTGATTGGTTTGGGATATATCGGGCTGCCCACTGCGGCGATGTTCGCGTCGAAAAATATCAAGGTTATCGGCGTCGACACAAACCCGATCGCTGTCGAGGTTATCAATTGTGGCGAAATCCACATTTTCGAACCTGGTCTTGAAACCGCGGTGAGCTCGGCCGTTCAGCAGGGTTACCTCAGGGCGACATCACACCCCGAGCCCGCGGATGCTTTCCTGATCGCCGTACCTACTCCATTCAAGGGAGAAAACCACGAGCCCGACCTGAGTTACATCGAGGCTGCATCTATCGCTATCGCGCCGGTATTGAAAGAAGGCAATCTCATAGTACTGGAGTCTACATCACCCGTCGGCGCTACAGAAGAGATGGCAGACTGGTTGGCTAGAGAACGCCCGGATCTAAGCTTCCCGCAGCAAGCGGGCGAGAATTCAGACATTCGCATAGCCTACTGCCCTGAACGTGTTTTGCCTGGAAAGGTCTTACGGGAACTGGTTTCCAATGACCGGGTGATCGGCGGAATGACACCGCACTGTTCCGAGCTGGCGGCACAACTTTACCGCACTTTTGTCTCCGGCGATTGCGTAATCGCGACCGAACCGCGGGTGGCCGAGATGGCCAAGCTCACGGAAAACAGCTTTCGTGATGTTAATATTGCTTTTGCAAACGAACTTTCGGTGATCTGCGACAAGTTGGGTATAGATGTCTGGGAGCTGATCCGACTGTCCAACCGACATCCGCGGGTGAGTATCCTGCAGCCCGGGCCGGGCGTGGGGGGTCACTGCATCGCCGTTGATCCTTGGTTTATTGTTTGGCGCGCGCCCAACGAGACCCGGTTGATCCGAACAGCGCGCGGCGTGAATGACGGCAAGCCGCAATGGGTGGTGGAAAAGGTGCGCGCAGCGATAGGTGCCTTCCTGGTGGACAATCCAGACAGGACTGCCTCGGAGGTCTCCGTCGCCGTCTATGGCCTTTCCTTCAAGCCTGACACCGACGATCTACGGGGGAGTCCCGCGCTGAGTATCGCACGCCGGATCTCGGACGAGCATCACGGTAGCTACCTGATTGTAGAACCGAACGCGGAGGTGCTGCCGGCAGGTTTGGGCTCAGCCGAGCTTGTGTCGCTCGAAGTTGCGCTCTCCAGCGATGTACATGTGATGCTTGTCGCTCACACGGTTTTCCGCGCTGGCGCGACGCCCCGTACATCATATCGCGTCGACACTTGCAACGTTTGGGACAATTGACACGTTCGAACGTGTGGGCCCACATACGGGTGGCGGAGGCGCGCCAGAGTTGCGCCATCGTGTTCGCGGTGGTTCATGTCGGTATCCCCTACGGGAGCAACATTAGTCCGTGCGTTCGGCAAACAGTGTCATCTGGCTTTCAACCACTTTTTGAGTGGCGAGAAACACTTAATATTATGCTGACGGTAAGAATTCAAATCAACATTTGCGGGTATGCCTATCCCGTTTATGAATTCATGACCGATGTGCTATTTCCTTCAGTGCCTTGTGCGAGCTTGACCAGTCAACTGCGGCTATCATGGCACGCGACAGGGTGCGAATTGAACTGGTTCCGCGGCAGTGCAGAAGCGCAATGGAGTGTGAGATGATATCCGGGACAATAATCCCTACCCCACTTCCCGGTCAAAGGGCGTCCGGTCCGATTGGCCGGGGCGGCCGACTGCTCTATCTGACGCTAGGCCTCTCTTATATTGCGTCTTACTATTTCTACGAGCCGATCCTACTGATCGGGCTGGCAGGCTTGACCACTGCTCTTTTCCGCCCGATCCGGCTGACTGATCTCGCCTTCGCCTTTCTTGTAATTGATATCCGTGCCGAGGGAATCGAGAGCGCTATCAACTATTCTTTTGTTCTTGAAAGTGCTAGCGTCCAGCCGGTTAGCGTTAGGCCGACCTATTGTAATTGCACTGGCGCTGCTCTCTTTACATTGGCTGGCTGCTTTCCTAATTAACTTCAACGAAGCTAGCCTCTTCAACGCCTTGCAGGACATGAGGATTGTTGTCGTCGGCGTGGTGGCCGTGCTACTCGTCGGCGGCCCCAAGTTGCTGGAAAGTGATTTGGAAAACTTGAATTGGTTCTTCGGCGGCGTTCTATTCGCCTTCATTGTCTTAATACTTGTCACGCCCGGTAACAAATTTTACATTTCAATGGACTCAATTAAGGCGTTGGTGATTCTCCCCTCGCTCTACGCGATTATGACAAATCGTTTAAACGCTGGGCTTGTTCTAGCGACGATTACCATATTCGTGCTCACCTATTTCAGCTCGCGCTATCTATTTGTCACCTATCTCGGGGCTCTGGGGATCCTGATTGTCTACAAGGCTCCTGCTAAAGCGGCTGTCGGTGTTGCCGTAACTGTCTTCGTCGCCGCCGCGGTCGGCCAGGACAGCTTGGAGTTCAACCGAATGTTGACCATGTTGGATTTCTTTCGAACACCAGATGAAAACTACTATGGTCCGTTTTTCTCACGGGTCGCGAGCATCGACCGCATTCGCGCGATGGAGGGATATTACGTTTTCGCAGATGCCAGCCCCCCTCAGTTGCTGTTTGGGCGCGGATTTGGCGCTCAGATCCGGGACACGCTTGGTTTTGTGAATTACGATTTGGCGGATGGTGCCGCATTCTCAGTTCGTGAAATACAAACACGTGTTTTTGGTAACCTACATGATCCCCTAATTGAATGGCAGTTGCGCTTTGGTGCTGTATTCTTGATTGGCTTCGCTGTGTTTGCCGGCAAGTCAGTAATTCATGGGTTGAGAAGGTCGAATATTCTTAGCTATGCACTGCCTTTCATTGCCCTGAATTGCTACTGGAGCGGCAAAGGGATCTTCGTGATTTTGGTCATCCTCGTGTTCGCAGCGCAGGAATGGCGCCGCATTCCAAGAATGTCGAGCTCGAGGGATGTCTGACCATCTCGGATTACCGGATGGTGGACTAAAAGCATACGCCATGCGCCGGGCCATGGCCCTACTGCGCGAGGCCAAGCAATTTTACGGCCACCTCGCCATTCTGTCTGGGCTTAGCGCCGCTGCCGCACTTGGCTCCTACCTCTTCAAGATCCTGCTTGCGAATGCGCTCGGGCCGGAGACGTTTGGCTTGTATTCTTACATCTTCATACTCGGCTCCCTAGCCACGCTCTTTATATCATACGAAATGGATCATACTGCCCCGGTTTTGTTCGCTCGAACTGGTGATCCAGAAGCGGTCATCGCTTTGGTCTTCACACTTCGGGGCGCCCTGCTCGGTGTTTTAGTAATTGCAGGTATTCCGGTCATCGCCCTGCTGCGCGCGGGCGGGGAGCATTGGCCGCTAGTGGTGTTTGGCACGATGGTTCTTTCGATACAGGCTCTAAATTTTAGTTTCGCCTATGAGATTGGTAAGCGTAATATTCGCTATCTGTTGATTTATTTGGGCGAACGAGTTTTCTTTATTGTGGGAGGGCTGGTTCTGATCCTGTGTGGGGTGGACGAGATCGCACCCTATTTGGCCATCCTCGCAGCGACCACCGCAATAAGCTTGACCATTCAGGGATTAGACAACTGGAAGCTTTTTACTAGCCCCCACCGACGCCTACTTGGTCAGACTCTAATGGGCAACACGCCGCTCTTTGCCATATCTATTTCCACCTATGCTTACGGTGGGCTCAGTCGGATAGTATTGGAAGCGCAGCAAGGCCTATCTGAGGTCGGCGTGTATTCCGCTGCCTGGCAGCTCGTCGCAATCGGCACCTTGTTCCAGTCACAGGTGGACCGTGTCTGGCGTCTGCGGATTGCGCACGCAGCAACCGATGCCGACTACACAGCACTGAGAGGCCTAGTCCGCTCCTATTTACTATTCGCCACCGGCCCCATGGCCTTGTTTGCGGTCGTATTATCCTTGGCGGCTCCGCGCATCGTGCAAGTGCTATTCAATGAATCCTATGCCGGAATCGTACTTATTCTGCCGGTTATGGCGACCTACTTGATCGTTGTAAGTCTGAATGGACTCGCCCGGATGCTCTGGGTCGCCTTTGGAGACCGAAAACTGTATCTTGTCATCACTGTCGCGGGAGCGCTGATCACGCTTGCGGCGTTGATCGTGCTCCCTGGGGTAGGTGATCTTACCATCTTTGCCTCCGTCGTCGTTGGCGGTCACAGCGCTGTCGTACTGACGTTGTTGGTTACGATCGGCCTGAAGATAGCGCGCCGCATGCCCCGCTTAAGTTAACTCCTATGAACTGCCGAATATTCCGGCGACAACACCATAAGTTTTCATCGCTCTCCCTTCGTACTGCATCGGCGTATCACATTTACGAGTTGCTCCTTGAGTTGGAGCTTTTAAGTCACGGAATAAAGTAATGATTCTTGTTATCCAAGGTAAAGTCTTGCATTATCGTCGAGCATTTCTCAATGCCCTTAGTGAGATCGACGATGTAACAGTGGTACATTCCGGATCCCCATCAAAGCGAGCTGATGATTGTTTTTCTGAGGTAATTTTACCGGTCAGAAAAATTGGACCGTTTATGCTTCAACGGAATTTAATTCGCTTAATCGCTCAGAGAAAGCCAAAGACTGTTATTGCGATGTTTGACGTGCGTTGGGCGATTTCCGTTCGAGCCATGTTCAAGTTTGACCATATTGTAAACTGGGTGTGGTGGGGACTCGATAAAGGTAAAAGCGTAACTGCGTTTACAATAAAAATTGCATTGGCAAATCGTCAAAATCCAGTCGTTTTCTACAATCATGTCATCCGCGACGAATTTTCTCCGTACATTTATCCCAAAGAAAAGCTTTTCGTTGCAAATAACACCTTTCACGTTTCGCACAGGTCCGAGAGCTTCCGTCATCCGACAAAAACCCGAATTATCAATGTTGGGTCTCTTGATGCACGCAAGCAAAACGATGTCACCATTCGGGCGTTGCATACGGTTTTGCAGGAAATGGATACCGAGATCCGATTTACCCTGATTGGAGTTGGGGCGGAAATGGAAAACCTGCGTTTATTGGTTGAGGAATTGGGGATGCAAGACCATGTCGAGTTGGTCGGAAATATCGAGGACCCTAAATTGCTTGAAGCTTACTACGCCGATGCATTAGCGTCCGTTTCCTTTGGTCAAGCAGGGTTGGCTGTACTGCAAAGCATGGCCTTTGGAGTCCCTTTTGTGACAAAACACAATTCCATCTCGGGCGGCGAAAAATACAATATCAGTGATGGCGTAAACGGTATCTTGTGCGATGACGAACCAAAGTCTCTGGAAGATGCGCTACGAGTGCTCATATCATCACCAGACTATGCGCGGGAATTGGGCGAGGCCGCTTATTTGCATTATTCACAGAAGGCGACAATAGAAAATATGGTGGCAACCTTTAAAAAGGCTATCGAGTATTGCGAGTCCCACAATGGCTAGAAATATGAACTGCGCCCCATTTGGTCCCGCAATTGAACTGAGAGTCTGTCGTATGGGAGACAGGCGATGCGTAAGAGCAAATTTTCCGAGGAACAGATCATTGGGATCCTAGCTGAACAGGAGCGTAGCATGGCGACGGCAGAGGTGTGCCGGCGTCACGGGGTCAGCTCGGCGACCCCTTACAAGTGGAAAGCCAAGTACGGCGGGATGGACGTGTCCGACGTTCGTCGGCTGAAGGTGCTAGAGACCGAGCCCGATTAGTTCCAACGATGAAATCATAGTTGATTTACGATAGTACTCGATATTTCTTCCCACTTTACCGAGGTATGAAATCGCTCCTTTGCCTTAGCAACAACACTATTTCGATAATTATCATTCAATAAGATTTTATCGATCGCCCCATTTATACTCGAAGCATCAAGCGGGTCAAAAAAGGTAGCTGAATCCCCACAGATTTCACGGCTAAAGTCTAAATCAGAGGTCAGTATGGGACAGCCGTAGGTGCCAGCTTCTACATATGTTCCAGTATATGTTTCCAGCAATGTTGGCAGTATCATAAAATCGACTCTACGATATAAGTTCGGTATATCTTCTAGATTAACGTGTCCCAAGTTTACAAAATGCTCGCTTACCATATTCATATGAATAGAATTATAGAGTTCGAAATACCCGGTGCTTTGTCTATCCAATGTAGTAACAAAAACAATTTTGGCGCCTCTCGCTTTCAATAACAACGCAACTTTTATCAGTATTTCGATATTCTTATGTACGTAATATGATGTTAAACAAAGACCGTATTTTGAGCCAGGAGGCAAACTACTATTGATCCATTTACTGGATGAATTTGTTGTAACAACGGTCGTTGAATTAGGCGTTAAAACAAATTTGCCTTTAACTCCAAGAGCAAGCAACCTTTCTTTAACAACGTTAGTTTGGACTAGCCATATATCCACAAATCTCGCGAATATACCAAATATACATAGTCTCGTTCTTTTCAATAATTTCTCTTGTCCCGTAAGTAATGACCAAGCATATGAATTTCTATATAACGCCCAAGGCCAGTCATAATACATAATTTGCTTGCCATGAAACATTATCGGAATGTCAGCAAAGTTAAGCAACGTACAATAACGTCTAATTAATAAATACAAGGGAAGCAATACGATATATAAAATAGTAATGCCAAATGCATTTTCAAATATACGCGGAGGAACTAAGGTTTTAAATCCTTGCGCTTTACAGGCATCCACAAAATCATGATCAGCACGGGTCAAAACATGAATATCATGATTATGGTCCGCACCAGAAATAGTTTTTAAAAAATTTAAAACGACAGTTCGACCGCCACCAATATGCGAGGAATAAGCATTTACAAGAACTTTAACATTGGAAATTTTAGACATATTATTTCAAATCAATGCTCTCAATAAATTCATCAATCTCGAATATTGTATCAATTTTTCCGCCTATAACGGAATAAATATTATTCGAATTAGAAATGATTTTTGTTCCCCGAAAATCACTTTTTGAATGAGCTTTATACTTTCTGCTTACATAGGATCCCAGCAAAGTTAGTTTACGTCGGATTCCAGGTACAAAATTTTCCATATCTGCCACTGTTTCATTGTATAACCTCTCTGAGGCACCAAGGTCAAAACTTTTGTCGATAATTCCCAATTTTACATGAGTAATAGTGTGGCGCCCATCTGTAAACGGGTAGATAGAGAAAAACTTACCGTCTATCACCGTTAACGCGTCGAATTCTGTCGATGGGTCCAGTTTTACAATATGGGTTAGAAAAAATTCCTCAAAAAAACTATCATTCGTGATCATAGATCCATAGCTACAATCGAACAAAATATCATAATCAATTTTTTTGCCTTCCATCAATAATTTTTGGTCACTCATCGACACCAGAGAATTATACCGAATATTGAGTTTCAAAGATTCAAAATACCGCCTTGCAAGTATTGGGCAAATGAATCGTTCGCTAACCTTAAATGCGCCTTCAAAAATAATATCGGGCAATGCCGCTAAATTAACGATATCGAATGATAAACCGCTTGACTCAAAAATTTGAAGACATGTTTTGAAATCAATATTCGATTCGTAGGGAATCGCATATATATTACTATTTATTTCATTGGTCAGAAACCCATATTCTTGTACAAATTTCTCAAAACCAGTTTTTGATTGCATTCGGGTCTCAAAAGACCTAGGATAATGAAACCCTTGATGTAGTCTATTTTGATTTTTGTATGAAGCACCACTAAATAATCTATCCGATTTTTCATACACAATATAAGGAATTCCCCTTTTTTTTAATTCAACAGCTAAGTGTAATCCGTACCAGCCAGCACCGATTATTACAATCATATTTTACCCCTTCCTAGCAAATTTTCCGCCATTTAGTCGCACCACAGTATTGCTGAGATATTCGTATTTTGTAGACATTAGGTCATTAATTAAGACGGCCACTTCTTTCGATGTTAAAAATCGACTTTTAGGGTGCCTCTTTAAATAACATTCAAGTCGGTCCTTATCTCGCCTGGCTGTAGTCATAGCTGCATCAGATATTGTAGATGGTGCGATGGCAAATATTCTTGAATCTTTATCTTGCAGCTTTGTTTCTTCTATTAGCAATTCAACTCCGCGCTTCATTCCAGCGTATGTATCGTCGTATGATCCTTTGGATGCGGATTCCGATGATACAAAACAAAAATTATAATTATTGCTTTTTGTATTTAAGTAATTAATCAAAATGGACGGTATTCGGAAATTGACATTAAATGAAATACGCCCCTCCGCCTCGTTCTGTTCGATTGCTTGCTTTGAGTATAGAACAGAGCTTATATAGACAATATCCGAATTATCTAGAAATAATCCATCAAGGTATTTTACTAGCAGGTCGTTATACAGACCAAATATACTATCATTTTTAGAAATTTTAACTACTTGTCCGGACCTTGATTCTTCGAGACATTTGCCGATCTCAGAACCAGCACCAAATATGACCATTTTTCGCATCTAACTGCCCTATATTCGATAGTTGGTTCTACCCCAAAATTTAAGAAATGTGTTTGAATAACAAACCCTAACGCCTTGGCACCCACGTTCAATATGAAGGCCTGGTTCGTTTTTAGCTCATGGTTTGGCATCTGGCCAGTGCCCATGGAACAGAGCTTCTAAGCTGCACGATCGACGGGCATGATGCAGGCGTTAGCCCGCCCAGTGATAACGGATACCGGTGGCGGTTTTAATCATCCGGTGCTTGCGTGGATGGGCGAGACTATCGAACACTTTCGCATCCAAGCAGTCGTCGCGCAGCTCGCCATTTGATGACTTCACGAAGCCGTTCTGCTGGGGCAGCTCGTTACGATGTATTACCAGCTGATGCAGACTAGATTCTGACGTTTCAGGATGGCTCGGATGGTTAGTTCCGTGCCGATATCCGCCACGATCGTATCTGGCCTGCCAGAAAACCGATTGCAGTGAATCAGTTCTCGAGCCATACTGTTCTCTGACAGTGTAAAGCGGCCACCAGTGCCAGACATTCTCGCGTATAGTAATCGACTGAATTGACCACGTAGAAGCATCGGGCTGGCGAGAAGAGATCCGGTTCGAAGTCGAGGTTCCAGCGTTTTCAGGCGCGGTCCGGCCCAGGCAACGGCTCGGGCATTCCGTTCGCCCGTTTGCGGCCACGCCGTCGCTTCACCAGCAACCCCTTCTTCCTTGCAGAGCCGCCGACGCTTCTTGTGGTTCATCGTGATACCTTCTCGTTCCACAGAATCAGATCGATCCGCCGATAGCCAAAGCAGAGGGGCAAAGGCGCGATCTAACGTATCTGGGCCCGCATCGCCGGATTGTCCCCAACAGCTTTTCGCCGAGCTGACGCCGTGACGTCGGCACACCTCTGCCGTCGCCATGACGCCCGCCCGTTCCGACAGACCCTCAATTCAAATGCGGGGCCAAACGGGCCTCATGTCACATGTAGTGAACGGTTTTTGATTGAACCAATTCGAGAAGCGATGTTCTCAGTACCCTAACTAAACGACGAACCGAGCCGCTTCAGAATCCGTCGAGTGACGTCGACATGACTTCATCCACCACCGACCAAGCTCATCCCGGGACGGGATCACGTCCACGCCCCGTCGATTGCTGGAATTCATGCAGTGCAATGCAACCTTTGAACATACACTTTGGAAAGTTCGCCTTTATGAACTTCAATTGTCCCAGCCACTTCAGCGCCCATTCTTCTATAAAAGCGATGCGCCGGTTCTAGTTTTTCACCGACGATAATTCGAAAAGAGGTTTCCCGCTGAGTGCGGAAGTGAGCTACCAGCCTAGAGTAAAGGCTCTCGCTCACTCCTTTGCCTCTGGCATGCGGTGCCACGGCGATTGAAAGAAGTTCATTTTCCGGCAAATGGATATTTTTCTCAGAAGTCCTACTCGAAGGCAGAAACTTACTGTCTTTCCCGAAGCTGTAGAAAAGAATATCCCCGATCCGCCAAATGCGCACCGGATTCAAGAGTGTGGGCATCATAACGAAGGGGAGGACAAAAAAACGACGGAGCATTTCCAGATATATCGGCCGCATGCCCTTTGAGCCCGAAACGAAACCCGCGACATTTCCTTGCTCGTCTTTAGCAACAAGCAATACGCTACTGGAGCATCGGTCGATAGCGCCATACATTTCGGTCAGAAATCCCACGCCCAGCTTGGCCAAGAAGCCTTGGTCGAGATTTTCCATGTGCAGAAGGGCTACTGCCGAAATCGTATGCCGATCATGGGGACCGTCCGTCATTTCTGCATTGGTTGAATCGTCAAGGTGAACTCCATGGCATTAGACTCGGATAAATTTACGAAGCGTATTTGGTGGATGCGGCAGACTTTTGTACAAGCTGTAGAGTGCACTCGTATTGCCCGTAAAAACGACCCATACGGTCAGCCCGATTAACCCGAAATATGTCCCCAAATTCCGATTTCGAGCGTACCATACTTCCAAAGCACCTTTGTAGGGCATTATCTCGTAGTCATAAAACTTATTGGCATTTTCTGCCTCATGCATCATTGCTTCTTCGTCTCTAAACGCCACAGAACCAACGCCCGACAAGCCAGGCCGGACGCTCGAGATGACAGTTTGAAGTTCTTTCGGAAATGCATCGAAACATCGTTGGGTTTGAGGGCGGGGACCAATTACGCTCATCGATCCAGCCAACACGTTCACTAATTGCGGTAATTCATTGATTTTCGCTTTTCGGAGAAAACGACCTATCGGGAGGACGCGTGGATCATTCTTCACGGTAACGGTTCCGGTTCCGATTTTAGAGCTGTTTTTTCGCATAGTAGCAAATTTGAAGACACCGAATGGAATTCCATCTTTACCGATACGTTGTTGAATATAGAAGATCTCTCCCTCTCCCGTCAGCCGTAAAATAAGCATGATGATTAGAAATGGAAATACCAATATCAATAGAGCCAGGCCCGCAAATAGTATGTCAAAAATACGCTGCATCGAATTACATCCGCCCATCGAGATAAGTTCCGGTTTCTTTATGGTTGAATTCCGGGATCATACGATTGAATAGTGAAACAATAGATTTCTTTTCCCAAGTCGTCCCAAATCTTATTTCTTCTATCCCCAGCAAGAAACTAGCCAGTAGTTCTTCGTTGTTTTTTTGGGTGTTTTTGATTACTCCCAAATTTTTAAAACGATCCAAGTCAAGTGTCTCATTCTTTGTGAAAAACTCCTCGAAGTCCTTTTCGCCCGTGGTGTCGCTACCAAAGAAGAAGACAGGCCATTTCTTTTGCGGAATTAGCTCGCTGCATCGCTCACGTGCCTCATTTTCGCTGTGGCACTCGAAGGGCTCGTAGCCCATCGCTTCAAGGTAACGAACAGCGATGTCAGAGAAACGTGTCAATCGTAAAGCATCTGACATTTTTGGGAAAAACACATCCCGGTTCTCTCCGAGAAGACACGACATCAGGCAAAGCTCCCCTGATTCTTCAGGAATTATGAAATAACGCCTGACGTCATTTGGCGCAGAGATCGGTTGCCGTTTCGCAAGCCTTTGATTGAACCCGTGAAGCAGCGAGCCATCCGAAAACGCCACATTTGCAAATCGTGCAGTGGAGATTGGTATATGTGCGCTGTCGCGCATCAAAAACATTTCCATGATGCGTTTCGATGCCCCCATCATGTTTACCGGGTTGGCCGCTTTGTCTGTAGAGACGCAAAAATACTTGCGTGCGCCCATAGCTCTCGCCTGATCGACAGTCTTGATGGTATTGAGAATGTTCACCTGAATAAGGCGCATCAATGTGAAGGGGTCTTTTTCGGACCGGACGTGTTTTAGCGCGGACAAGTTCAACACGAAATCGTATCCGCCACTCATATCAAGCAAGGCGTCGAATTCGGCTGTGCCACAATCGAGAGCGAAAGTTTGAAAGTCGCCGTCTATATAGCCGAGCGTCGAACGTATATCTCGGACAAGTTCAACGAGGTTGTTCTCTGATATATCAACGACGTGAAGAGCTCTCGGGTTTCTTCTAAAGATTTCCCGAGTCGTCGCTTGGCCAATGGTGCCGGCGGCCCCAATAACCAAAAAACGGCTTCGTGAGACTAGGCCGTTCATCTCGTCGTCAAAGGCTGAAGTGTCGTCCATAAAGAGACGGTCCTCCCGGCCAATTATATTGAGAATATTCACTGTCTAATTCTCCAAATATCTTTGTCCGGGACGCTTGACGGCAAGTTGACAATCCTATCCGCCAACCAACGTGAATTTGTCAGTCCATCCGATTCGCAATGGCGATAAATATCTAATTCTGACATCAGCGTCCAAACCGGTCGTGCCATTACGCCATTTTTATTTGAGCATTCGATGAATGCGTTCCTTGACGCCACATCTTCAAGGATCGTCGCATTTAGCCAATTATTGGCGGTCGTGCCCGTTATCGGCGCCATAAAAGTCCAACCGTTTTTCTGGCCAAAGTCTTTATAAGAGTTGGATATTTCCGCTTTCACCTCGAGCATGTCAGGCAAAGTTTCCATTTGAGCGCAACCCAGAGCGGCATTTAGGTTTGGTAGCCGATAGTTGTAGCCGACCGCGTCATGGACAAATTCGTATGGATGAGGAACTTTCGCTGTCGTCGAAAGGTGTTTGGCCTGGTGCGCTAACTGGGCGTTGTTCGTAATGATCATCCCGCCGCCACCAGTAGTCACGATTTTATTTCCGTTGAAGGAAAACGTGGCAAGCTGCCCAAAGCTGCCAGTGTGCTTTTTTTCGATAAAACTGCCAAGGCTTTCCGCCGCATCTTCAATGAGT
>Ga0316204_10005610_pt1 | contig 20409 bp, 18 predicted proteins | sample 6monrhotite_MG_2_FD_205661 | JGI IMG/M metagenome (GOLD analysis project Ga0316204, IMG submission 205661) | Microbial mat bacterial communities from mineral coupon in-situ incubated in ocean water Damariscotta River, Maine, United States -... | ecosystem: Environmental > Aquatic > Marine >...
CTTCAGCACTTTCTGGCGAAAGCGGCACATGGTCTGAACAGCGCAAGAAGAAGTGACACATAGTCTCAACCGCACGCTCCGTGAACGCGGCCATCGCAGCTTCATCAGGTTGCTGTTGCCATTCTTTTAAATAGTATTCGTTGAGGGTTTGATCGAGTCGCCCTAGCGATAAACCAAAATTGGTATTTTCTTGCAGTAGTAGGTGATAGCAAATCCAGACCACCGTTACCGCCTCGGCAAATGTCTCTGCCGGTTGTGCAGGAACTTTCTTACATATTGCGGCCAATTCCGTATTTCCAGCCGCTTCCGCAGCGTCGGCCAAATGCTGGGCATAACTGCTCATGCCTTCAAAAACAGTCATTACCGCTTGTAGAAATTCCACTTGCTCAGGTGTACTGGCCACCCCGTTATCAATGTCGTCTTGCAACTGGGCAATGAGCCCGGTTAGGCCATGCTTTAACACCCGACTAAAATCCGGTGTGGTATGCGAAACTGCAGTCGCTTTATCTGTCAGATAAAACGCTACGCGCTCAAATAATTCCTGGCACTTAGGCGTTTCACCGGCGCGCTTTTTCAGGGGGGGATCAATCGATGCCGGACCATGCTGAGCATCACAATCAACTTCATCTCGCCCTTCATCGGCATAGTCAGCAGTATCGTAATCGCTGTAACGGGCAAACTCTTGCACCGGACGGCGCTGCAACCAATAGGGGAAAATTTCTTCGTTCAGGCGCTTTGCCACTTCAGGCTTAATTTTGAATGGATTCTGTGGCCGCCTGCCAATCGTATCCAGCTCTGGCCAAATACAGTAGCCGCTCATATCCATATGCATCACTGGGCCAACAAAACTAGTCGTGGTCTGTCCGGGTAATAAATCAGTCGCACGCACCAAAGGTGTTTTATGAGAAAATACATGCTGCAGCGCTTTGGCTCGTCGGGTCGTGGGCGCTAATGCCTCATGTTCAGGCTGGCGTAAAAATTCCGTCAGCAACCTGGGCAGCTCATCACAAATTTCTGGAATCCAAGCCGGATCAAACAACTGCTCACGCCAGGCTTTTACCACCGGAAACTGTTCTAAAGTGATATCTGCCAACGCTAAATCGGTGAGTGTTTTTACCTGATTGAAATTCAAATTGGGGATGGCTTTCTCCGACATCGCATGTGCGCTCGCAGAACCATCGGACGTTAAGTTGACGTGAATACCACCACCATAGTTTTGATTTTTCCCCCGAGCGGTGGGTTCATTGAGTTCCGCCATCGGTTTCTCCTATAGATATAAAGTCAATTTGTGTGTAGGGAACCTTGCAACATGCCTCAGTTAGGCGGTGCGCATTTACACAGTATCCAAGTTGATTGCCTGGCGGTGCTGCTCCCACGTGTCATCAAGCAATAAAAAATAGCCAAAAAGCTGATAATTATATTCTTCCGAGTCAACGCCAGAGTGAAAGGTTTTGTCCAAGGCCGTAGCATAGATTAGTTGTCCCAGATAGAGGCCATCAGCGAGTTCCACCAATTCATCCAAACAATAACCAATCGGTGCCGGGCCGCCAACCATGGGAAAGCGATAGTGGAACTGAAAGACTTGCTTTGTCCCCTGATCACCGCTGTTCATGAACAGAATGGAATCCTGCTCCGCTACACCCAGAAAGCTATAACCTTGACGCACAAAGGGTGAACAACTCTCCTCTGAGGCTTCTTGAATGAGGCGCTCCGGCACGCGGTAATTCATGTCCGCCATTTTCATCACCAAGTCCGCCGCGCGGATACGTTTATCCTGCAGGTTATAGCCCATTAGCCAATGTCGCTCAGCTTCCTCTTGCCAGAATGCTTTGTCTTGGTCGCTCATACCTGAGTCCCATGAGCCACTGTGAAGGTGTGCAGCATAACGCCCTGGCACTCCCCAATAGTTATCTGCATTATTCTTTACCGCAGCGTAATGAGGCGCACTGGCAATGTGATGTTTGAGTTCCGCTACGCGCTCAGGATATCGCTGTGCAAGATCAGCACTCTCATCCACCATCATGCTGAGCTTGCGCCCACTTAGGCGTTCAAAAGATTTACCAGCCCAGGGGAAAATATATTTGCCAATGTTATGCCACATCATATTTAAAACATTCGGCCCGCGCGGCACTCCATCGGCCAACATGGCGGCAACGGCTGCTGGCATAGACTCGCCAGCCAGACCTGAGCTTTCCCGATCGGGGCAAAATGTTTCAGCAAAACCCCAATGTAGATTTAGGGTTGCGCCGTGGTAGTAGTCAAAGCCTGCCGTGGTCTCTTTCTCACCATACCAATCACGAACTTCACGACCATTAATACGAATATTATAACCAGGCTCGCCACGGCCCTTAAATAAACCAGCATCCACTTTTGGAGCCACACCCGCACGAAACAAACGATGCAACTGTTCAAAGTGAGCGAGATGATCTCCGTGTTGAGTTTGGGCTGAAATGTCATTCCCAATGCGTTGTAGCATTTGTAGAATGGACTCCTCCGTCTGTCTTATTGCCGTAACATCACCATCGTTCGATTGAGTCGAGGCCTCAGTAATAAATGTGGTGAATTTTTTAGCCAGCGCTTCGTTCTCGCGCCAGCCTTGGGCCCAATCAAAACTTGCAGTGCTGTTATCAGTCTTACCGGTTGGGGTAAGCCGGTCATAACCAAGCTCGGTGTAACCGATTTCACCTGGCTGAGGGCGAAGCTGGGGAAACGCATCGTCGGCATAAATTTCTTGGGCATAGCCCGGGTCCATCATCAGGAAAAAACCGTTATTTTGATAACCATAATCGGGCGTATTATCGACATCATGGCCCGTGAAAAACTCTTTAATCGAATCGAAAATAGATTCCTTGTCCGGGTCATAAGCTTCACCCAATTCGATATCCCGCTCAGCGGGAATAAAAGGTAAATCAATCGCGCCAATGCTAATGTGCTTGGTGGCGTAGACCAACTGACCGAGATAAATACCGTCAGCAACTTGCACAAGCTCATCAACCAAACAGGTCATGGGAAAAACAGGGTTAAGCCTAGGCCAGCGATAATTCAAATGATAAACCTGCTTGCCCTTCATCTCAGGCACCACAGAGCTGTCCATTTGGGCGAGATATATACCGCCCGTCTTACTGTAGGGGATGGCCTTTTCTTTGACCAAGTTTTCCTCCAGCAGCTCACCACCAAATCCAGTAGCCGTTGAAGCGAAAGGGCGATCTTTTAAATGCCAGGCTTCACTAAGGGCAGGCAAGCCCAGGCTTTGAATGATATTGGGATCGACCGGGTCACGAAAAAAATTCCGGCCAATGCGTGTTGTCTCGGCATCATAATTCGCTAGCACATGCTCATTGCTATCAGACAAGTCATCCACTAAGCCTCGTGACACTGGCTCGAAGGTTTTGCCCATCCATAAACCCGTATCGGCGAAGGTCGCATTCCAGGCCGTTCCCATAATATCGATCTTCGCCTGTACGGATCGATTGTCACCAAATAAGTGGGCAACCTCTTGGAAAAAGTCACTGTCTCTTATCGCAACAGGAATACCAATCATGGGACCGTCAATAGGTTTAGCCGTACCGCACTTGAACAGTACATCAAGCTTGTCGCACACTGCTTGCCACTGAATTCGATCAAAATTATCGGCAAGCCCTTTTTGATAACGGCTAAACATGGAAAAGAAATTTCCATCAAAATCAGACTGAAGAATAGACTCGAGCCTAGCCTCTAAAGCAGCTTGCTCTGACTCAGTCTCACAGGGAAAATTTTTACTGTCTAGGTAGTGACTCACGTTACCTCCTTGCAGATTCAATCGCCGAGATATAAACACTCAGAATCATCATTGCGACAAGCCCACGCGGTTTGGTACTTTCCTTGGTTCAAATACCGAAAATTATTTACTTTTTGACTAATACACTCAACAATTTTCCGCACCCCATACCTATACTCTAGCACCTATTTACGCGCAAAGTGTGCAAGTTTTTATATGAGTATTTGGAACAAAATATAGGCCAAGCAAGTAGGCCCAGTATCAAGTCGAAATTTGGCAACAACAACGACGTTAGCCTTATCGATTTGAAAGAAGTCACCAAAACTAAGACCGGCACTACTGATATCATGACCTTTGCCATGAATATATAATATTTTAGAGAAAAACCGATGAATAGCCGTAGAATGTATTTTTTATGTGGCATGCTCTCCCCTGTAGTCTATGTGGCGATGACTCTTGTTGGGGGAGCCATTACATCAGATTACAACCATGCTTATCATGCCGTTAGTGAGCTAATGGAACGAGGAGCCCCTCATAAAGACTTGATGGATGCATTTCTCATCACCTCCAATGTTTTAAACATTCTATTTGGCTTCGCCGTTCTCAACTTCACTATCCATAACAGTTACCGTACTAAGGTAGGGCTCACAGGAGCCACAGGCCTTTTGATGCTAGGCCTAATCGGATTACTCATTTCCATCTTCTTCCCGATGGACCCTCGCGAGGGTCCATTAAGTTTCCCAGGCTTGATGCACTTGGTTTTGGTCGGTGTCTTGGCGATACTAAGCATCCTGACACCCCTGCTATTTGGACTGTGGATGAGGACACAAACCGGGCTACATCGATTGGCCATATACTCCTTATTCAGTGCCGGTCTTATTTGCGTTACCGGCGTCATAGCTGCAGTGGCGGCCATTACCACGAGCCCATATATGGGATTGGCGGAACGACTAACCATTGCAGCAAACCTACAATGGACATTTTTATTTGCCTTAAGCCTGTACCGATTTAACAGATAGGGGCCACAACATAATGAGGGTTAAAACATTTTCGATTGCCACGCTCAGCAGCGGGCTCATTATGTGGGTTGTCGCCGGACTGTGGCATGAGCTTATGATGCTCGCCTTTTACTCTCAGGAAATCGCAGCTAAGCACGAAGGGATAGGTATTATTTTGCTAGGTTATCTAATTCTGGCTGCGCTGATGGTCTATTTATATTCCAGCTTTGCCAAGATCCGCAACGGGCTGAAGGAAGGGCTAGTTTTTGGTTCAGTGATCGGTTTGCTGTGGGTCTTTCCTCACGAACTTGTCATGGCTGGCGCACATGCTCAACCATTGGGTTATGTGTTTAAAAATGCAGCATGACATATGGTCGAACAAGGTATTGGTGGAATCGTTATTGCGTCGGTTTATACGCGTAGCGAGCTAAAACCGATCGATACAAGGAGTTAACACACATGCCTACATACACGATTGATGAATATGTGGCTGGAAAAATTTACCTCATCGAATATCCCCTTCATTTTGGTGGCATGGATATTTTTTCTCGAACGACCATTGTTCGCCTGAACGATGGCCGTCTCTGGATTCACAGCCCCTGCCCGCTGGACGCTCAGTTAAAGCTCGCGATTGATCAACTCGGTGAGGTAGCCTTCATCGTCGCCCCTGGTAGTTTTCACCATATGTATGTTCCGGACTTTCAAGCAGCTTACCCCAAAGCTGAAACTTTTCTCTGCCCTGGCTTGGAGAAAAAGCGCAACGACCTCCGCTTTGATTGGATACTCGGCAACCGCCCAGACCCTCGCTGGCAAGCTGAGCTAACGCAAGTCTTCATTCAAGGAACCACGCTGATGTCTGAGGTCGCCTTTCTACACCAAGAAAGTAAAACCCTTATTCTTGTCGACCTGTTGGAAAACATCGGTGATGACTACACTCACGAAGCTAGCTTTTTGCTGAAATTTTGGTGGAAGGCGGTGTTTCACATGTGGAATAACCCCAAGGCCGCACCCGAGTATCAAATGGCTTGGGGTGACAAAAAGATCGTAAAACAAGGGCTAGCAACCATCCTCTCTTGGGACTTTAATCGCATCATCATTGCCCACGGGAATTTGATTGAAACAAATGCCAAAGCAGTTTTAACCAAGGCCTGGGCTAATGTATTAAATAGCTAAACAAAGCTAAAGTGTCACGACACAGGAGGAACGTCATGAAGATCACGCATTTTTTATACAACTGCTTCCTTATCGAACACGAGCGCATCAAACTGGCGATCGACCCCGGCCAACAGCTATGGTTGTTTGGTCTGCACAGTTTAATCCCTGCCGCCGAATGGCCAAGCATCACCCACGTATTGGTCACTCATGGTGACCCAGATCACTATTGGCAAGCGGACCGCCTTGCCCTCACGGCTAAAGCACCACTGATTCTGAACAAAATCATGGTCACGGATAGTGCGGGGAAACCCCACATACTGGCCCCTCGAAAAGATGGCCTGAAGTTTGTACCTTACAGCGGTGAAATACAAACAATGAGCGAGGGTGATTCGCTAGGCTTTGACGGTATGGAGATACAAGCCATCCCATCGCAACACGGCCCGATCAAATACCGAATTTTAGGCATACCACAGCAGAAAACACCCGGACCGGAGGAACGCGCAGGCTTTGGCTCCATCGGCTATCGAATAACACTTGGGGGGATGAGTATCGTCAACGTCGGCGATAGCCTGCTATTGCGCGAAGCTTGGTCAGAGCTAAAAGCCGATGTGTTAATACTGCCCATTGGCGGCATGGGAAATAACACCTGGACGATGGATGCCGCCGACGCCTTGGAGGCCGTTAAATTAATCGCACCGAAACTCGTCATCCCTTGTCACTACAATGTGCCCTTTATTCTGAATAAGAAGTTTGCCCCAGCAGATGACTTTGCTTTCAAAAAGTCAGTCGAAGCCTTAGGCATCACTTGTCATATCCTTCACTCGGGGGATGAACTCTCACTACCAATAGCGGCAATGGACTAACTGTTATGGAAATTATTCAAACTTTGCCCTTATTCTCTCGACTCAGCCTCTATGGATTGCTGGCGATCATGGCGATTTATTGCTTGCTCATTACTGGGTGGCAAATTTTGGTTCTACGAGGCAAGTCGATGAAAAATGTAGACGGCTCTTTTGATAACTGGAAAGAACAAAAAAACTATTACGGTATCGCCTTTGCCGACCTTGTTTTAGCCTGCCCTGCTAATCTTATTGCAATCGCACTCATATTTATTGCACCCCGCTGGGGCTTTTATCTTTTAGCCTTGGTCAGCTTTTGGTGGATGTGGGCTAACATCATGTCCACTGCGACTAGCTTGCGTTTCGAGCAGCCCAAAATCACCTTATCTTGGCTGTTTATATTTCCCTTTGGCATCATCATTGGTGCGCTGTATATTATCTGGACCATTGTTCATTTCGAGCAAATCTATGCCCTCTAACAACAGCGCAAAATATTCATCATGGGAGAAATAATCTGGGGCTATTTTCTTACCGCCCTATGTCTCATTGCTTGGCTAGGGCAACTCATTTACGCAGTCTCGCCATCACTGGGAGCAAAGCTTACCGTTGGTGAAGCTGAAGCTGATGTCGATTCCGTGTTTTATGCCGATGCACGGGGTGAGGCCATTTGGGATTCATTGACGATATGGGTCTTACCGCTCGCCGGTATTTTACTCATAATGCAACATCCTCACTGGCCTTATGTTGCTTTGGTCGGCGGTGGGATTTATCTCTATTTTTCAGGCCGAAATATAAGCACCCGATGGATGATGCAGCGTCGTAATATCCGCATCGGCACGCCAGCTAATATTAAAACGGCTTATCTATTTTGTGCGCTTTGGGGGCTCTCATCACTGATCACAATTGGCATGGCCATCATGACACTGATTGAGTAATAACACCTTCATTCGTCGCAGTGGCGTGTACTCGTATTCATACTTTTTTCCTATGGCATCGGTTTAACCACCTCTTGAACTTGAAGCACATCTGGCGCGCCATATTGCGTAGAGATGACCGCTTTGATATCGATGTTTAGCCCATTTCTGTTTCCAGCACCATTGGCCTCGTTGGGTCCGCCGCCCATTCCTGAAGTGAGGCGGTATACACTGCTACATTGTTAAAGCCCAGCCGAGTCATCGCAAAGGCATTGACTGAGGCCATGATGCCACCACCACAATAGGTAATGGTGCGCGCACTTCGGTTACCACGGTGCACGGCAGCTAACTCATCATTAGAGCGAAATCGACCAGAGTCATCTAGGAGATCAAGTCCGCAAATATTCGAGGCACCAGGGATGTGACCACGACGAGCATAGAGTGTCGCTTCACCTCGATAAAAATGGGCAGGTAGGGTATCGATAAGGTTAATCGCCGGGTCGTCAATTGCGGCAAACACCTCATTACTATCGGCGACTAATTCAGGCCGTAACGAAAGTGTTAGTTGTTTTTTTACCGGTTTACTTTGTATCGTCGTAAGCGGCCTTTCCTCTGCGATCCAAGTATTTAAACCACCGTCCAATATCGCGGCATGATCGAAACCTATCCAGCGCAGCATCCACCACACTCGCGCCGCCCAAGCTGAATAACTGGCATCATAAAGCACCACACGAGAGTCATCGCCAACACCCAGCGCCCCCATGGCGGAACAAAACTGCTCAGGCGTCGGTACTGCGAATTCGATTGGGCTACTAATGTCACAGAGCTCACCTTTGAGATCAGCAAACCCAGCAAAGGGAATATGGCGATCGTTATATTTGGCGAGGCCACTGACATTATGAAAGCCACCGCCCTCTTCTGACTCCTGGTAGACACTGCAATCGAGCACGACAAGCTCTGGGTCATCTAAGTGCTGGCTCAACCATTCCGTGCTAACCAGTGTATCCATTGTCTGTCTAGGCCTTTTCTGACTGAGCATTGCAATACTTTCCTTGTTATTTTTGTGATTTTCCACTAGCGCCAGCGGGTTCTATATATCAATCTCTTACAAAATTAGCATCAAGCTCACTCAAAATCTTTCTTGAGTTAAATGATGTTCTATTTGTCATTAACACGGATGCTAAACCGCTCTCTGGATATATGCGCATCTCACTATGAAATCCAGGGCCACCTCCCTCCTTATAATAGTAGCCAGCCCCATTGAGTTTATCCATATGCCATCCAAGCGTCATATCTATACGCTCACCAGATACTATGTATTGTTGTGAATAGAGCTGCTGCTTTGATTCTTTTCCTAAAAGCTGAGAGTGTTCTGATAGTAAGTCTTGCAATATTTTACTAAACGCGGTGGCAGAACCAATAGCACCACCGTACGAAGGACCATTTAAATAGACATTGTTAATATGTAACCAGCCACCTTCATAGTCACCCAAGATACTTTTATCGATAACAAACCGACCAAATAGATTCATAAATGACCATTTTTTCAAATAGCCCTTGGCATGACCTTTTTCGCTCTGGATAACAAAGCCTATTTCAGCAGGTGTAAGCGCCAACACTTGGAAAATATTTCTTGCAACATAATCTGAATATTTTAATCCTGTCACAGTCTCAATCAGTTTCCCCAGCAACCAGTAGCCAATATTTGTATACTCATACTCTTTGCCTGGTTGTTTATAAGACCCTGGATTTTCATCAAGAATTTGTGCAAGTGCAGCATCCTCGTCAAACTCAATATGAGTATCTAAATGATGCACCCACTTAAGAGGAATTGGGTTTGGAATACCAGAAGTATGGCTGAGTAGATGCCGTACTGAAATATCATAATGGTATGGATGTTCAACATAATCAGAAACCCGATCATCCAACTTGATCTTACCGTGTTCCACCAACTGCAACAAAGCAATGGCGGTCAGCGTCTTAGTCATAGAAAACCCCGCCATAGTATGATTTGAACTAAGCGGAATATTATTACCTATATCAGACAAACCAACATTACGCTCAAAAATCACGAAATCTTTATTTACTACGACATACTGAACACCCGGCCCTGCTGTGTTATCTAACTCACTTAGCGCGCCGTTTACCATATCTATATTTGGAACCATATCTTTCTTAGTGTCAGCCGCTGAACAACCAATAGATACAACGAGAATAAATAGCGCTACGAGTAATTTCACGGTATTCCCATCAGGTGATTTTTAAATAAAACGATGGCCCACCACGCATTACCCACGCACCCCGCAGCTACAAATCAAACCATGTTACCTCATAGCCTTCATTCAATCATACACCAAACATGGAGAATTTCATTTGGCCAAACCAGCCAGCTCCAACACATAAAAATCGCTTTATTCGATAGACACTATATAGAGCTACAATCCAGCGCTATCATGTTAAACGATATCAATAATTCACATCTCTTTTTCAAAAAAATAATAGCTAGACAAGACCCTCGCCCCGGCGCTATATTTTCACTGTAAACAAAAGTCTTATTACAGGAAGTACGTTAGCGCAGAGGCAAAAAATGCTTCAAGGAGAATCACCATGTCGACCTTAACTGTGACGTGTAACGTCGCAATCGCCGGAGATAAAACGCTCAGTGCATCGTCAGGGCATATAAATGCCGAAGCGACAAGCCAGATCAATATTGATTTGGTGGCCGATGGAAACTCGGTAACTGTCGAATTACAGCCTAGCTCAGCAGATCAAGTATACGTATTACTCCTCTCTTCAACTCATTACAGTTCTCATTTAACGTATGTCTTCAGTGATGGTACGAGTGACTCGCCAAGTGCACTCACGCTTGATGGACCTCACCTGTATTCTGCAGGAAATCTGAGTGCTGTAGGCGTCAACCCCACACACATAAAATTCACGATGACGCCCTCAGGCGAAGATGCAAGCATCAGCCTCTTTGTCGCCAGAGATGCGACACCCTAATTTTATGTAATGACTCATAGGTCATAGCTCACAAAAAAACTAGCCCATCGTCTTATTTTTGGGGTCAACCAAGCACTAACGTGGAGGTGTATAGATGAGCGTTCAACGAACGTATCCAGGTGTTTATATTGAAGAAGTTCCTAGCGGTGTTCGCACCATCACGGGCGTAGCCACATCCATCACTGCTTTTGTCGGAAGCGCGCTACGCGGCGAAGAGAATGAACCAACGCTGGTCCAAAGTTTTGCCGATTTCACTCGCTCTTTCGGTAATTTATCTCGCAATCACCCACTAGGGTTTTCAATTAGACAATTTTTTCTAAATGGTGGTAGGGATGCACTCATCGTTCGCGTCTCTCAAGGGGGGGTTGCCGCGACGGTAACGGCGGGAACCTTAGATTTGATCGCCGCAAGTAGCGGTGAATGGGCTGATAATTTAGAGGTAACTGTTTCTCATCCAGATCCAGCCATTAACCCTAGCGCTGAGATCAATGGTATCTTCAACCTAACCATCACTGATACAGACACTGGTGCGGTTGAAAGCTTTAATAATATTTCATCGTTGCCAGACAATAGTCGTTACGCACCAACTATTATCGAACAACAATCCAAACTGGTACGCATCGTCACACCACTCATAGAATCACCTCGACCCACGGCCGTTACTACTGTTTCCTTTACAGATAACGGTGTTAGCGGTGCAGATGGGGGGGCTATATCAGATACCGAAGTATCAGATTCATCCTTAGAGGATCTTCGACAAGGCCTTTGGGCGCTGGAAAAGGCAGATACTTTCAACTTACTTTGCATCCCGCCCTACACGCTTGAAAACACTGGCGACATCGGCGCGCAAAGCCGTTCAGCAGCAGCAGCCTATTGCCTTGCCCGTCGTGCCATTTATATTGCAGACCCTCTCTTTGACTGGGACGAACACAGCGACATCACCGATCCCGCTACCGGCCTTGACAGCCCTACCTGGGGATTAAGCCGCAATGCCAACACGGCCTTATATTTTCCTCGCGTCGTGCAACCCAATCCTTTACAAGAAGGCCGCTTAGCCGAATACGCGCCTTGCGGCGTAATTGCAGGCATCATCTCTCGCACTGATGCCAACCGAGGCGTATGGAAAGCACCGGCGGGTTTAGAGTCCGCCCTCAGAGGTGTATCAGCACTTTCGGCTAAAATTACCGATGGCGACAACGGCGTATTGAATCCGCTCGCTGTTAACTGCCTACGTGCCTTTCCCGTCAATGGTCGCGTTATTTGGGGCAGTCGCACACTCGCTGGAGCCGATCAATTGGCCTCTGAATGGAAGTACCTACCGGTACGTCGTACCGCGCTATTTATTGAAGAGAGCCTTTATCGCGGTACCCAGTGGGTCGTATTTGAACCGAATGATGAGCCCCTTTGGTCACAAATCAGGCTCAACATTGGTGCTTTCATGCAAAACCTATTTCGCCAAGGTGCCTTTCAAGGATCAAGCCCGAAAGAAGCTTATTTTGTAAAGTGTGACCGAGAGACCACCACACAAACTGATATCGACAATGGCGTCGTCAACATCCTAGTCGGATTCGCACCACTCAAGCCTGCAGAGTTTGTCGTTATTAAACTTCAACAAATAAGCAACCAAGCTGACGCATAGGAGCAGATCATGGCCCAATTTAGTGTAAACGCGCATCGTTTTGATCCGTATAAAAACTTTAAATTTCGCGTTAAGTGGGATGGCCGCTACGTCGCGGGTATTGCCAAGGTGGGTGCACTCAAACGCACCACCGAGCCGGTCACCCACCGAGTCGGCGGCGACCCAAGTACCGAGCGCAAGTCACCCGGTCAAACCAAATACGAAGCCATCACCCTTGAGCGCGGCGTCACCCACGATACGGAATTTGAACAATGGGCAAACAAAGTCTGGAATTTTGGCTCTGGCCTGGGCGCTGAAGTCTCACTCAAAGACTTTCGCAAAGACCTCATCATCGAGGTTTACAACGAAGCAGGCCAAGTCGTACTGGCTTACAAAGTCTATCGCTGCTGGGTATCTGAATATCAGGCCCTACCCGAGCTTGATGCCAGTGCCAATGCCATAGCAATACAAACCTTAAAATTGGAAAACGAAGGTTGGGAGCGAGACTACGAAGTCTCCGAGCCCTCTGAACCTGAATTTGCCGAACCCGCAGGTTAATCAGTAATGAAAGCGCTCACGGCCGAAGAACTGCTAAATGCTTGGGAGCAAGGGATTCACCAGCCCTTACTGCAACGGGTACTAATGTTGCTGGCGGTCACACTTCCTGACGTGGGCGCGGATGGCGTCATGAAATGCAGCATCGGCCAACGCGATTATCACCTACTCAAGCTACGGCAACAACTCTTCGGTACGGAGCTGCAAAACGCCACCCACTGCCCAAATTGCCAAGCGCAAGTTGAATGGATAAATAGCACCACTGATTTTCTCGACCAGGCCGACATAAGCGAGCAGGAAGGTAATCGACATGTTATCGACATTGACGAATACCGACTTCACTTTCGCCTACCCAACAGTATCGATATTGATGTCGCCACACAGTTAAACGCTAACGCTCAAGCGGTACAACTACTGATAAGCCGCTGCCTGCTAAGCGTCGAGTATGCAGGCGAAGAGCTTGATGTCGACCAGCACCAGGCGCTTCCCGACGCAGTGGCCCAGCAACTAGGGAAACAGATAGAGCGCTTAGACCCGTTGTCTGATATTCGCATTCAGCTTTGTTGCCCCGAGTGCTCACATCAATGGGACGCACTGTTTGATATCTCCAGCTTTCTTTGGAAAGAAATCAACAGCTGGGCCGAACAGATGCTGCAAAACATTCATCGCTTGGCCGCCGCTTATGGCTGGAGCGAAAGAGAAATACTAAGATTGAGTCCGGTGCGAAGACAACTCTACCTTGGGATGATTGGACAATGAGTTCGCTATTCAAAAACCTAATTACACGTCAGCAAAACGACGGCGCAGATGTTGGGCCGAACCTAATCATCAATCCTCGCCCCAAACTTAGGTTCGAACAAAGTGCGATAGCTGAATCCACACCACAAGAAATCGAGCCCGTATCATCACCAGCAACAACATCAACAGAATCTAGCGACAACGAAGCACCACCAAGCGTGAGTGCTAGCAACACACATCAAACAGTAACTAAGAAAATAATGGAAACCGCAGCAAAGATCGATCAATCATCCGCCTCCATAGCGGCCGTTGAAGAACACCATGCCCAGGTACAGCCAGTTGCTAACACATCGATACAAGCGATAACAAACGAATTTTTTTTCAATGAAACGAAGCTTGATCAATCCACGACTCAAGTAAACACCCCGTCTATCGCCCCGCAACCTCAAACACAAAGAATTATTGAGCAACGATTGGCCACAATCATCAATAATAATTTAGGCCAACTGAGCGCAGAATCCGACACAAAAGATGCCCAACAGATTCAAACACAAACGGAGTCTTTCGAAACAATAAATAATATCTTCAATACTAGCGAGAAAAATCCACCCGAAAATATAAGGCAAGATCCAAGCAATAGTCCGCTCAAAAATCACGAACAGAGTCAAAAAGGTTTGTTACAAGTACCCAGTTGGCTAGCGGAAATAAAAACCGAGCTAAGTACCTGCATGCAAACACCAGACGCGCCCGCTACAGCCGAACCCGTTATCAATGTCACCATCGGTCGAATTGAAGTCAAGGCAATAAAAACCGACACAGAGCAAGCAGCTAAGACAGTGAATAAACCCAGCGGTATCATGGGGCTGGATGATTATTTAAAACAACGCAATAAAGGACGGTCATGAGTAGCCCAGATGCACTAGCCACCGTGACCGCCACTCTCCAAAGTCTTTTGTCTGGCATCACCACCTTAGTCACCACAAAACCACCGAGCGTGGCGCGCGGTGCTAGCGATGATCAAATCAACATATTTCTCTACGCCACTCATTACAACGTCGCATTTAGAAACTCACCCATGCCGCGCCCAAGTCGCAATGGGGAGCGCGCACATCCCCCCATGCCTTTGGTACTCAAATACATCATCACCGCCTATGGCAAAAGTGATGACGACATTGCCGCCCATAAATTGCTAGGCCGAGCCATGAGCATATTGCACGATCACCCCCTGCTTGGCGCTGCCGATATAAATGGCATCACACCAGACTCCGATCTTCAGAACCAGATAGAGCGTGTCCGCATCACGCCTGATAATTTATCACTGGAAGATATGTCCAAACTTTGGAGCAGCTTCCAATCTGCCGAATACCGACTCTCCGTAGGCTATGAAATATCAGTCGTATTGATCGAAAGCACTCGCACTAACTCAACACCACTGCCTGTGCTCAAACGAGGTGTAAATGATCGAGGAGCCCATGTTGTGGCCGGCCCCTCGCCCTCTCTGTCTGGCCTGCGTTTTATCAATCAAAAACCTTCAGCCGAATTAGGCGACCTAGTCACGCTATTGGGTAGTCAACTCAACAGTGACGATACCAGCGTGCGCGTTCAACACCCACAGCTAAGTAGCCCGATCGACATCCAGCCCAATATTAGTAGTAGTCGTACAGAATTAGCGGTGCAACTACCCAACTATGCTGACGACCCAGACTTAGGCTCAAAATGGCCAGCCGGGTTTTATACGCTGGCCCTTGTCACGCAACGCCCCGATACGCCACCATGGACAAGCAACTCGGTCAGTCTGCCCCTGTCACCCCATATCGAATCGATTAGCCCAAGCTCTGCCCCTGCGGGTGATGTTGTATTGACGATTGAATGTCTGCCACAAATACGCGAACAACAAAACGTCGCCCTACTTTTTAATAATCAAATAATTTCGCCCGACTCTGTCGCCACACCCGCTAGCCCAACAGCGACCACCACATTAATCTTTACTTTGGAAGATACCATCAGCAGGGCCACGCCCTATGTACTGCGTTTAAGAGTCGATGGCGTGGATAGCATCCCCGTCGACTTTTCTGGCACTAGCCCAGCCTTTGCCAGCGATCAAATGGTCACCATCTCATGAACACGCAGGATAAGTGGTTACAGCTCAATAACGCTCACCTTGCCGCCACCATAAAATGGCTGGTACTGCGATTGCAGCAACTGGCACAAGCAGAAAAAGATCACGAAAACGATACGGCCAACATCGAAGCCATCGAACACGCTCGCCAAGAGATTGCCGAATTAGAAAACCAAACGCCGCCACCCGCACTAATCTTATTATCCGAGGCACTCGGCTTATCACCATTCGACCAACAGGTGTTATCACTGTGCGCCTCCATGGAATTTAACAGCAATATTGGCTCACTTTGCGCCCAAGCCCAAGGAAATCAAAACAAAGCCTACCCAAGCTTTGCGCTGGCATTCGCTTTATTTGATGATCCCGATTGGAGCGCCCTATCACCACAGTCTCCGTTACGTTATTGGCGCTTATTAGACATTAATCAGCTACCAGCACAGCCGCTCACAGGCGCATCGTTAAATGCTGACGAACGTGTCGTTAACTACCTCAAGGGGATTAACTATATTGATGAGCGACTCAGCCCTTTTGTTGATTCACTCCCACTTTATTCACCTTTCAATCAAACAACACATGAAGCCCTAGCCGCTTCTCAACAAAAAAATGTTGATACTATTATTGCTCATATACAGCAAAAAAATAATATCCAGAATATACCTGTGATTGAGTTATTGGGGCATGATTGCGACAGTAAACACCTCATTGCCGTACACGTCAGCACAGCACTTAACTTGCATTTACAAACGATCAATCTCGATACCCTACCCAAGCAAGTCAGTGAATTCGAAAACTTCACTCGGCTGTGGCGGCGCGAATGTCTACTGATGCCATTGGCCCTCTACATTGAGGTTGATGGTTCAAACGATAGTGAAAAAAACCTGTTAAAACGGTTTCTAAAACATAATCGTGACTTGGTATTTTTAGATTTAATAGAATCAAAAACAAGCTTTTCATCAAATAGACTCGCCATCGAAATAGGCAAACCCAGCCCCGAAGAACAACAATTATTATGGCAATCAAAGCTACGTAGAGATAGCCATGATAAAGACAACAATCAACCCCAACGCTTATCTGAGCAGTTCTCTTTTAGTCAAAACGAGATATCACGTTTAGCAAGCACTTATCAGCATAACTCGGAACAAGAAACCACCTCAGCAGATAATAAACTGTGGCTGGCCTGTCGCATCAGCGCCCGCTCTGGTATGGAACAACTTGCCCAACGAATTGACGCCAAGGCAAGCTGGGGCCAGCTCGTGCTTCCTAGCGAGCAAAAAACGTTAATTCGCCAAATTGTCCATCAAGTTGCGCAGCGCAATCGCGTCTATGAAGACTGGGGCTTTCGCTTGCAGATGAACCGAGGTTTGGGCATTAACGCGCTTTTTTCCGGTGATAGCGGAACCGGTAAAACCATGGCAGCAGAAGTAATTGCCAATGAATTAGAACTCGACCTATTTCGCATTGACCTGTCATCCGTGGTGAGTAAATACATCGGTGAAACAGAAAAAAATCTACGCAAACTATTTGATACCGCCGAGGAAAGCGGTGCAATACTGTTTTTTGATGAAGCCGACGCCCTATTTGGCAAACGCAGCGAAGTCAAAGACAGCCATGACCGCTACGCCAATATTGAGATTAATTATTTACTGCAACGGATGGAGTCCTACCGAGGTCTGGCCATTTTAGCCACCAACATGAAAACATCCCTGGACAAGGCGTTTGTGCGACGCCTTCGTTTTATCGTTGATTTTCCATTCCCAGGCATCCAAGAGCGGGCCGAGATTTGGAACAAAGTATTTCCACCTGAAACACCTATCGATAAACATTTCGACAGCGAACGATTGGCCAAGCTAAATCTAACTGGCGGCAACATTCATAATGTCGCGCTCAACGCCGCCTTTCTAGCGGCTGAGAACAATCACCCCATTACAATGCCAATCATATTAACGGCTGCTCACAACGAATATAAAAAGCTAGAACGTCCAGCCAAGAATACCGATTTCGCCTGGCAAGGAGAGCTGGAGGACTTTGTATTATGAACATTAACTTGCACATTAAAGAGCTCGTTCTAAACGGCGTAAATATGGCGCCCAATCAGCAACTAGCCTTAGAAAACGCCATAACGCAAGAACTAACCCAAATACTGTCAGCGCAAGGCATATCACCAAATCAGGCGCAAGGTGCCTCCTCAGCGCCAATTAGCACCAACAATGTTGAGTTTAACAACACAGATCCAAAGCAGACAGGGCGGCAATTAGCACAAGCAATATATAAGGGCATCAGCCATGTATAGGGCAACGACTAAACCCAACACAAAACATTCAGACGCGGGTGCCGCGACACAGACAGTAAAGCGACATCGCCGTACTATTAACACAAACAGCATCGTGCCAAATAGCCAACTTCAAACAAAACTTAGCCTAGGCACATCAAACGATAGTTATGAGCAAGAAGCCGATCGCGTAGCAGAACAAGTCATGCGGATGCCTGAACCATTGACCAGTGATGCCAACGCCTATGTGACCACTGCCCCGCTTGTTCAACGACGCACCAACAATGCACCCAATACATCGTCAGAGGTTCCCGCCTCTGTTTTCAATGTTCTACGCTCGCCCGGCCAACCGTTAAATTCGAGCGCTCGCAGTTTTATGGAGCCTAGATTTGGTCAAGATTTTAATCATGTTCGGGTACACACGGGTGGTGCCGCTTCCCGCTCTGCCCAAGACGTGACCGCACAAGCCTACACCGTCGGTCACCACATCGTCTTTGGCAATGGCTTTTACAATCCAGAAAAACGATCAGGCCAAGAATTAATCGCCCATGAATTAACCCATGTTGCACAACAACGCGGCGCTGGCTCGGGTAGCTTAATCGCACCAACACATCTGCGCCGGCGCAACCTATTTCAAGAGATTGGCGGTCTGTTTTCAGGCGACACTTTCGACGAAGCCACCTTACAGGCTTACCTAACAAAATTACGAACCGATCAACGCATTGAAGATTTTACCGACAGCGATAACAAAGCGCGCGCTGTTGTTACGGCTTGGAAACAAGGGAGCAGCCCCTACACCCTGAGTTCATTATTAAGAAGATTACTCATTCAAGAGATGCAATCAGGTTTTACTGGTGATGATGATGAAAATGCCATTCTAGAAATACTGTGGCGATCAAGCAATAATCAACTAAGCAGTATTTTCTCGACGATATCAGCCAGTGATTTAAACTCAGATTTTCACGGCCCACAGTGGGAAGAACTACAAGTGTTCTATTCCCATCGTTTTTCTGGCGGCATGTCTAACGTATTGGCCGGAACAATCACCCCAACTGGCACGGCTGTGCCCCTGGGTGTCGATATCGTCGGTCTGCGAGCACCTAGCGCAGAAGTTAGAACCCAGGCAATGGCCGCAATCAATACCGAGGTGCGCACCAGCACAGGTGCCGCCCCCACCTTCCAACGCTCTATTTCTGGGCAGGCAGATGCCTGGGAAGTCCGTATACAAAACAAAATCAACGAATTAATCACCTCAATGCACCAACGAATGGTGGTCAATAGACCCGCACGAATTCCAGCCAATATGCTGGCCGACGTTGACATAAATCGCGTAGCAGGTGCCGCACAAACAGAAACCGATGGCGTATATAGCCGCTACTATGGTTCACGACCTAGCTTTGCGGTGGGCACCAATATTCACGATGCATTTGAAACACGTTCAGCTACAATCGCTGCATCAACCGCCAATGCCGATCAAGCAGCCAATTTTCGCGTTCTAAAGCTTTTAAATGGCCATAGAGATATCGCCACAATCAACAACCAACATGGTGCGATTCACTCTCGAACAGAAGAATGGGCGCTAATCGCCCCCATCCTAGGTTTCCCCGTCGCCCCAGTGCTCACTGAAGCATTAAATTCAAGCAATCCACCACACGTGACCACTGGCATCGTTGGAACACGTCGAGATGAATTATTAGATATCCACCGCAACTGGTCGGCCTTTGCTGGCGGCGGCCAAATATATATGGATCGTATGAAAGCCGCCGACGACCAGACTAATCGGGACAAGATGTATCGAATCTTCGGCACCGTCATTCATGAATACGTGCATACGCTCGAGCACCCCAATCATGTGCGATACCGTCGTACGCTCGGTGCGCAGCAGGGCGGATTTGTGCTTCGTGAAGGCATGACCGAATATTTGGCCAAGCGCGTCTGGGATCAAGTCGACTTCACCCCCACCATGAGAACATTAATTGAAGGCAGTTTTCAGGACTCTGGCAATCCCAATGGCCATAACATTCGACTCCCTCCTCGTTATCGAGAATGGCAAAATGCAGAAAACATGGCCAACATCATCGGCCTTCAAAAAGTACAGGCGGCCTTTTTTCTAGGTCGAGTCGACCTGATCGGAGCAGTATAAGATGGCTATCAATAATGGAGACATTACCTTAGCGCCGAACGCTGATTTAGTCACTCCCGCTGACAAGATGATAACAGCGATTATTAAACGCGATTTTCACACTTGGACAGGTATTCCTGCCAACTTTTTATACGACGATTTTTGCAGTAATTTTCCTGCAACTCACGACAATTATGGCCTCGGGCGACTAGGAAGATACAACGAAGAATCCTATTACCGAAAACATACTATTGAAGGCTACGGCCTAAGCGCGCAGACTTGGTATGTGGGAGATGATATTAGGTTGATCGAACTTCATTTT
>Ga0316204_10005611_pt1 | contig 20407 bp, 17 predicted proteins | sample 6monrhotite_MG_2_FD_205661 | JGI IMG/M metagenome (GOLD analysis project Ga0316204, IMG submission 205661) | Microbial mat bacterial communities from mineral coupon in-situ incubated in ocean water Damariscotta River, Maine, United States -... | ecosystem: Environmental > Aquatic > Marine >...
AAAATGACCACATCTTTTTTATGTTCGACTAGGCGCTTGGCTTTTTCGATGACCATTTCAGCGACTTGCACATGGCGGGTAGCAGGTTCATCGAAGGTGGAGGAGATCACTTCACCGCGCACGGAGCGCTCCATCTCAGTTACCTCTTCAGGGCGCTCATCGATTAGCAGCACAATTAGATAGCATTCTGGATGGTTGTTGGCGATGGACTGGGCGATGTTTTGCAACATCATCGTCTTACCTGATTTTGGTGGCGAGACGATAAGGCCGCGTTGCCCTTTGCCGATGGGTGATGCTAAGTCAATAACCCGTGCAGTGATATCTTCGGTACTGCCGTTACCCACTTCCATTTTAAGCCGGTCTTCAGCATGGAGCGGGGTTAGGTTTTCAAAGACTACTTTGTGCTTGGCTGCTTCTGGTGGTTCAAAGTTAATTTCGCTAACCTTGAGCAGAGCGAAGTAGCGTTCGCCTTCTTTCGGTGGGCGAATCTTGCCCGCAACCGTATCACCTGTTCGTAGATTGAAGCGGCGAATTTGGCTGGGTGAGACGTAAATGTCATCAGGCCCGGCAAGATAAGAGCCGTTGGCTGAGCGTAAAAAGCCGAAGCCGTCTTGGAGGATTTCCAGTACGCCATCGCCATGGATATCTTCACCACTTTTGGCGTGGGCCTTGAGTATCGAGAAGACTAAATCTTGTTTACGGGCTCTGGCGGTTCCATCAATGCCCTTTGATTGGGCTAGTTCAACCAGTTCTGCGACAGGTGTTTTCTTTAGTTCAGTTAAATTCATATTTATCTGCGGGTTATGCTTTTATTTGGAAGGTCGGGAAAACCAATAGGAATTGCGGAAAGGTAATTTTCTACTTAAGTAAGAAAAGACTAGCACAATAAAATCGACACGTCTAGAAAAAGCTTCTAAACGTGCAGCGGCATCGATTTGTTATACGTTGCTATCGATGAAGGCGGTCAGTTGAGACTTAGAAAGCGCGCCCACCTTGGTGGCTTCAACATTTCCACCCTTGAAGATCATAAGGGTTGGAATACCACGAATACCGTACTTAGGAGGTGTATTTGGGTTTTCATCGATGTTGAGTTTAGCGATTTTGATTTTGCCTTGATAGCCACCTGCGATTTCATCGAGGATTGGTGCAATCATTTTGCATGGTCCACACCAGTCAGCCCAATAATCAACCAGAACCGGCTCTTCACTGTTTATGACTTCTGCATCGAAGTTGTCATCAGTCACATGAACGATATGTTCACTCACTATAGAGATCTCCCATCATAATTAATTTGTTAGGGTGCGACAAAATATGCACCGCTTAAGTGTGCATTTGAGCCCATTCTAGCGATGATATCAAGTCCAATTTGATTGGAATGTATCTTTAAAAATATGATTTATGGGTAATGGCGTCGTTGTTCTCGTGCATGAATCCTTGAGTATTCCCTTATGTACTGCGGCCTTGCGCTAGATGAGTGACCTGTTTATGAGTCAAAATCACTATTTTTAAGAAGTGGTTTGAATTCTGTTATTCTAGCGTAATGAGCAAAAATCATTTAAGTACTACATCTTTGGCGTCATTGCCTCTGCCCGAGCCGCTACTGCGTGCGACGGCTGAATTGGGCTTTGACTACTGTACACCTATTCAAGCGGCTGCTTTACCCCTTATGCTGGAGGGTAAGGATGTCTTAGGGCAGGCCCAAACTGGAACGGGGAAGACGGCGACCTTTCTTTTATCGGTAATGAATTGGTTGCTGACTCATGAGGCAAGCGCGCAGCGTCGTATTAATCAGCCTCGAGTGCTTATCTTGGCACCAACCCGTGAATTGGTTATTCAAATACATAAAGATGCACTCGCTTTGGGTAAGTATGCGGGTATTAGCAGTAGCGCTATTTATGGTGGAACGGGGTATCAGAGTCAAAGGGAGGGTTTGCAGCAGGGTGTTGATATTTTAATTGGCACGCCAGGGCGCACTATCGACTATTTTAAGCAGCATGTGTTTGATTTTCGTGAGGTGCAGGCACTCGTATTGGATGAGGCGGATCGTATGTTTGATCTTGGCTTTATTAAGGATTTACGATTTTTACTACGCCGCTGCCCAGCACCAGAAAAGCGTCTTAGCATGTTGTTCTCTGCAACGATGCCTGCGCGCGTCGAAGAGCTAGCCTATGAACATATGAATAACCCCCAGCATGTGGCGATTGAGGTGGGGCAGGTGACGGCTAAGCAAGTTGAAGAGTTGATATTTTTCCCTGCGAATGAGGAAAAAATACCATTACTTTTGGGAATATTAAAACGCTACCAACCGACTCAGTCCATTATATTCAGTAATACTAAGCGTGCCGCAGAGCAGGTTGATGCTTACTTAAAGGGAAATGGGTATCAGACGGCTATTCTCTCTGGTGATGTGCCACAAAAGAAGCGGACTAGCCTGCTGGAACAGTTTACCAATGGTGAGTTGCCGATATTGGTGGCGACTGATGTTGCGGCGCGTGGGCTGCATATTCCAAATGTAAGCCATGTCATCAATTTTGATCTACCTCAGGATTGTGAGGACTATGTACACCGAATTGGGCGTACTGCTCGAGCGGGGGCATCTGGTATGGCGATTAGTCTGGCCTGTGAGGCGTACTCTTTTTATCAGCCGGATATAGAGGAGTACATTGGGCATAAAATCCCTTATATGCCGATTGATGGTGATTTGCTGGTGGAACCTAAGCCCCCGGTTAAGATTGAACGCCGTCCCTCTCGTGGTGGGAGCCGGGGTAAGAACGGTATGGGGCGTAAACCATCATCAGGTTCAGGTAACGCCTCTTAATTAGTGGGGTCGTGTATGGCAATACTGTTTGATCAATATTTTCCCTGCGATGCTTTGGTTCAGATGGGTAAGGATTTTCATCATCGTGGTTGGATGGCTGGAACTGCAGGCAACTTGAGTGCCCGTGATGTGGCACAGCCAGATAGTTTTTGGGTAACGGCCAGTGGAAATCCAAAAGGGCAGCTTGAGAGTACGGATTTTTTACGCATCGCGATTGACGGTGGAAAGGTGTTGGAAACCCCTCTTGAAGAGAACAAACCATCAGCTGAGTCATCTATACATCAAGTGATATACCAATTATTTCCGGAGGCGCGTTGTTGTCTGCATGTGCATACGGTCGATGCCTGTATTGCTAGCGAGCGATGTGCCGCACCCATGTTGCCTTTGCCAGCTTTGGAGATGCTTAAAGGTATGGGGATGTGGTTACAGTCACCAGAGGTGACGCTAGCATTGTTTGATAATTGGTTGGAGGTGCCGCGCATTGCGGCAGAAATCGAGCAGCGTTTTAGCCAGCAAGCTCCTGATATTTCAGCATTGATGATACGCCAGCATGGTTTGACGGTGTGGGGTGAGTCATTGCAGCAGGCTTATAATCGTTTAGAGATTATGGAGTATATTATGAGCTATATGGCGCGTAGGGACTAGTTCGCGAGTGGGCAATAGCCGTTGCATTCGACCCGATTTCGGCCTTCATTTTTTGCACGGTAGAGCGCTTGGTCTGCTTGTTCTACTAGTGCAGCGCCCATCTCTTCAGCACTGTCAGAGGCGTTTTGACCATCAATGAGCGCAACACCAATGGAGACCGTGACCTGAATGGCTTGGTTGCTCTCTAGGGTTATGGTGTGGCTTGCCAGTTCACTACGAATACGTTCTGCAATCTCTACAGAGACGGTGGGTGGTGTGTCGACGAGTATGGCGACAAATTCTTCTCCTCCATACCGCGCGAGTACATCACTTACCCGAAGTTGTTGTCGAATGAGCATGGCGAACTCTTTAAGCACTTGGTCGCCTGCGCGGTGGCCGTGGCTATCATTGATTTTTTTAAAAAAATCGATATCTAGTAGTAGGCATGAGGTGGTACTTGCTTGTCGCTTACAGCGTGTCATCTCTTCTAGTAGGCGTTGGTCAAAATAGCGACGGTTATTCACTGAGGTGAGAAAATCGGTGAGTCCAACACGTTTCAGACGTTCATGGTTACAGGCATTCTCTAAACAAATGGCGACCACCGCCGCGAGCCGTTGTAGAAAATCGGTTCCTGAGCCTTTTACAAACCGCTCTTCGCGTAAGCTACCAAGATTAAGGCTGCCGATCATCTCGCCATAGCGAATCAGTGGTAATAGCGCGACGCTGGATGGGGGTTGGTCGCAGCTTGGGAAGAGCGGCTGGTGGTCTTCGGGATGGTAGTTGTCGAGCATTGGTGTGCCGCTAAAGCCGAATAGGTTATCGAGTTTATCGGCTGATTCGCAGAAGATTAGTTTCGGATGTTTATGTAGACCGCCATCATCTTCGAGGATGTGACGAATTTCATAGGAGGGGTCGACCAGTGACAGGGTGACCATATCTAATTCAAATGAAGCGCGGTATTCGTAAACGATGGTTTCAACCAACTCCGCCAATGAGCTTAGGCTAATGAGGCGAAGCTCCTGCTCCTGAAAGCGGTGCATCTTCTGTTCGTTGCTGCGAGCCTGGGTTACAAAGGCCTTGAGTTGGCGCCGTAGTTGTTGATTTTCACTATAGAGATCATCTTTGTTCATGTGGACCACTGACAAATGTTTTTCTCCTTTGTAACGCCATGCCATCACCCATAGGCCGCTGGTAATTGATTGAACCGGAATGATTCATGAAATATCCGAGTTAAGGTTGTGTCGGCACTCCTTTCTGTTCCTTAATCATCTTTTTCAAATCTTCCAGCGTAAATGTTACACGTTTGCCCTTTGGCATTTCTACGCTAAAAGCATTCTGATAATGCTGTTCCGCTCCTGTGTTATCTCGTATTACTAGGTCATAACGTCCCAACGGATAGCTGAAAGGAAGTGTTAACGTAGTGCGCTGTGGATCGTGTTGCTGCTGTATCGAGGGAAGTAAGGGGGTTGTCGCAAGTAGTGAGTCACCTGCGGCAAATAATGCGCCATTGCCAATGGCAATCGCCCCGGCTTGATTGCTTCGGGGGTAGATGTATTGCAGTGTGGGTTGGTTTGGCAAGCTAACATCTAGCGCAAGTACTGATTCATCACCGCTAAGGTAAAGCATGTTTTCTTTTAGCTGCATGTCGTGAATGGGTTGATTGAGTGCCCAGCGGCTAACAGGCTGAATATGGGTGTCATGTAGTTGAGCGATAAATAGTTGTTGATCACTCAGTGCATAGAGTGTTTCGCGGGCGAGTCGCACTTGCTGGAAGTTGCCTGGTAGGGTGCTGAGGGTATGCAGGTTTTGTGGATCGAGTAATTCAACGCCTCCTTGCGAATTGATGACTAGCGGCCAATGATCCGAATTACCCAGTGCCTGGTATTTTTCTGTGGAGGGGTGTGTGGATGCTTGCTGCAATGGCTTGCCTGGTGGAGCTTGCCAAGTGCTGAGGTGCCCAGTACTATCAAGTGCCAATAGGCGTTTACCCTGTAGTGTGAGCTGTTTAATGGATTGGCTAAATGAGTGCTGGCTGATGAGCTTGGCATAAAACGGGTCACTGATATCAACCACGCTAATACCGCCGGGATGGTGACTGATATAAGCGGTGGCGTCTTTAATGACTATTTGATTACTTTTGCCACTGAGGTTGAGTGCGGTGGTCCATATTGGCCCCTGGCTGTTGTTGATATCGAAGACCTGTAGCCCACCTTTACCTGCTGCAAGGTAGGCGTAGCCTTTGTTAAGGGCAATATCGACTATTGTATCTTGGGCATGGTAGCTAGTTAGTAGTCGCGGCTGCTGTGGATTACTGATATCTGCCGTTTGAATACCTCCCCACCAGTCCATGATGTAGGCGTATTGACCGTTGACCACGATACCCCAGGTGGCGCCTTGGGTATCTAGCCCTCCCTGCCATTGTGGTTGGCGCGGGTCGCTGATATCGATAATCTGTAATCCAGCATACCAATCGGCTATATAAAGCAGGTTGTCCTTTAGGTAGAGGCCGCGTGCATTTCCAGGCGTTGGTAGATAGCCGAGTTGGGTCGGTTGCAGAGGATTGCTGATATCTAAGATGTGCAGGCCGTCGTCAAAGAAGGCGACATAAGCGAGATCCCCCTGCACGATAATATCTTCAGCGAAACCACCGGGTTGATATTGCGCGACTTGGCGAGGTTGAGCGGGATCGCTGACATCAAAAATCAGCACGCCACTTTGGTCATCTGTTACGAGAGCGAAGTTTTTATAGGCTTGAATTGACCAGACTTTTTGTGGCGTATCATGACTGCCAACGATGGCGGCCGCTTCTGGTTCGCTGATATCTATTAGGTGGAAGCCGCCTCGATGGTCTGCAAGGTAGAGTAGATCGCCAACTCGATCCATGGTGTAAGCAAGCCCGGTGGTTGGTACTTCATGCACCACTTGTAATGTATTCAGGTCGACAACTTGTAGGCCGTGGTCATCATCCCCCACGTAAATATAATGCCCATCTAACCATACCCCTTTGGCGGAGCCCGGCGTATGCACATTACCACTGTGACGAGGGCTTGTTGGATTGCTAACATCATAGCGGTGTAGTCCGGAGAACCAATCTGCCACATAAAGGGTGTTATCTCGCAATTGTACCCGACGGCTTCCCCCGAGATTAATCCCTGAGTGGTTGAGCGTCGGTAATGTTGCGTTGGTGAGATCAAGCTTTTGTAGCTGCCTATCATCAACCCACCACGCATGGGTTTTATGCAATGCAAAGGGGCTTTCGATTGGGCCGTTAAAGCTACTTTGCCAGATGGGTTGCATGGGCATCTGGGTATCAATGAGGTGATAGCGGCCTTGGGCGTTACGTAGGAGTGAGAACTGTTCTCCGACAACTAATTTATCAGCGGGGCCGAATTTATTGTTGCTGGCGAGCCATTGAGGCGCTTTAGGTTGGCTGATATCTAAGATGGTGAAACCCATCGCACCGGCTAAATAAAGATTTTGTTTGATAATTTTCAGGTCATTGACGGCACCTGCAACGCTGAATAAACCCATTTTTTGGCTTGGCTTGGAGGCGTTAAACTTGATAATCTCTACCCCTTGCGGGGTTGCCAAATAGCAATGATTCGGCACACAGGCAATGGCCTGGTAAGGCGTAGGGAGTGTGTAGTGTTGTACGTTTTGATTGTTTAATAGGCTAAGTTCACCTTGCCTAGAGGCGGCAAAATATGCGCCGAGATGGTCAACGGGGTGTGGGAGTGACCACTGTTGGGATAGCTTTAGTTGCTGGTGGTCAATACTTACACGGTAAAGCTGTTGATTGTTATCCGCGATTAATAGGGTGTTTTCACTGAGGGCAATATGCTGAATTATGCCAGGGAGTTTTAGCTGGCTTAAAACAAGTTGTTCTTGTTGAAGTAGTAGTGTGTTGCCCTGAGAAAATAGCTGTGCACCATTGTTCAGAATAAGTAATGCACTGGGCTGAATGTCCAGTTGCTGCTGGCTTTTAATTGTAAGGTGGTTAGGTCGAACCGCTATGTGAGCGCCACCGATTTTACTATCAAGCTGTAGCGTCAGAGTTGCCGCCTCACCTAGCGGTATTTTTTGAGGTTGAAGTTGTTGAATTTCAGGTAAATTATTACAACCGAGCAGCGAGAGGCCAATCAGCATCTGCAGTGTGATGAGGAGGGTGCGCTTGAGTTTCATAGGATTACTTTTGTATTGAGGATGTTTTTTGCTATTGAGCGTGGATTATGAACTTGTTGAGGCGCTACAGGTCGGTGATGAGTTTTCCTTCTTTTATTTTATGTGGTTTGAGTTCTTTGGCTAGCTCTCGGGCCAGGTTGAATTCAATTCGTTCAGGCACAAAATAAGCGCCACGAAACTCGCCGTCAATAAACCGGGTTCTGATAAAGTTGGTTTGCCCGGCGGAGAAGTTGAAGGTCTCTTCTCCTGATAATTCTCGAGGCTTTTGTATTGAGCCATATACATCCATGGAGGAGAATCGAACGGTACCTTCAGTAGGCTTGATGCGTAGCATGATGTACTCACCGTAGGATAGCGCACCGATATCATAGCCATTGATGTCTATGCGGATGGGTTGGTTGGGAAACCCAGTAAGATACTTTGGATTTTCACGCAGAATGTAGATTGTGGAGTACTCTTGTTCAAGATTAAGCTGCAGGGCTTGGCTGTCGTCAATAAGGTGGGTGCCACTGCAGCCGCTGAGGCTGATGATAAGGATCACTGCCGCAATAGTAATGAATTTGCGAGTAGAGTTTGCGGGAGTGTGGGTGAGTCTCATCAGTAGCCTCTATTATGTTCAGCTGAAAGTGCCAATCGCGCGCTTTTAATGATTTCCCGTAATTGTGCCATGGTTGAGCGACTAATGATATTGCCACTGGTTAATGTCTGCTGGTTTATACAGGATGCCTCTTTTTTTCGTTACTTGATTGTTTCCGGATAGAGTTTAGCTTTCATTATATCTTTAATAGAGCTAGTGTTAATAACTAGCGTATATCTTAAGGGGGTACTTACAAATGCTCATTTATGATTATAAACCCTTTATTTACTAATTTGTCTTGAATTTTGCCCATGCTCGTGGGGAGTAAATGGGGCAATATTAAATTAATAGGTTCCTATAACGATGAATCTTGCCTCTGCAGATCGAGTGAACCTTTGTAGTAAACGCATTTTTGATGTCATAGTTTCGGTGCTTCTCTTGATTGTGTTAATGCCGTTACTGCTATTAATTGTGGTGACTATCAAGCTAGCCTCTAAAGGCCCGGCAATATTTAGACAAGAGCGTTTTGGTCAAGATGAACAAGTATTTATTCTCTATAAATTCAGGACGATGTGTTTAAACGCAGAAGACTTGCTTCCTGAACTACAGTTGCAAAACGAGTCCCAAGGTCCTGTTTTTAAAATTCAACATGACCCCCGCATTATTCCTTTCATTGGTACTTTGCTACGGAAGACAAACCTTGATGAGTTACCCCAGTTATTTAATGTGCTGCGAGGGGATATGAGTTTGGTTGGCCCCAGACCCCACGAAGCGTTTGTTGTTGAAAAATATATGGATTGGCAAAAACGACGCCTGTATGTGAAGCCGGGTATGACCTGTGAGTGGCAAATTCAGCCAAAGCGTAATGGGATTAGTTTTGATGAATGGATGCAGATGGATTTGGCCTATATAGATCAGTGGTCACTTTGGCTTGATTTAAAAATTTTGATGAGCACTGCTTTGCTGATGTTCCGTCGTAAGTGATTGTGGCTATAAATTGCCTGCTAATTGGTGCGCATTAAGTGGGTTTAATATCCAATATGAATGGCACATGATTTGCTGCTTGTTGTTTTAATTTTTGAAATATCAATTCAAGAGTGGGAGCATGGAGTTATGGAAATATCTGAATGGAAAAAATCTTCTGATGTTTTGGTTTTGCCCAGGTTTGGCATTGAAGGTTTAACGCTTCAGCATCAAAAGACACATAAGATGGTGAAGCTGGATCGTAGGCAGGCTGATTTTTGGATAACTTGGCCTGAAGGTTCGATGCTTGATGATTTTGGTGATACATTGGATTCGTTAATATCAGGCGATTTTTTGTTGTCAAAAGCACATTTCGATCCTCCTGGTTTGAGCAGCTCTTCTTTTGATAATATGACGCTTCGCCAAGCTAATAATAACGTTCGGTGGCATGAAGAGACGCCGGACCTCACTATTCTTTTTAATTCCCAGGTAATGAGTCAAAACAACCCTTTGCTTGCACTCAGCCCTCTTGGAAGTCTGATTTGGAAAGGGGTTACGACTAATAAATCGGTCTTGAGTATTCGACAAGAAGCGGCCAGGGTGTTTGGGAATGATGAGGTGTTGCCGTTTATTAAACGTTTGCACGATGTTGGCATGATTGAGGTCAAGTCACCGCAACAACTTCCTAATTTTGGTAGCAACCAGCTTACCAAGGAGTTCTCTGCGCCTGATGTGCAGTGGAGCCTCCATCACTCTGGTGTGCCGTGGTACTGTTTATGGGAGGTGAATACTGTTTGTAACCTTCGTTGTAAAACTTGCTATCTCCCTCACTTTACCAGTAGAGGCCCGACGCCAGAGGCTGCTGAGGAGATAGCTCAACAGCTCATTGATGCGGGCGTATTTTATATCTGTATCATGGGTGGAGAGTCTTTGCTAAGAAAAGATCTTGAGTCGATTATTCAGCGTCTTCGTGGTGCTGGTCTGTTTGTTAAGATTATTACCAATGGACACCATTTAACTGAAGAGCGTGTGCTTAGTCTGGCAAATGCAGGTATTAATATGGTTGAAGTTAGCTTTGATGGCTTGCAACCCGCGACTCACGACAAATCTCGTGGCCCAGGGGCTTTCGATAAAGCGGTAGCAGCGGTTCAACAACTTCAGCGATCCAACATTCCCCGTATTGCGGTGGTCTGGACTCTTCATTCTGAGAACCAATCTGATTTTGAGAGGCTTCCTGCATTTTTGAGTGACCTGGATGTGCACGAATGTTATATCAGCCAGTTCAAAAAAACAGGCGCGAATGGAGGCGAGGCATCGTTTTACCCTGTTGATGCGGCTTGGGTGGAAAAGGCTCAAAATAAGCTGCGTGAGTGGAAAGACCAGAATCCACAACAAACTATCGTTTTAATGCCGGGCTGCACCTGTGCGCGTACTAGTACGGTAATTGGTTATAATGGCGATGTCCGAACCTGCTCCTTTAGCTATGAGAGTAAGATCGGTAATGTCTATGAAAATTCATTTGCAGATATTTGGTCATCCATCGCTACTACAATACCGGACAGTGGCCCTGTAGGCTTTTGTACCAAGAGAGGGGCATCTGAGAAAACTGTTTCGGTTGCAATGGCGGCAAAAATGCAATATCTACCACCGGATAAACTTAAGGCCAAGTCCGAAGAGTTGATGGCATCTGCACAAGTTTAAGGGACATCGTGCCCTTTGGCGGCTTGCAGAACAGTGAACCATTGTTCTCGGGATAGAGTGAGTTTTTCGGCTTGCACCGCTTGTTGGAGGTTATCAATATTCCCGCTCCCTAGTACCGGGATCACGTTGCTTGGGTGCTTGAGTAGCCAAGCTAATGCTGTTTGTCCGAGTGTGGCTCCGCCAATGGCGTCGCCTATTCTAAGCAGCGTTTCGCGGAGATGAATTTCACGTTCGCTGTTGCCGTGAAAGAGCCTGCCACCACCAAGGGGAGCCCACACCATTGGGTGTATTCGCAGCTGTTGGCACATGTCCAATGTGCCGTCTTCTAATACTTCGGTATTGATTGCCGAGAATGCCACTTGGTTGGTTACCAAGGGGATGTCGATACGGGAGGCTATAGCTGAAAACTGGCTGGGCTTGAAATTGGATACACCAAAATGTAACACTTTTCCAGCTTGCTTAAGTTGGCTGAATGCTTCTGCGAGTTCATCAGCATCCATTAATGGATCCGGTCGATGGAGCAATAACAGGTCAACATAATCCGTTTTAAGTGCTTGGATCGAGTTCTCAACTGATGCCATTATGTGGTTAATGCTGGTGTCGTAGTGTTTGATTAAATGCTCAGGGCGATTTGAAGAGATGAGTTTTATGCCACATTTTGTGACGATTTGTATTTTTTCACGGAGTGAAGGGTCGTCAGCAAGTGCTTCGCCAAATAGCTGTTCACATCTATAGTCACCATAAAGATCAGCATGGTCGAATGTGGTGATACCTAACTCAACGCAATCGTGAATCCAGGTAATTCGTTCCAGCAAGCTTAATTCCCATTGTGCAAGCCCCATCATTCCTGATGCTAACCTTGATACATCCGGGCCGTCGTTTGTTAACTTGATTCGGGAAACGGTATTCAAAATAGTTTACCTTTGTACTCGTGTTCGTAGATAATTTTTGGCTTAAGGCTTTATAGAGTAATGCTGTTCTGAGCAATCCCTAAGTTGTTGAGCGCTGAGCTCAGGTGTAATGTCCCTATGGGGCATGGCGAGCATCTCGTAACCGACCATGAATTTTCGCACGGTTGCACTGCGCAGCAGTGGTGGAAAGTAATGGATGTGGAAATGCCAATGTGGGTGCTTTTCGCTATCGGTAGGTTGTTGGTGTATGCCCATAGAGTATGGGAATGGTGCTGAAAATAGATTGTCGTAGCGGATATTTATGCGCTGTAGCGCATCTGCAAGGTCGATTATTTGTGGGGGTGACAACTGAGAAATATCGGCAATGGGCTTGCGAGGAAGGATTAAGGTTTCATATGGCCACGCAGCCCAAAAGGGGACCAGTGCCACAAAGGTATCATTTGCAAATATCAGACGCTCGCCATCGTCAAGCTCACGTTCCACATAGTCGGCAAGCATGGTTCTGTGATGTTTAGCGTAATAGCCTTCCTGGCAGTTTCCTTCTTGCGCGGGTATGTCTGGTACCGTTTCATTTGCCCAAATCTGACCATGTGGATGGGAATTAGAGCATCCCATCATCTCGCCGCGATTTTCAAAGATCTGTACATGATTTATATTTTTTTTACTGCCAAGGTCGCGGTATTGTTCGATCCACATTTCAACAACCGAGATGATATCGTGAATTTCCATACGTGATATCGTTAAATCATGTCGTGGTGATAAGCAAAATACGCGACAGATACCCGCTTCCGGTTCTGCTTTAAAAAGCTCATCAGTGGCAAATTTATTTGGGGATTTATCCTTAAAAAGTGCCGGAAAATCATTATCAAAAACAAAAGTGCCTGAGTAATGGGGGTTTTTGCTGCCACCGACACGCTCGTTACCGGGACAAAGGTAGCATTGAGAATCAAACGTCAAGTTAGTGACAGATGAGTCATCTACCTGGCCTTGCCATGGTCTTTTGGTTCGATGGGGAGAGACAAGGACCCAATGGCCCATGAGTGGGTTAAAGCGACGGTGTGGATGTTTATTGAAAATCACAGGCTGTACACTCCTTCGTAAAACCAAGGGTTAGTCACTCAGTCGAGATATTAACTAACCATTGGATGAATTGTGTGATTGCTGATTCAGTAGTGCATGTTGACAGTTAAGTTGAATCCTACGGTATAGGATAGTATCACGCTATAGAATATGTTTTTAATTACCTGATTTTTTAAAAACGGTGTGAAATCAGAGGTTAAGAGACACGGCCTGTTTTTGTTCTCTTAACCCCTTGATGTTTTAAGCGCTAATTCCACTGTGCCTTAATAGTGCGTCAATGCTTGGTTCACGGCCACGGAATGCGATAAACAGTTCCATTGGTTCTTTAGAGCCGCCTTGTTCTAAGATGGCGCTGAGGAAGCGTTCGCCGGTTTCGGGGTCGAAGATGCCGTTCTCTTCAAATAGTGAGAAGGCATCGGAGGAGAGTACTTCAGCCCATTTATAGCTGTAGTAACCTGCGGCATAGCCACCCGCAAAGATATGACCAAAACTGTGGGGGAAGCGGTTGAAGCTGGGTGGTTTGATCACTGCAACTTGCTGACGAACTTCATCTAACAGGCTGTAGATATTGGCTTCACCCTCTGGGTCATACTCTTTATGCATGCGAAAATCGAATAGCGAGAACTCTAGTTGTCTGACCATTTGCATGCCGGATTGGAAGTTTTTGGCGGCGATCATTTTGTTGAATAGCTCGTCTGGGATCTTTTCACCTGTTTGATAGTGGGCGGCGAAGAGGTCTAAAGCTTCACGTTGCCAGCACCAATTTTCTAGAAATTGGCTGGGTAGCTCCACTGCATCCCAGGCGACGCCGGAGATGCCAGAGATTGAGGGATAGTCGACCTGTGTAAGCATGTGGTGCAGGCCGTGACCAAATTCGTGGAACAAGGTTTGTACCTCATCATGGGTGAGCAGCGCGGGATTTTCACCGATGGGTGGCGTGAAGTTGCAGACTAGATAGGCGACCGGGTGCTGTACGCTGTTGCTATCGCTGCGGCGGCAGATGCAGTCATCCATCCAAGCGCCGCCGCGTTTTTGTCCACGGGCGTAGAGGTCCAGATAAAACTGGCCCCGCAATGTGTCGTTGTTGTCACGGATCTCGAAGAACATGACGTCTGGGTGCCAGGTGTCGATGCCATCTATTTGGGTGACTTTGATGCCGAATAGTCGTGAAACGGTATCGAACATGCCTGAAATGACGCGATTAGCGGGAAAGTAAGGTTTTACATCTTCTTGGGATATAGCATATTGGTGCTGACGTAATTTCTCGCTGTAGTAAGTGGTGTCCCAGGCTTCTAAGTCATCGCTGCCATCATATTGTTTAGCAAATGCACGCAGTGCCTCTAACTCCTTCTTTGCCATCGGTAGTGAACGTTCCGCTAGGTCTGCGAGGAAGCTGATGACTTGATCGGTGTCGGCGGCCATCTTGGTTGCTAGGGAGTATTCGGCATAGTTGTCGAAACCCAGTAGCTGGGCCATCTCATGGCGTAGCGAAAGGATCTGCTCCATGATGGGGCCGTTGTCCCACAGTCCTGCATTGGGGCCTTCGTCTGAGGCGCGGGTGACATAGGCCGTGTACATCTCTTGGCGTAGCGCTCGGTCGTCAGCGTAGGTCATAACGGGGAGATAGTAGGGGAACTCTAATTTGAGTAACCATCCATCTACCTCTGCTTGCTCTGCGGCTTGTTTGGCGAGGCCAAGCGCGCTTTCGGGCAAACCTGCAAGTCGGGCTTCATCGCTGATGTTGAGGCTCCAGCCATCAGTGGCGTCTAGTAGGTTTTGGCTGAATTCGTTAGTAAGTTGGGAGAGCGCTTGTACGATTAGCTTATAACGATCACGGTCCTCAGGACTAAGGTCTATGCCGGAGAGGCGAAAGTCGCGTAGTGTGTTAGCAATGATTTTACGCTGTGGGGCCGTCAGTTGCTCGGCTTGTGCCTCTAGCTGTTTAAATGCAGCGCATAGCCGTGGGTTTTGTGCCACTTCGGTGTTGTAGGCACTCAGTTTAGGCAGGCAGGCGCTATAAGCTTCGTGCAGTGCTTCTGAGTTGACCACCGAATGCATATGACCAATAGGTGACCAGGCTCGGGATATATGGTCATCCAACTCTTCTAGTGGTTGCGCTAAATTTTGCCAGTTATAGTCGTTGTTATCATCTAATAGTTGTTGAATTTGTTTGCGTGCCTCATTGAGTAGTTGCTCGATAGCAGGCTCAATATGTTGTGGTTTGATGTGCGAGAAGGGAGGCAGTCCCTGCATGTTAAGGATTGGATTGCTCATGACTAACCTTTCATTTTAATTTTTGTTAAGCATAACAGAGATAGAATACTGGCTCTAAGGCGTTGATCCGTTATTATGAATGAATAATAGTGATGAGGAACAGGTTGTGAGTAAGCATTTTGATTTGATTGCGATTGGAGCGGGTAGTGGCGGACTTTCAGTAGCGGAGCGTGCAGCCAGCTACGGGGCTAAGTGTGCGGTGGTTGAGTCGGGTATGCTTGGCGGCACTTGTGTGAACGTAGGCTGTGTGCCGAAAAAGGTGATGTGGTATGCCGCAGATGTGGCTCACAGTTTGAGTAATGCGGCTGATTACGGCTTTGCAATCGAGAAAAAAGGTTTTGATTGGGGAAAACTAGTCGCGGCTCGTGAGAGCTATATTAAAGGGATTACTGATTGGTATTCCGGTTACCTGACTGATTCTAACGTGACTCATCTCCCTGGCCATGGCTCTTTTGTTGATGCGCACACCTTGGAGATAGGGGGCGAACATTATACGGCTGAGCATATTGTGCTCTCTACCGGTGGCCGGCCAACGGTGCCAAATATTCCAGGTGCAGAGCATGGCCTCACCTCTGATGGTTTTTTTGCCCTTACCGAACAGCCAAAGCGAGTTGCAATTGTAGGGGCAGGCTACATTGCCGTGGAGCTGGCTGGGTTGTTGAATAGTTTGGGCAGTGAAGTCTCTCTTATGTTGCGTCGCGAACATTTTTTGGGTGATTTCGATGCAATGTTGCGAGAAACGTTGATGGAACAGATGGTTGATGACGGGGTGAATATTATTCCTCGCTTCACGACGGAAAAGGTGACCAAGCAGGAGAATGGTACGCTTACTTTGCACGGTAGTGATGGCATGAGCTTGGCGGGTATCGATTGTTTGATCTGGGCGATAGGTCGCTCACCCAATACTGACAACATCAATATTGAGAAAAGTGGTATTTCTGTGCAACCCAATGGGGTTATTCCCACCGATGAATATCAAAATACCAATGTCCCCGGCGTGTATGCCATTGGAGATATTACCGGACGCGCACAGCTTACCCCAGTGGCGGTAGCGGCGGGTCGACGTTTGGCTAATCGCTTATTTGATAACCAGCCAGAGTGTCGTTTAGATTATGAAAATATTCCTACGGTGATGTTTAGTCATCCGCCGATTGGCACGGTAGGGTTAACAGAAGAGCAGGCGCGCCAGGAACATGGGGATGGGGTTAAGGTCTACCAGACACGTTTTACTCCGATGTCCCATGCTTTTACTCAGCACAAGGTGGCGACCGCAATGAAGATGGTGTGCGTAGGTGCTCAGGAGAAAGTCGTGGGTATCCATATGATAGGCCCCGGTTGCGATGAAATGTTGCAAGGCTTTGCTGTAGCACTAAAAATGGGTGCAACCAAAGCAGATTTGGATAATACCGTGGCGATTCATCCCTGTAGTGCTGAAGAATTGGTCACGATGAGGTAGAGAGATGAGTATTCGACCCTTTAAAGGGATTACGCCATCGATTGCCGATAGTGCTTACGTGGATGAGCATGCCGTTGTCATCGGTGATGTGCAAATAGGCGAGCAGAGTTCCGTATGGCCAGGAACGATCATTCGGGGTGATGTAAACCCTATTGTCATCGGTTCAGGCAGTAATATTCAAGATGGTTCGATACTGCACGTGACAGCCCCAAACGAGAGCAACGTAGATGGTTTCCCATTGACAATTGGTAACCATGTTACAGTGGGCCATGGTGCAATTTTACATGCTTGTACGATAGAGGATGGATGTTTAGTCGGCATGGGGGCGACGGTGTTGGACGGTGCTATACTGAGGAAGGGTGTATTGCTTGGTGCAGGTAGTTTGGTGCCACCAGGAAAGGAGTTACAAGGAGGCTATTTATGGATAGGAAGTCCGGTTAAAATGGCTCGTCCTTTGACGAAGGCGGAGTTGCAGTTTTTCGATAAATCCGCCAAAAATTACATGGAGCTAATGACTCATTATCAAGGGTAAAGGACAATAGAGCGCAGGCTCTTATAGCGATGAGGTCGTGTTATGGAACTTTTTATTGGGAACATTTCTAGTGATATTACAAGCCAGGAGTTACGTCGTTTTGTAAATGAGGTTCTGGATGATCGTAAGGTGGGATTGCAGTTTTGGAAGAAAAGACAGCCTAACAGCATGAGCTTTAAGATAATCGAAAAGCAGGTTGACGGTGCGTGTTATCACTATGCGATTGCTGCCATTGAGCCGTTAGCATCGGCGCGTGAATGCTGCGAGCTATTGGATAACCAGCTGTTTAATGGGGAGCCTTTGAGGGTACGCGAATACCACAGTCGAAGTTATATGAATGAGCGTCGGACCATCAATTGGCGTGAAAGGCCTTGGGTGGGAGTTGAACGTCGTCAGGGCGAGCGTCGTTACCGTGTGCTATTGCAAGCCGCTGAGGCAGCGGTGCCACACTTTATGGAGTAGGTGCTCTGAATTGTTGAATAACAGCTTGGGTGTCAGGCTGTACGCCACGCCAGATCATGAATGACTCTGCTGCTTGTTCTATTAGCATGCCGAATCCATCAATCCTCTTTTGACAGCCGTGTTGTTTGGCCCATTTGAGAAAAGCGGTTGGTTCTGCACCATACATCATGTCATAACACGCGCTCTCTTCGGCTAATAGCTGATCCGGCAAAGGAGGAAGCTCGCCTTGTAGGCTGGCGGAGGTGGCATTAATGACGACATCAAATTGTTTTCCGGATAACTCGGGATATGAACTTCCTTGTACAGGACCATAGCGTGTAAACAGATCGGCTAATTCGACTGCGCGGTCAATAGTGCGGTTTGCAATCACCAGTGAGGCTGGATTAGTTTCCAATAGTGGTAGGCAAGCACCACGGGCTGCACCGCCAGCACCCAGTATGAGAATGCGCTTGTCTGTTAGTGTTATTCCATGGTTCTTTTGTAGATCACGTAACAGCCCAACACCATCGGTATTGTCGCCATAAATGAGATTATTATCTCGAAACGCAAGGGTGTTCACGGCTCCTGCTAGTCTGGCGCGTTCACTCATCTCGTCGGCTAGTCGCCAAGCATCCTGTTTGAAGGGAACGGTGACGTTAACACCTTTACCACTATTTGCCTGAAAGTTACCAACCGCTTGTGCAAACCCGCCTAAGTCCACCAAAATGGCGTGGTATTGCATTCGTTGGCGGGTCTGTTTGGCAAAGGCGGCATGAATGAGTGGTGATTTACTATGGGCGATGGGGTTGCCCATAACGCCATACTCATCAGGTTTTTTATCAAAATCAAATAGATCACTCATAGGGCTTACTCTTGGCGCTATTAAAGGGGCTGCCCCCATTTCTGGGGGCAAGAGGGCGGGGTTAAGCTTGCTCTTTAAGCCATTGTGCAACTCGTTTGGCAAAGTAGCTTAATACCCCATCAGCACCGGCGCGTTTAAAGCAGAGGAGTGATTCCATGATTACCTCGCGCTCATTGAGCCAGCCATTTTGACTTGCCGCCATGATCATGGCGTATTCACCGCTCACTTGATAGGCGTAGGTAGGAACGCCAAATTGGTCTTTTACACGGCGCACTATGTCAAGGTAAGGCATGCCTGGCTTGACCATGACCATATCTGCACCCTCTTCGATATCTAATGCAACTTCCCAAAGAGCTTCATCACTGTTAGCCGGGTCCATTTGATAAGTATGCTTGTTGCCTGAGCCGAGGTTGGCGGATGAGCCTACTGCATCGCGAAATGGGCCGTAGAAGCTGGAAGCGTACTTGGCTGAATATCCCATGATACGGGTATAGATGTGGTCGTAAGACTCCAGCGCTTCGCGAATCGCGCCAATACGGCCATCCATCATATCTGAGGGTGCAACCACATCCGCACCTGCCTTGGCATGTGATAGCGCTTGTTTAACCAATACCTCAACGGTTTCATCATTGAGTACATAGCCGCTATCATCTATCAAGCCATCTTGGCCGTGGGTAGTAAAAGGGTCCAAGGCGACATCAGTCATTACACCTAGCTCTGGGAAATGCTCTTTTAGTGCACGTACTGCACGTTGGGCTAAACCATCAGGGTTATAAGCCTCTCTAGCATCCTCGGTTTTGATCTCTAACGGAGTGACCGGGAATAGCGCAACCATGGGAATGCCGAGTTGTACTAGCTCTTCAGCTTCTTTTAGAAGCAGATCAATACTAACACGCTCAACACCAGGCATTGACGGGACGGCTTCACGTTGATTCTCACCCTCGAGGATAAACATTGGGTAGATGAGGTCATCTACGGTGAGGTGAGATTCACGCATTAAACGACGAGAAAAAGTATCGCGTCGCATGCGTCGCATGCGAACTCCTGGGAACTGCCCTAATCCTGTCTGTTTACGCAATGTATTCACCTTTATCGAATATTGATTAAATTACTATCGGGGTAGTTGGTCAATGATAACCCTGGACTAGCGTATTTATGGTATCAGTGTTTTGTATATGATTGATGATGTTGCTCTTTTTGGCTACAGTCCGTTTTTACATGTTGAATTTTTGGGCTGTAGCCATATATTTTATTTTTCCGTGGATAGGGCATCGGAAATTTGAGGGGTATCGAGTGAGTCAATAACCTCACAGAGGCGGTTAAAAATATCCTCAATCTCTCCTAGCCCTTCGATACTGTGCACAATATTTTGTGTGCTGTAGTAATCGACTAATGGTCGAGTCTGCTCTTCATAGACCTTTAATCGATGGCTAATGGTCTCTTCGTTATCATCAGAACGATGATGTAAATCGCCCCCACATTTATCGCATTGAGGGTCTTTCTCAGAAGGTGAGGTGTATGTGTTATAGACCTGACCGCAAGACTGGCAGGTGCGGCGGCCAGTAATACGCTTGACCAAGATATCAAAATCAATATCGATTAGGATGGCACCATTTAGAGGTTGTTCTAGCTTAAGCAATAACTGATCAAGCGCCTCAGCTTGAGGGATGTTTCTCGGGAAGCCATCTAGAATGTAGCCATTTTGGGTATCGTCTTGTGCAAGGCGCTCTTCTATCATGCCCAACACCACTTCATCGGGTACCAGTTGACCGGCATCCATAAATTCTTTCGCTTGCTTACCAAGTTCGGTGCCAGAGGAGACCGCCGCTCGTAATAAATCACCTGTAGAAATTTGCGGAATGTTGTATTTGTCGATTAGTTTTTGAGCTTGGGTGCCTTTACCAGACCCAGGCGCACCTAAAAGTACGATTCTCATAGCGCAGTTGCCTCCCTCGGCAAAATTCGTTTTTTGAGTGGATTATAGAG
>Ga0316204_10005613_pt1 | contig 20399 bp, 21 predicted proteins | sample 6monrhotite_MG_2_FD_205661 | JGI IMG/M metagenome (GOLD analysis project Ga0316204, IMG submission 205661) | Microbial mat bacterial communities from mineral coupon in-situ incubated in ocean water Damariscotta River, Maine, United States -... | ecosystem: Environmental > Aquatic > Marine >...
GCATGACCACAAAAAGCAATTTCTGTCATCGGCGAAAACCAACGAATTTCATATGAGTTATGAGCAATTTTCTTAGCAAAAGCTGTTTCTGATAAATTATTTTCTGTTGCAATGGATTGCATTAAATTATCTGACAACCACTCATCAATAATAATGACTGCCGCGTAATTACCTTTGAAAACTGTATCAGTGAAAGCATCGATATAATTTATTTTTAATTTCATTTTGAATACTCTATTAATCTTTACAAAAGTTTTGAACCTAATGGAACAGATTGATCAGGTACACATAGAGCAACATGTCCATCACTATTATGAAACCCCGTGACCAAACATTCTGACATAAGCGGACCAATTTGTTTCTTCGGAAAATTTACCACCGCAACAGCTAATTTTCCGATCAACTCCTCAGGCTCATATAAAACCGTAATTTGCGCACTGGATTTTTTTATCCCTATCTCTTCACCAAAATCAAGATGAAGTATATAGGCAGGATTTCTTGCTTCTTTAAAAACTTCGGCCTTGATGATTTTTCCTACGCGTAATTCAACTTTAGAAAAATCATCCCATGAAATAGTTTCCATATTTTTCTCCTACACTAACTAACTTATGATTCGACCATTTCTTTAATCTTTGTCGCTTTCTCAAAATGATCGAGCTCATTTTTTTTAATCCACCAAGTCGCTGCTTCCATTAATAAATCTGGGTCATCATTTTTGTTTGCAAAAAACGCATAAAAGGACAACCCGACACCCTCGCCTTTGCTCGCGATTCTTTTATTACAAACTTCGATTATTTTTCTTTTTAAACTATCTCTCATTTTTTATCCTAAATTTGGTCGATGTATTCAGAGGCTTTCATAGAATGGTAAGTCACCCGATTATAATTTAGTTTAACGGGATTAGGATCGATAATCTCAATCGGAATATTTCGATTTATAGCTATTTCTAAAGCCATTTGAGTAATATTGACACTGAAGGATGTTCCGATAAAAATAATTTTATCTGCGTCAATCATGCGTTGCTCTGCTTCCTGAATACGATACAATTCAGTATAATATTCGTCAAAAAGTAACACGTAGGGTTTATACGAACAATCTATCTCTGGAGTTTGATTAATACAAAAAACCTCTAACAAAGACGCTTCTAATTTTGATTCATCTACCTCATCCCATGGTGTCGTAAGAAGATCGACAGGTTCACCTTGGGTATGGAACAAGGTCATTTGATCGAGTCGTCCGTGAATAGCGATATAATTTTTATTTCCCGCTTTACCGTCTAAGCCATCAATATTCTGAGTAATTAAATTTTTATCCACTAGCCAATGATGAACATCATTGGGACCATGATTTCTATAAGTTGCAAATCGATGATAATACCATTTTAAAAATTGCACAGGATTTTTTTGATACATTCGGCGAGTCGCCATTTCCTGCGGGGTATAATTTTTGCTGCCTATCGTCCAGAAACCATCTTCCCCGCGAAAAGTGGGGATTCCACTTTCAGCACTCACTCCTGCTCCTGTGATATAAAGCGTATTTGTCATTTCTCTAATAGTTTATCAGATGTGATTTCCTGAACTGATACGAAATTTTCATTCCAGTCAACAAACTCATCAAAAGGAAGCGGTTTAGAAAAATAATAACCTTGTGCTAGATCGCAACCCAAAACTTTAAGTTGTTCTAGGGTAGCTTTGTTTTCAACACCTTCGGCAACAACATCTAACTCAAATTGTTTAGCTAATGAAATAATTAAGGCTATAATTTTCTCATCTTGATTATCATCCAATAAATTATCAATAAACGATTTATCTATCTTTATTTCTGTAACGGGTAAGTGTTTAAAATAGGAAAGAGAAGAATAGCCGGTACCAAAATCATCTATAGAAACACCAACCCCTTTTGCTCTAATGATTTCAAGCTGATGAAGCGTTGATTTAGTATCTTTAATAATCGCCGTTTCCGTGATCTCAAGAATCAAATTGTTTGCAGGTACATCCCATATTAAAAGCATATCTTCAATTATAATAACCAGTTCCGTTGTTCCTAGATTATTTGCGGAAATATTAATCGACAATTTAAATTCTGGATTAGACTTAATAATACTCGATAGCAATCGTATCGAAGATTTAATAACCCAGTCGGTAATCGCTTTAATTTGCCCTGATTCTTCAGCAACGGGAATAAAATCGTTCGGCGCCACTAGTCCATGCTGGGGATGGTTCCAACGGATAAGAGCTTCGCCACCCAACACTTTATTTTCTTTTAAGCTAATTTTAGGTTGAAAATAGAGTTCAAATTGATTCTCATGTAATGCAATGTTAATCGCATTTTTCAAATCCCAATTTTTCTTTAATTGCTGTGAAAAAACAGGTTCATAAAGGGCATAGTTTTTATCGGACAAAATTCCTTTTTCTATCGCTATCAACGCATTTTTATACAAAGATTCGCCACTAGAAACATCACCAGAAATTGCAATACCTATTAGCGATTCAAGTTGAATAATATCTTGTTCAACTTGAATTTTACGTTTCATTTCATCAGAAATTCGATTGGCCACAAGCTTAGCATGACCGTGATTTAAAACCTTAGGCACAACCAATAAAAAAGTATCAATAGAGGTTTGCAATACTAAATCATGATTTTTGGTAATAGAAACGAGACGTTCAAATAAACATTTAGATATTTCTTCAAGTGCGTAAAAACCAAGGTTAACTTCCAGACTGGATAAATCCTTAAATTTAATGAGAGCCAGTGCCATTTGGCGCTCATCTAAATCCGCTGTGTTTAATTGCGACTGGATAAAGTCATAAAGTTTTAATCTGTAAGCTCTATTTTCAATGAGTGACTGCAAAATAATTAACCCAGCATTAATTCGCTAGGATTGATGCCATAACTTCCGGGCTCTAGACTTTGTTTAATATTAATAGCAACGCCATCAGACGTTTCGGTTGTTTTAAATAGGTCGACAATTGGGAAATCCTCATACATCCTTTTATCTTGATCAAGAATTAACATAACTTTAGGCCGCAGTCTCCTCGTTCGGTATTCCGACATAACCACCCCAACTTCTCCGGTTGATAACTCAACCATTGAGCCCGCAGGATAAATTCCTAAGGCTTGAATAAAAACCTCAACTAATGGCGCATGAAAGTCAATATTTCGCCATTCATAAAGCTTTTTGACCGCTTCTGCCGGTGATAGCGCCGTTGCATAACTACGTTTAGTTGATATCGCATCATAGCAATCAACAATTGCCGCAATTCTGCCAAATAAAGGAATATCTTCGCCAACCAATTGATTGGGGTAGCCTCTCCCGTTCATTCTCTCATGATGAGTCGCTACCATATCGAGAATATCTTTGGAATCGTTGCCACTTTCTACAATCATATCGAGACTTAATCGTACGTGATCACGAATCATTTCAAATTCATCATCACATAACTTCCCTGGCCGGTTTAGCAAAGTTTTTGGTAATTTTAGCTTACCTATATCTAGCAGAGCAGCGCCAATCGCAAGGCTATTTAACTGACGATTGTTAAGTCCTAGCTGCCGTCCAAAAGCAACGGCTAATACTGAACAACAAAGGGAATGCTGATACATATAGTCATCATTTCGTTTTAATCTTACTAACCACAGCATTGCATCAGGGTTTCTAACAACACTTTCGACCATTTGTTTAGTTGATTCTCTAAAAGACTTTATATCAAGACTTTGGCCACTTTTTAATCCATTTAAGAAAGATTGAGTATTAATTGAGAAAGATTCAAAATGCTTATAGGCGTGCGGTAGTTCCTCTTCCATTGATAGGCTGTCAATATGCTTTGTTTTATTAATTAATTGCTTATCTTGTTTGCTAAAATTAATCGCTCCTTTATTATCAAGCCCTTTTAGTTCATTTTCAAAGGTGCGCTTAACATCGATATAAACAAAATCACAATATTGACTAAGCTCTTGTATTTCTTCATTAGCCGCGATAGAGAAACCCTGCAGAGGATAAGGTGTTTCAAGCCACGGTCTATCAAGATCGCAAACGTACATCCCAATTTTAAGACCTGATATTCTTACTTTTTCTCGTATGATGCTACTTGGCATTAATAACTACGCTTTATTGAAGGTTCGTTAAAGTATAGCAATTTTTTCCTTTAAGCGAATAAAAGATACTTACCCTTTGTTATATTACCCGTTCCTCCCCAAGATACATGGCTCAGTGCTCAATTAAAAAGGCTAGAAGTTACTTTGCAGATAAGATGATTACTTGCTTTCTCAAACTTGGTTCATCCTGCTTTCCATAGCGGATAATAATCTCTTCTTTGCTGTCACCATTAAGATCAACCGCTGAAAGCATTGCTCCATTCTGAGGTAATGGGATATGTTGCCGCTTAGATTTAGAATCAAAAAGCTCTTTATTGGCTATTCCAGTATATATAGCCAATCTTTTCTCCGTTGCAGAGAGAATGAGTTCCTTTAGCCCGTCACCATTTAAGTCGGCAGACAGCAAGACTGGTTGCCCTGTACTGCCAGACGACAAGCTAAATTTTAAATCAACTTCCTCTGAAAATAATGGCTTTTTGTCATAATGATTATTTTGGTTAAGACTAAAAACAAAAACATCTTGATCAATACTACCGGATAATAAAGCCCCTATAATTTGTGACACACCTATATCGAACGATGAAACTAGAACCTCCTTTTTTCCATCGCCATTCATATCCAAAAGCTGTAAATTGGCCAAAGTTCCATCTGCAACAATTTTAGTATCAGCTTCAGCACTATAATTTAGAATACCATCTTGATTTGAACCAAAATAAATATCGTAGTGAATGCTCTTATCGAGAACTCCACTACTTTCTGTTTGACGAACCATCAGGTCAACAATATTGTCTCCGTTAATATCGACTAAATCTTCAACCATTCTATGTTTAAGCTGACTTTGATCTATTTGTTCACCATCTGAAGTTCGAACAAACCACCAGGGAACACCACTCACCTTCATTGGCAATAATTGCGTATTCGCGATTGTGGAAAATTCACCAGATTCTAGTTGCTCATAAGTCATTAATTTATTTTCTTCAACTAAAATCAAATCTGCCCTTTGATCGAAATTAATATCTTGGTAAAAAAATTGATTTTCTGAAAAAGAAATCTCTCTCATATTCATATCTATTCTAGGTTTAATCGGCAAACGATTATTAACAAATTCGCCATCAGCTTGCTGTAGCAAGAAGCTTGTATTAGAGAAATTCGGAATAACAATATCATCTAAACCATCCTTGTTTAAATCTTTGACAAGCTGTTTTTTAGCTATAAACTGAGGGCTATCTTCAAGATAGATAGATTCGACCGTCATTAGAGGAATGATATTTTGCTGTTCTAAATTTAACAGCGATAGTTCCTTAGAATCCAAAAGAAGGAGGTTCACTAGACCTTTTGTATTGGTTAGGAAGTCAAAAGCTACAATATTAGAAGGAATAACCTGTTTCGAATATAAAAGATAATTAGATTGCTCATCATTAAAAATATAGAGTGCTATAATTTTTTCTTTATTTTCGTTTACGCCAAAAATCACTATTTCTTTATTAGAGTCTCCAATAAAGTTTTTTGCATAGATGGGGTGGGTCACAGTAAAGTCGACTTCAAATTTAGTCTGATTAAAATATTGTCTTTTCTTTTTTTTCGCTTGAAGAGTCGCGCTAGTAAAAATTAATAGTATTAATATTGTCCATAAACCTAATTTTAATTTCATCATTAACCAACAAAAATATTTCCATTCTTCGATAGACGCTAATTAGAAGCTAAAGTTCCCTTGAAGCGAAAGATTAAAATGTTTAATTTTCTCCCTTCACTTTGAAATTGATAAGGGTGAAAAGGCCTGACAAGTCGGCATGATCTCTAATCGGTTAATATTCACATGTTGAGGCAAATTAGCACACCAATAGATACTTTCTGCAATATCATCTCCTAACAATGGTTCAACACCATCATATATCTGATCGGCTTTGTCCTTGTTACCATGAAATCTCACTTCAGAAAATTCTGTATGAGCAAGTCCCGGTTCGATATTAGTCACTCTAACACCTGTACCACCAAGATCCGCTCTTAAATTAAGGCTAAACTGCTCAACAAAGGCTTTGGTTGCCCCATAAACATTGGCACCGGGATATGGATAACTTCCTGCAATTGAACCAAGATTAACAATGTGCCCCGTTTTTTGCTCTACCATCAAAGGTAAGATAGCCCGAGTCATTCGAGCAAGACCCATAATATTGGTTTCAATCATGGTCTGCCAGTCAGATAAATCCGCTTGATGCGCTGGAGATAAACCTAATGCTAAACCAGCATTATTAACCAAAACATCAATATTGCTATTTAGAGCTTTTACAAATGCAACAAAACTAGCGATAGATTCTTCACTAGTGACATCAAGGGAATGGATTTTACAATGCTCTTCGCCTAATTCTTGCTGCAATTTCTTCAATATATCTTCTCTACGAGCCGCAGCAATCACTAACCAGCCATTAGCTGCAAATTTTTTGGCACTCGCTAGACCAAAACCAGAGCTTGCACCGGTAATAATAACTAGTTTACGATTATGTGACTGCATACTTACCTCAAACAAAAACGTGGGAGAAAATACACTATGGCAACTTATGCCATTGGCGATATTCAAGGATGTTACCAGAGTTTTAGAAAACTCCTCAAGAAGATTCAATTCGATCCACAAAAAGATCAGTTATGGCTTACCGGCGATATGATCAATCGCGGTCCGAATTCTCTTGCTACCATGGAATTTATTCTTAAATATCAAAGCAGCATTCGCTGTGTATTAGGTAATCACGACTTACATTTTTTAGCGGTCGCCAATCATTGCCAAAATGCTAGTGAAAAAGATACCTTTACGGATATTCTTAACTCAAATATGCGGGATGAAATTATCTACTGGTTAAGCAAACAACCGCTTGTAATCTATGATAAAAATTTAAATACTCTCATGGTTCACGCTGGATTACCATTTTACTGGTCAGAAAAAAGGGCATTAAAATTCTCAAAAGAAGTCTCACTGGTACTTCAATCACCTGCCGCTTATCAATATTATGTTTCAATGTACGGTAACACTCCCGATACTTGGAGCAGGAGCCATAAAGGTATCGACCGTCTGAGATTTATTACCAACGCCTTTACCAGAATGCGTTATTGTCATTTAGATGGTCGGTTAGAACTTAAAGTAAAATCCGCCCTCAACAAGCGGCCCAAACATTTAATTCCTTGGTTTGAGCTCGAAAATACCAGATATAAAGGTAATATTGTTTTTGGACATTGGGCATCACTGCAGGGTTATTCCCCCTATCCTAATATTCATGCATTAGACACCGGTTGTGTGTGGGGTGGAAAACTGACTGCGATGAGATTGGAAGATAAAAAGCGGTTTTGGGTTAGAAGTAATTAAAGAAATAGTATTTATTCTATATGACTAGATTTAGACAAGTTACTGTTATCAGAAGTATTATTTTCTTCGACAGCCAATTCAAATAATTTCGCCTCTTTAGTGAACGCATAGTTGGCTTGAATGACTGAGAGTATTAGACCTCGTGTTCCTAATAGTATACGTCGCTTAAATATTAGATCTTGAATAAAAACAAGCGGAAAAATAAGCAGCAGCTTTAAATAAGAAAAACGCTTTCCTTTTTGATATTTTTCTTTTGCTTTTAAAGAAGAGTATTGATTTTTTTTATCGGTACAAATACTAATATTTGAATAGCCATAATGAAGTAGGCTTTGTGCAACAAAAAGCTGCTCACCCACAACTGTCGCGCTTTCGTGTACTAATCGAGACGTATCAAAGTGAGTCACTGATTTTCTATAAAACCGCGTATTTCTAGGTTTTCTTGCTCCTGAGGATAAACTTTTTCCAATAAAATAATCGTCTCTTTCGCAGCGAACGCTCGAATATTTATTTTCTTTTATCACCTCAGCAAAGCAGTTTGCTAAGCCAGAAGTGATCTCCTCATCCGCATCAAGATTTAGCACCCAATCATTGGAGCATAAATCCATAGCAAATTGTTTTTGCTTAGCGTACCCAGGCCAATCATTATGAATTGGCTCAATCCCGAAGGATCTAATAATATCTAGTGTTCCATCAGTACTGCCAGAATCTACTACTACAATCTCTTCTGCAAATTGAACACTTCTCAGCGCTCTTGCAATATTGTTTTCTTCATTAAGTGTGATTATAAAAACACTAATCGGTAGCTTAGACATATTTCCGAACCCATTTTTTATGAAGAGCGACTATATCATATAACCTTCCTTCAATAACTATCCTCTTTAGTGGCAGCTTGAGGAAAAAATCTTTCTTAATTAAAAAAATTGTAGTATTGAAGCTCTTTTCTCAATTTTAAATTTCTTATAAGATTTAAAGGTTTTTTCTTAGGAGGAATATTTTTGCCCGATAATAATAGTTCTACTTCAGAAAGTACTCGCTGGCTAGATTTACCATCTTTATAAGGGTGAAATTGTTCAAGACTTTTATGAATATTGTTTTGATTAATTAACGGGTTATTTAATACATCCAAAACTTTAATTTCAAGCTGTTCTAGGCAGGTCACATTAATTATAGCAGGTTCTTCCTTTTCTGTTTGATAGGTGATTACAGGTTTTAGTTGAGTTAAGAATTCATAAATAATCGATGATGTATCACAAATCATTAAATCTGATTTCTTAAAGCTTTCAATAAGTTCGGTCGATCCGACAAAAGTAACATTATCACGCTTTATAGCTCTATATTTTGAAACCGTTTCCCGATTCATTTTTGGATGAAGTGTGATAAACCATTCAAAGTCGTATGTTTCCATCATTTTTTTCAGAAATGGAAGTAGTTGTTCTGCTTTTGAGAATCGAGGGCTAAATGTTGAAGCAAAAAAGATGGTTTTTCGTTTATTTTGTCGTTTTGGAGTACTTGGTTTAAATAAAGGATCTAGCTTTGTCCAACCAGTTTCAGCAACGTTAAAAAATTGGTATTTATTTTTTAGTTCATTAAATTTTTCTGTAGAAGAAGGACCTTGGGTACAATAAAGGTCAAACATGCCTCGAATAATATAGTGGTAAATCTGACCACTTTTCTTTGTTTTGGTACCTGGCAACCCGTGGAAGACTTGAACTTTTAATCCTGGAATGAATGATGGCACCACATTTCCGGGGACAAATACGGCATCTGGATTATATTTAATAACATCGTTTATATTATCAAGTTTTGTTTCTCGAGTATTTAATAAGTCATAAGTTAGCTCTTCGCCATACAAAAACCATTTCACTTGGCTTCCCTGAGATAAAATAGCATCTTGAAGTGGGCGAAGAACAGCAAAGCTATAATCTTGTGATATAAAAAATAAAAACTTTCGCACTGGAGGATTGTTAGTTATAGCTATACTTGTACCTATTGTTAAGTCCAATAATTGGGCCATTCCTTGGAGCGCAATTTCAAGCCCGCCAATTGCCTGCTGAGCTTTCATTTTATTTAGAATAGATAGATAAATAGTTTTATCAAGCAGCTGAATAGCCTTGTATAAGATGTCTTCTTCTTCAGGTTTGGCATCTATAACTAGCTCCATACTTGTGCAGGCGGAAAGTCTTGCGGGTTGATCTTTGGTGACCGCAACTGCCACACTAGGTTTTCTTAATTCAATAGTTTGTAAGAGAGTATCTCCAGCACTGATTACTCGTCCCTTAGCAGAAATAAGCAGTTGTGAAAATTCGGAATAAGGCAAATGATGTATACAAGTAACAGAACTGTTGTCAGGCAGTTTATGAGGATAATTAATTCCAAAAACCATTACACAAGGAATTTTTGTTTTGTTCGCAAATGAAAGCGCGGCGCGGTAAAAAATATCAGCGATAAGTTCACCGTTCTTGAGGTGATTGCCTGAACCGGCACTAAACAGAAAATACTCATTTTCAACGACCCCATACTCCTGCAATAGACTAGAGTCATTATTAGAAACAATTTTAGGCAATATAGCACCAATATTTTGTGGTACATTTTTTCTAGCAAATTTAAGCTTTAGTTTTTCCATCCAGCTTAAAGGCGGGATAGTATAATCTGGCTGAACCACCCAATGAAGATCATAGTAAAACATACGGCTCAACTTTAATCCCCGAGCTCTTTTTTTTCTATGCTGGGACAAAAAAATCACCTTGCAACCCATAGACTTAGCATACTTAAACTGGCTAGCCCTTCCTGAGCAATCAAATATAACTAAATCAGGGCGTAGCTCCTTAATGACTTGCTTAACTTTAGGTGTATCTTTAGTGGCTGAATGCTTACTCAAATGAGTCGGGAAAGGACAGCTATCCGCATAACAAACGTATCGATTTAGAATAAAGTGAATGTCAGCAGAAGGGTATATTTTTTTGAATTCTTCAGCCAAAATTAATGAACGATAATATTCACCTGAACCTGACGGGGAAGAAACGGGAATAAATAGAATGCTTGGTGTTTTCATTGCGTCCTTTAAAAGATTCTAGCTATTGCTACCATCAATTTTTAATTAATATTTGATACAGTTTTATTGACCGTGCTGCCAGCTCAACTTCCAATTTAAGATCACTTTTAGTGTGATTAAAAATGACATGATAGAATAACAGTAATCTAGTGTTTTTAATAAAGCTATTCAACAAAAAAATGAATATAAGGCATTTTTTTAACAATATATTTACACACAAAAACCTATTTTTAACACTCTTGACAATATTTATTACAAACTTCTCACTTCCCATTACAAGCCTATTCTAAAGATTTAAATTATAAAATTAACTTCAACAATGAACATCTATAAATTGGCGGTATGTTTTCTAATTCTAAAACTAGCGCCACATCTGGTTCCAATATTGACGCTTACCTCAAATACCAATATTTTTATGGTAATTAAAGACTTTTATTGTCTATACCTTATACCTAAATGCTAGCCACTAAAACCCCTCTATCGGTTGAAATAAGGCCTGCCAATCTTCCGGTGTTAATTTCATTGTATCTAGTGATTCTTGATCATATAACCCCTGCGCTAGCTGGTTTTTTTGCAGCTGCATCTGCTGTATTTTCTCCTCAACAGTACCTTTTGTAATCAGTTTGTAAACAAAAACCGGCTTATCTTGTCCTATTCGGTAGGCACGATCATTAGCTTGTTGTTCGGCGGCAGGATTCCACCAAGGATCATAATGAATTACCGTATCTGCCGCAGTCAAATTAAGCCCAACACCACCAGCTTTAAGACTAATAAGAAAAATTGGTACTTGGCCTTTTTGAAATTTTTCAACCATTTCACCGCGCTGCTTGGTTTTTCCGGTTAACATCAAATAGGGCAATGATAATTTGTCTAACTCACTAGCAATGATATCTAACATGCTGGTGAAAGAAGAAAACAAAAGAATTCGCCTGCCTTGTTCGACCATTATAGGAAGCCTTGCTTTTAACCAAGACATTTTTCCAGAAGAATTAATCTTTTGTGCGGAATCAAGTTTAATCAAATTGGAGTGACAACAAACTTGACGAAGCTTCAGTAGCGCATTACCAATTAAAAATTGATTGCGATTATTGGTTTCAAAATTTAATGCTTTACTCACCTGCTCAATCATAGAGCTTCTAATGGTTTCATAAAGATCTGCTTGTGATTCTTCAAGTTCAATCAAGGTCACCATTTCAGTTTTGCTTGGCAATTCTTTAGCCACTTCATTTTTTGTGCGCCTTAACATCAAGGGAGCAACTCGTTTGGCTAAAAGTGTTTGTCTTAAATAATCTTGATTCTTTTCAATCGGTTGTCGATACAATTGATTAAACTGATATTCACTACCTAAAAAATTAGGCATTAAAAATTGAAATAAAGACCAAAGTTCGCCCAAATGATTTTCCATTGGTGTTCCGGTCAAGCAAAGGCGATGATTTGAACGAAGATCATTAACTGCCGAGGTTATTTTACTGCGGGTATTTTTAATCACTTGCGCTTCATCAAGTATGACTATATGAAATCGTAATTTTTGCAATTTATTAATGTCACGCAAAATCAAACCGTAACTAGTTACGACTAAATCTTTAGTCGGAATTTTTCCGAACAAACTTTTTCGATTGCCACCAGAATAGCGCATAAACTTTAAAGAAGGAGCAAATTTAAACGCTTCTTGTTGCCAGTTAGATAATAAACTGGTGGGCGCGATGACTAAACATGGATTTTTTAATCGCCCTGCTTTCTTCTCCACTAAAATATGAGCGATGGTTTGAATTGTTTTACCAAGTCCCATATCGTCGGCTAAAATTCCTCCAAGATGATGTCGATGAATAAACTGCAACCAATTTAAGCCTATTTGCTGGTAGTCTCTTAAATCGCCTATCAGCTCTCTTGGTGCGGCCACATCTCTAATTCCTTTATCTTTAGAAAGTTTTTTAGCTTTTCTAGCAAGTTGCTTTCCGCTCTCCCAGCTGATGGGTTTAATCAGAGCTTTTTTATTTGATTTTTTACTTAGTTCCAATAATGGAATTAAGCGACCAAATTGATTGTTAGGAAGTTTTAAGCGGCTATTTTCATTAAGACTTTTTTCTTGGTTAAGTTCAACAAAAGAAGAAAAAATCGAATGTACCCTATCTCTATTGAGGGAAAGGGTTTCACCAGTATCAAGTTTTATTTTTAATTCTGAAGTGTCGGAATCTTGATTAAAATCTAAATCACCTCGATGAATTAACGAAACAATATAGGGCATCAAATTAATCGATTTTCCTTTCACCTTAACTCCAACTTCTAATTCAAACCAATCGAAATCAAGCGTTGTTTCTTGATTTAAACTTTCAGGAACTGGTTCTATTTGTAAGTTCAATTGTTGCTGTTCGAAGTCTGGTTGTTTAGTTTTTTTAGAAGGATTTAGCTTACCATCGTTTCCTTGTCGAATATCAACGTACCATTCTTGACTTGATATTTTATTGAGCCTAAAGCCTTTCTCTATTTTAATTTCCCAACCTAAGCTGAGTAGCCCGTTCAAGATAGGTAGCGTATGGCTCAAATTTGGATCGAGTTCTCGATCACCAAAATGAAAAGCTTCAATCAAAGGAATATCATATTTTGCATCAAGGACTGGAAGGTTTTCAATTTGCAATAAGTAATCGGAGATGGTTTCACTAAACTCTTTGCGCGCTTCTCTTTCTACAATTAAAGGCAATAAATTTTTTAATGAAAACTCGTTACCGTTAACTAAAAATGATAGCTTAGCAACATCATATGAATGAATGATTTCTTTACGCCAAGGAACAGAGCTTTCACTACTGGTGATTTTTAATACCGGTATCACTTCAAAGTTTCGCTTATTCATCAACTGAGGAAATAGTTTTTTATTCTTTTCTGCGGCGACACCAAAAACTTCAACAATGGAGTTATGTTTTAAATCGAGAAAATAATTTTCACTCATTTTTTCTAAAGATATGGATCCGCCTTGACGCCAAAAATTTAGGTTTCGTGATGTCAGAGCGATTGGAGGTCGATGACAGGATTGCCAAAATAAACGATCCGTCAGAGCAAGAGCTTTAACGACTTTGTTAGCTTTAAGAACATGGATGATTTCAAATTGATTGTTTTCTAGCTTAACAGCTTGGTTTGATTTTGTTGACGCAAAAAGGCAACCAATTTCGTTGGAAAGAAAACATAAAATTTGTTGATCTGCCAAACTGAAAAATTTAGTTTTTTTATTTCCCTTTAATTCTGCTTCGATTGCATCTTGAATATTAATAGGGCTTTTTATTTGATACTCAGATTTTTTTGTTAAATAGGCTTTGTGTACTTCAACTATCCATCGACCATCCACATTATTTAATAGGTAAACAACTCGATGCCTTGCCATTTTAGGAAAAGAATCAAATTTCTGGCTAGCTAACCACCGTCTTATATAAGATTTACCTGCGTTATATTTTAAATGTTGATTTGTTGAAGGCGGTAATCTATGTAAGCGTGTTTTTGACTCGATAGCTAAAGCGGCTAAATGCTCACATGGAAAATCTTTTTGCTTTTTCTTTTCAGCGGTGTTGTTAGCTTTGTCGTTTACCTCGGTCGTATCTTCACAACTACAACTACCGACTGATTCTGAAAGAGGCCAATAGAGAACTTGCTTAGTAAATTGACCATCACAAAGACAGGTGCCTTTGACATATTTTTCATCTTTTATGTGTTGCCAGTTAACTAGATTCTCTTCCTGAAGAATGGTTAAACCACGCATTAGATTCTTTTCGGAGAAAAAATGAGTGAGATGATCGACGGGACCTTTATATGCCAGTGGTCTGTTGATCATAAATTGAGCCTACATACAATTTGAATTAATATTAAGCCGACCAGTTTAGCAAAGATTGATAGCCAATTGAAATAGATTTAAGAAGGATTTGAGATACTTTTTGAAATAACCGTTAACTTTGCCGTGTAATCTAACAATCCTAGAGTAGAAAGGGTTAACAATTAACCAGATGTTAGCTACATATCGGTTATTTGACGGCAATCGACGTTTTTAAGTTGGTGAAAATAGTAGTTGCGACGCAAGAGTCAACTACTAATTTTCACCAACCTTTGCTTGTTATATCTAGTTTTTCTTCATAGCCTCAGCCATTTCATCAGTTTTCTTTTGCTGATTTACAAGATCATCTCTACACTGTTTTCTTAAGTCAATATGAATGCGATTGCAACGCTCTGCAACAGCAATTGGTTAAGAGGTTTTGTGCCATTGAATGTCGATCTTTCGATGATGAGTTGCACAATCCCTTAAGTAAAGGTTAATTAGGCTTTGATATGGGACACCTGACTCTTCAGACATCTCCTTAAAAAAAACTATAACATCCTCGCTTAATCGAATAGTTACAGGCTTCTTTAATTTTGATGCATAAGGGTTTTTACGCAATTTCATTTTAGAGAAATCATATTCAGATTTCATGATGAGCCACCTTCGTAAAATTTACGTTCGTTTTTAGTTGCCTTGCGCGCAGAAATAATTCTAATAATTTCGCCTTCTTGGCGTTCACAATGGCAGACTGTGAGAATATTCAGCTCATTACTTATTCCAAGCATGATAAACCTGTCTTCTGACTCAGAGTTATCATTATCGTAGAATTGAATTGCTAATTCGTCATAAAAGATCGACTTCGCCTCCTCAAAGGAAACACCATATTTCTTGAGATTAGATTGAGCTTTGGATGGATTCCATTCGAATTTAACCACAAATACATTGTATGTACAAAGTGGCTACTAGTCAATAGCACCTGATTAGCCTTTTAACGCCAAGTTTTGCAGATGATGACCGACGCGAAGCGGCGGTTAGCAATCTACAACAACACTTTGTTAACTGATTTAGTTATTGCCATTGAAGCTTCAGGTCTCGATGTGATTGGGCGCAGTCTCGTAGATACAAATTGATGAGTCCTTGATAAGGAAGCCCTTTATCTTCAGCCATAATTTTAAAATACTCAATCGTATCTTCGTCTAAACGAATAGTTATTTGTTTCTTAAGCTTTTGAGCATAAGGATTTGAAGTAGATTTAGAAAAATCATAATTTTTACGCATGTCGATAACCCTCATAAATATTGCGTTCTTGCTTGTCTGCTTTACGCGCTGAAATTATACGAATTGAATCATTAATGACAAACTACCAATAAACGCGAGTGAATACTTGTTCCAAGAAGAATAAATCGATCTTCTTCATCAGAGTGATCAGGATCATGAATTAGTCGGGCAAACTGATCTGTAAATACCGTTTTAGCCTCATCAAAGGAAATTCCATGCTTCTTTTCATTAGAAGCATTTTTGTCGGTGTCCCACTCAAAGGATAAATTGTTCATAATTAGATTATACCTACAATGTAATTATAGTCAATTCTGACGAATAGAACTCCTTTATTTTTTTAGGGCGCTTTCCCTGCTATTCTTCACTGAGGTTTGTTGCAGTGACACAATTTATTTTACTCTTTTTAAGCCATAAAATGGTTTCTGACTTGATGCCCAAGAACGCTTGTTTCATTAATTATTGTGAGCTTGCGAATAATAATATAATGCAAACTCTTGTTAGCTTTTTGCTAAGTGCTTACTCTTTATCTCAATCTTAAAGCGAGTCGCATTAACTGTCCACTGAACCCAAGGCTCATGCTTGAAAAATCCGCCAAACTCAAATTTACTTCCATCAAAGTCCAAATTCATGATTTCATCAATAGGAAGTTCAGGCTCAGGATGAGGTCTGCCTTCTATGTCGTCATACCAAAATAAAGGCAACTCACTTGTCACATTGCTAAGGTGTAGAATCCCCTTATCAATGAACCAGTCAACTCCATTCGCTTCTGGGTGCTCATTACTCATGAAGGCACCTTCGAAATCAATAGAAATAACTCCGGGGCTTCGAGCAATTTCTTCGACCGATGCATCATGAAAGCTAAATTTGTCGAAATCTGTCGTAATCATTTTGGAAGCTAACGCCTGCAGCAGCGGCATTTTATGAGCACGAAGCAGCGAGTAAAATGTCGCGTTGCCTGCACTGGTTACAAAATTTCTAACATTTATTACAATTTGAAAGGTGGCGTATAAATATCATCTTTAATATATGTCTTAGTTGCGTAACCTACATAGGTTAGTACAAACTCAGTTTCGGTAGCGCCACTTTTATTGAATTGATATTTCAAATATTTTTCAGACTCTTTTATAACTTCGACCAGGTTAATTTTCCACAAACCGTTCTCTTGCGTAAAATAGAATCTATTAGGAACACTATTCCCATTAAAATTCAGCGCCGCAAAAGCATTTTCACCATTAACATTTATCTCACCTATTGTTAATTTGGCGTAATTATGCTCCCCCGAAAAACCCTTTTCCACTGATAATTTAATAAGTGAACTACCATTGAGATTACTAAGCGTATCTCTATTTATCATCTGTCTATACAGGACAACAGTAGAATGTTCTAGAAGACTCTTTGCCAACAAATCTTTCTTTTCTCCATATTTAGCAGTGTGAAGGATTTCATCAAAGAATTTTTTGGTTTCTTTTGACACGTTTTGTACTGAAAATAATGAGTCTTTCGCCAGAATAGATTCTTTATATTTTTTGAACAAATTTTCTATTTCAGAGTGATCACTACTAGCAATACAAAAGTTGCTATATAAAATAGTAAAAGCCGCAAAAACCAGTTTAGAAAAATGATTTTTATTCAAATGGTGCTCCTTTTTGTAACGTCGAGTTTTGCAGCACATCTGCAACAACGATTTGTTAGGTATTAGTCTCGCTTAGACAGCCATTTAACATTACTGTTTCTAATTCCCAAACCTTTTTTGAATTCGATAGGTAACTTAAGGTTAGGCTTTCCCAAGTGCCCTCTTTCTACAAATAGATTATAACCTTCATCCAGCTTTTCATATCTTACTGCAGACAACCAGAGAGCGTCCCAATCACCAAGAAACTCCAGTTGATCAAGATTTTCTGGATAGGAACCGTGCCTAGTGTTGTGCAATTCAATAATCGATACCGCAGAAACGAAATTTTGTTTCCCAAATTTCTCATCCATTTCGGGAATTTCGAAATCACATCCAGAGAGAAAAATGACAATTAAAAGAGAGTGAATATATTTCATTCAAATTACCTAACTTTTAAGTATTTATGTTGATTTTCAATCAATATAAATCTCTGTTGAGCAGTGCCGCGTTGGCACGCTGTTTAATACTATTAATGGTTTTTGTTTATTTAATCAACGAGCTTATTCGGCTCTATGATTATTTTGGGTAGGCTTTTAGGTCACTTTTGCCATTCCTAGCACTTTAAATCCATCAATAATGATTCGTTTAAGTGCTAAGATTGCCTGATTTTCAGGTTCAGCGCAAGCAAATGTCCACAGTTGAGTGCCGTGTTTAATTCACTTAATTTTTGCTCACTTTTACATCGTCATCCAGGTTTCCAGTGAAGTCGATTTATAACTCCCACATAATGCCATTGGTTTTGACCGCAATCGGGACAACAAGGATTACCTTTAATCATAATCGGTTTATCCTCAACAGTTATCTGGACAACGTTTAATGCTCGCCTTATTTCCTGAAGCTTTTCAGCTCGAACGGCGTTGGCTAAAAAACCAAAATAGCGAACTCGCATAAATCCTTTGCCTACAGGGATGTAGGTAAGGGGCGTAAGCAGGACGCGGAAGCTTTCGGTAAAATATGAAGCGCATACCGCCTCAATAATTCTTCACTCGATAATTTCATCACTTTATTTTTACCATCACGATAGTCGCGATATTTTAAACTCACTTGATTATTATTCAGACTCAGTAATCGGTTAGGGGTGAGTGCAATTCTTCGCGTATACCGACCCAGGTAATCAATCAGTTTGTCATGACCATAAGTGGCGGCTTTGGTATATACCACCCACGCTTTTCCCATCAATTGATTAAGCCTTTGGTTAAATTTATCATTGGGAATTTTGTCCATTAACCCCTGCTGTTTCGCTTCTCGCAGTCGGCTCACGAAGTTCCCTCGGTAATGATGAGAGAGCGCTTTTACTGGAAACAAGTAATTGCTTTTGGCGCGGTGCCAATCACCATCATCACCCAACGCACCGCCCGGTACTAAACAATGCAAATGCACATGACGCGCTAAAGTTTGTCCCCACGTATGAAGCACGGATAACATCCCCAATTGACCATTGAGTCGCTTCTTGTTTTGACCAAAGCTTGATAGCGTATGCCAAACACTTTCAAACAGTAATCGATAAATCACGGCAGGATAACAGCTCACCCAACCATTTAACTCACTCGGCAGCGTAAACACTAAATGATAATAAGTTACCGGCAAGATATCGTCTCGTCTGGCTTCACACCATTTCACCGTTGAGCGATACTGGCAGCTCGGACAATGCCTATCTCGACAAGAGCGAAGTGATTGCATTTGATAACCGCAATCATCACAAGCATAAACCTCTATCCCAGCCGCTTCGGTTTTACACCGCGCCAGGTGTGAGAGCACTTTCAGTTGTTGGCTGTTAAATGATTGGTTGGTTTGATTCAGTCCTTGTGTCAGCACTTGCTTCCACAACGATTGGCTCATGTCAATTGGTTATTTTTTAATAAATCAAAGGTATCGCCTTTATCGTTGAACTGACATTTTATCCAGCGAGTATAGCGAAGCGTGGTACTCACTTGGGCATGACCGAGCTGATGTTGCAGCTGAGGCAATGGCATACCACTCTCCAGTTGATGAGTCGCATACGCGTGTCTTAAACCATGAATGCCTCCCACCTTATGAACCTCTGCTTTCAACTTAGCCTGTGTATAGGCTTTTTGCAGTGAGGACTTTGCCAACTGAGTTTGCGGTGTCCTCGAATAAAAAAGCCAACTAATGGGGTGATACTCACGCCAATAAGTTCGCAGCACCTTTTTTAATCCCTCGGTAAAATCAATTTCCCTGTCCTTATTGCCCTTTGAATTAACGACCCTTATCACACCTCGCTCACTATCTAAGTCTTTGACCATCAGCTTTGCGATTTCACTGACTCTAAGACCTGTTCCATAAGCCAATTTTAAGCCCGTTTGAAATCTTAAATCTAAGCAGCATTCTATGATCCGACTCACATCCTCTCGACTAAGCAATTCGGGGATCTTTTCTTCTCGTTTGGGAAAGGGTAATCGCTCCTTAGAGATGGGTTGATTCAGCACCTTATCAAACATAAAGCGGGCGGCATGGATAAATTGACGACAACTACTATGAGACCACTGCTTCACTTGGTGACAATAAAGCAAATACTGGCGAAGTTGCTCTTCATCAATTTTGTCAGGACTGCGGTGAAAATAATTGGCGAGCTGGGTGATATGATGTAGGTAGGTTTTTTGAGTATTGGGCGCAAACCCTTTGAGCACCATTAACTCAATCATTTGTTGACGTAAATGAGACATCATCTTTCTCCTTTTAATTAGCCGACATTGGCTATTAAAAGTGTGGTCGATGATGGGGGAATTGGTAGGTAAAAAAGCTCCGCGAAGCGGCTTAGTTCAACGCTTATTCTATGCAGCAAACGAGATTAAGTCTCACCATATTGGTGCAAAGAAATTTATTTTTTTGATAATTCAACAGTTTACAGACAACACAGTAAATTTCAAGCGTAATTATGTGAGTCTAGACTCATATAATCTTCAAACTCGTTGAGAGATAACCGATTAAAATCAATGCTTTATGATGTTTGTCTTTTCCTCTCAATTACAAACACTTGACAGAGTACTACTTAAACAACTAGTATTAAGATTCAGTTCTACGACAAGGAGTCAATTGTGATTGGTAACAAAGGACCTAAACTAATGTGGCGTGTTCGCTCAAAAATTAGAGCCATGCACTATTCATATCAAACCGAAAAAACCTATGTTCAATGGAT
>Ga0316204_10005614_pt1 | contig 20397 bp, 21 predicted proteins | sample 6monrhotite_MG_2_FD_205661 | JGI IMG/M metagenome (GOLD analysis project Ga0316204, IMG submission 205661) | Microbial mat bacterial communities from mineral coupon in-situ incubated in ocean water Damariscotta River, Maine, United States -... | ecosystem: Environmental > Aquatic > Marine >...
CTCGTGGGGGATGATCTTTTTAGACTCCAACTCTTAGGTTCCAAGTTTAAAGGCGAACGCGCGAAATGGATTTTTCGAAGTTCCGGGCAATGATCGTAGGGGCCGCTTTATTGCTGCCGGCCTGCTCGTTTTCTGAATCAGCCCTGTGGCCTTCTTTGACAGGCGAAGACCCGACGGTGGACACTCCGCCTCAGGCCTCCATGCCGACAACAATGGCCCAGACCACGCAGACCGAGACAATTGACGGCATTGCGACGCCGCCGGTGCTCGGCACCACCGATTTCCGGCCTGTCGGCGTTACGCCGGGACAGGACACCGGGACCTTCGTCGGCCGCAAGGTCGCCGAGTTGCGATCGGAACTGCAGCGCCTGCAAGATCAGGTGAGCGACCATAACGGACAGCTGCAAACGCAGCGCGCCGAAATGGTCGCCAGCGCGCAGACCTATCACAATACGGTCGCGGCGGTGAATTCCCGACTGCAAGTCGGCACCACACCGGGTAACCCGATCTTGGTGCAGCAGTTCAATGGCGCGCAAACCTCGTTGGACAATCTCAACGTCGGCATCGCGGCGATGAACAAGCTGGCCACTGCGGTGGCGGGCATGTCGACCATGTCATCGTATCTGTCTGAATCGACCCGCGCCGCGTTTGGTGTTTCGGGGGCTGTCGATGAAGATCATCGTCAATTGACAATTCTCCAAGACGAAGTCGACCAGACCGTGGTGCTGATTGAACGGTTGTTAAAAGAATCCACAGACGACATCCGCCGCCAGAGCAGCTACGTCGCTGCCGAACGTTCAAACTTGAACACGCTGGCCGCTGGAATCAAAACCGGTGAAATTTATGGTGCAAGCCTGTCCAATGTGGCGCGAAGCGCTGCGGGCCCCGGCCCCATCGCGGGCAAGCCCATGGACACGTCGGGGCGTCGCCCGTTGGTGGTGATCCGCTTCGACCGCGACAAAGTGCCCTACCAACAGGCTCTTTATAATGCGGTGGGTAAAGTTCTCGAACGCCGCCCCAGCGCCGCATTCGATCTTGTCGCCGTGGCGCCAACATCCGGCGGACCTGCACGGGTCGCGTTGAATTCCACCAAAGCCCGTCGCCATGCCGAAGATGTTCTGCGCTCCTTGGTGGAAATGGGCCTGCCGCCCGCACGCGTCGCCGTGTCCGGCAAAACGGCTTCCACTGCATCGACCAACGAAGTGCACCTTTACTTGCGTTAAAAAATGCACCACACGCATGTGTATACAATTCAAAAGCGCCGACCGAAATCTGGTCGGCGCTTTTTTTATGAGTGGATTGTATGAGTGACAAAAACACACATTAGAAAGTGTTAATTTACAGATTACTACCGTATTTTGATCGCCCGTTAGCAGTCCTCCCCTGCGATTCGGCACGCGATACGTGTTGCACATTCGCAACACATTAGAAAAAACAGTTACAGTGCTACACGGGTACTACTTACAATGTGATAAAATCCGTTAGATTTCGGATACATTCAGCTGAACCGGTGGGCTTAAGTCGCTCAAATTGACTATACACCTGGATCAAAATGCATTTATTGATCTATACTCAGCGCGCACAACAAACGTAACGATGCCGGCCCAAACCGTGGGCTCAGCCATGAAGACCGGCACCAAGGGGGACTACAACCTATGACGAGCAACTTTAAGCTGGCCCTGCTTTCCAGCATCGCGATTACCGCGATCATGAGCGCTGGCACTGCCAATGCCACCAACGGCTATTTTTCGAACGCCTATGGCACCGCAGCCAAAGGCATGTCCGGCGCAAGCGTTGCCCTGCCGCAAGGCACCCAAACGGCGATGAACAATCCTGCCGGCATGAAAAAAGTCGGCAATCTTGTCGATGGCTCTGTCTCCATATTTTCGCCGCTGCGCAAATACTCGACCTCGGGTGCTGCAGCCACCAACTTCATGAACGACAATGAACAAAAAAGCGGCAACAACATCTTCATTATCCCCGGCTTCGGTGCGAATTGGGATATGGGCGATTACTCTCTTGGGGTGACGATGTCTGCAAACGGCGGGATGAACACCGATTATGCTGGCAACGTTTTCACCGGCGGCACCAGCGGCCGCACCGGTATCGATCTTGCTCAGGCTTTCTTGGGATTCACCTATGCCCGCCAGCTGGGCGATAAGAACACCATTGGCATCACCCCGACCTTGGCCGCGCAACGCTTCAAAGCGACCGGTCTGCAAGGCTTTGCCTCCATCTCTACGGATAGCACCAAACTGACCGATAACGGCTACGATTATTCCTACGGTTATGGTGTGCGCGTGGGCTGGCTGGGTGAAGTTAATGACAAGCTCAGCTTTGGTGCCATGGCCCAAAGCCGCATGTACATGCAAAAATTCAGCAAATACGCCGGCTTGTTCGCTGAACAGGGCGATTTCGACATCCCCCCGACGGTCAGCTTCGGCGGATCCTATAAGGTTGACAACAAACTGACGGTGGCTGTCGATGTGCAGCGTATTTTCTACAGCCAGGTCGATGCGATTGGCAATCCACTCCAGTCCGTTGCATCGTTTCACACCGGTGCGACTGGTACGGTTGGCATCAACTCGCTTGGTGGCGACCAGGGTGCCGGTTTTGGCTGGCAGAACATGAGCATTGGCAAACTTGGTGTTCAGTACCAATACAGCGACGACATTCAGCTGCGTGCAGGTGCCAGCCACAACACGCAAGCATTTTCCAATACGGAAACGCTGTTCAACATCTTGGCTCCGGCTGTTGTGAACACCCACCTCAGCGTCGGCGGCACATATGACATCGCGCCGGACCTTTCCGTGTCGATGTCTTATACACATGCCTTAAACGCCAACATCACGGGTACCAACGTCAACCACATCTTTGGTGCGGCAGGTACTCCGATCGACTTGCAGATGAAGCAGCACGATTTGGAAGTTGGCGTCAGCTACGCTTTCTAAGCTAGATTTTTCAATTGCTTGATAAAACGGCCCATGGTTTGACCATGGGCCGTTTTTTTGCCCCCTTGCATGTCCAACGATCCCCGTGCAAGATTCTGCCATGGTTATGATTCCACCAAAACGATACACGGCGTATCTTTGCTTGCTGGCCCTATGCGGCCTGCTTTTGAGCTTGCCGCACACGGGGCAAGCTTCTGCGACCGGTGACGATCTGAACATGCCTGATGGTTTTTCCATCGCCGTATTCGCCAAAGCCCCAGGTGCGCGCTCCCTCGCCTTGGCCGAAGACCTCGGCGTGGTGTTCGTCAGCACCCGCAAAGACGCCGTCTACGCCATACCGCTCAGAGATGACGACGGATTGCGTCCCACCTACCCGGTGTTGCGCGGCCTGACATCGCCCAACGGCATCGCGTGGAAGGACGGCTATCTTTACGTCGTCGAGCAACACCGCGTAACGCGTTATTTTGTCCCGTCCATCGACGCTTTGACGGACGCAGAGCCTGAAGTTCTATTCGACGGCTTGCCCGACAAATCATGGCATGGAAACCGCTATATCCGCTTCGGCGCGGACGGCGCGCTGTATGTCGGCGTTGGCGCGGCGTGCAATGTGTGCAGCCTGCATGGTTTTGAAGGCAGCATTTTGAAATTCACGCCGGGACGCTGGGACAAACCTGAAATCGTCGCCACCGGGGTGCGCAACACCGTCGGCATCGATTTCCACCCCGCCACCGGGCAAATTTTTTTCACCGACAACGGTGCGGATGGCATGGGCGACGACAGTCCGCCCGACGAACTGAACGCTCTGGGTGAGCCCGGCGCGCATTTCGGCTTTCCTTGGTACGGCGGCGGCGAAGACCGTGCGCCGCATTTCCGGCTGTTGCCCACCCCAAGCGGCCTGGTGCCGCCCGTGGTGCGTTTTCAGGCCCACGTTGCGCCGTTGGGTATCGATTTTTACGCCGGACGGATGTTCCCCGACGCCTATCGCCATGACGCCTTCGTTGCGCAGCATGGCTCGTGGAATCGCTCAACTGCGGTGGGTTATCGCATCATGCGCATCCGCTTCGACGCAGCGGGTCAGGTGATCGGCTCTGAACCGTTCATCGAAGGCTGGCTGAGGCCGGGCGGCAATGTCACCGGTCGCCCGGTGGATTTGGAGGAATTGCCCGATGGATCACTGCTGATCAGCGATGACGCTACGGGTCTGATATACCGGGTCACTTATAAAAAGCCCTGAGCAATCGCCAACACCACCACATAGCGCCCGCCCTTGGCGATCGTCACCAACAGCAAAAAAATACCCAAATGGACGCGTAAGAAGCCTGCGGCAAACGTGATGGGGTCGCCGATGATTGGCACCCAGCTGAGCAGCAACGACCACACCCCCCATTTGGCGAACCATGTGTCGGCTTTGTCCAAATCGTCTTGCTTGAAAGGGAACCATTTGCGGCCCTGCCAATGCAGACACCAGCGACCGAGCATCCAGTTGACCAGCGCGCCGAGCGTGTTGCCCACTGTCGCCACGCCCCACAGCATCACCGCGTCCATGCCGCCCGCAATGCTGAGCCCCGCAAGCACGGCTTCGGACGAAAACGGCAAGATGGTCGCGGCGAGAAACGCCGACAGGAAAAGGCCTATGTATCCATTCATGGGCGCGAAAGTAACGGATTAATCGACGCTGTCCACGGCTATGTTATCGATGAGGCGTGTACGCCCCAACTTGGCCGCAGCAAGCACCCGTGCCGGACGGTCTGCGTCGTAGCATTCCATCTCTTGAAGGGTCGAAGCATCGGCGATGGCGACGTAATCCACCGGACCGAAACCCAGTTCGCTCAATTCAATTTCAGCCGCGCGGCACAGCTCAGGGCTAGGGGCTCCGCCACGAAAATCTTGTGCGACTCGGCGCAATACAGCGTTCAATTTGGGTGCCGTGACACGCTCCGTCTCGCTGAGATAGGCATTGCGCGACGACAGCGCTAAGCCATCGTGTTCGCGCACCGTCTCCACGCCGTGAATTTCGGTCGCTATGCACAGATCGCGCGCCAGGGTCTTGATGACCTGCAGCTGTTGATAATCTTTTTCACCGAAAAACGCGTGGTCGGCCCCGGCCATCGACAGCAGTTTCGTCACCACCGTGGCGACGCCGGTGAAATGACCGGGGCGACACACCCCTTCCAGCACGCTGTCGGGACCCGGCACATGCACTTCGGTGACCGCGCCGGACGGATACATCTCATCCACCGTCGGCGCGAACAGCACATGCGCGCCTTCAGCCTCGGCCAGCTTGCGGTCGGCATCTTCATCACGTGGATAGACGGAAAAATCTTCGCCTTCGCCAAATTGGGTGGGGTTGACGAACAACGTCACAATCACCCGGTCGCAGCGCTGCAATGCGGCGTGCACCAAGCTCAGGTGTCCGGTGTGAAGTGCGCCCATGGTCGGCACCAAGCCAACGCTGAGCCCGGCATCACGCCAAGCGCGCACGTGGTTGCGAAGCGCGGATACGGTGCGAAGGGTCGAAATCGTCATAACCGACAGGCGAGCGTTTAGCCCTGGTCCTTTTTCTTCACGCCGAAACAATGTTCATCTGCGGGAAACGCGCCGCTGCGCACTTCTTCGGCGTACAAGCGTGCGGCTTCGGACAGCCCTGCGCCCAAGTCCATATAGCGTTTGACGAATTTCGGTTTGAACTCGGTAAACAAGCCGGCCATGTCTTCGGTCACCAAAATCTGACCGTCGCACGCGGGTGAGCCGCCGATGCCGATGGTCGGCACCTCGATCTCATCGGTGATGCGCCGCGCGATCGGTTCCATGGTGCCTTCGACGACGATGGCGAACGCGCCCGCGTCGGCCAGCGCCTTGGCGTCCTCGACAATTTTTTGCGCTTCGGCCTCGCCACGCCCTTGAGCCTTAAAGCCGCCCGCGGTGTTCACCGATTGCGGCATCAAGCCGACGTGACCGAGCACCGGAATGCCGCGCTTGGACAGGAACTTGACCGTTGCGGCCATCTCGACACCGCCTTCGATCTTGATCCCGGCGCAGCCCACTTCCTTCATGATGCGCGCAGCGTTGCGAAAAGCGATTTCGGGGCTTTCTTGATACGAGCCGAACGGCATATCAACAATCACGCACGAACGTTTAGCGCCGCGCATCACCGCTTGGCCATGGGCGATCATCATGTCCATGGTTACGCCGATGGTGGTGTCGAGGCCGTAAATCACCATGCCGAGGCTGTCGCCGACCAGCAAAAGATCGGTGTGCGCATCCAACAGACGCGCCGTCAAAACGGTATAAGCCGTCAGGCACACCAAAGGCTCGCCCCCATTGCGGCGCTTGCGCGCACGAATGTCAGGTACGGTCAGCTTACGCAGCGCGCCTTCGATATCGATGGGTTTGTGTGTGCTCATGTCGCTTCCCAGTTTTGCCCAGTTATAAGGAACCTCTTGCGGGTCCTGTCTCAGCTATGTTGCAACGCACAATATAGCTGCAAATGCGCCAAAATGCAAAATCTGACCGGGCACCCTATTCGTCCGGCCCTTTATCATCGCGCTTGTCATTACGATGGCCGCCAAAGCCCCACCACACAGTGAAGGCAAAGAATACCACCATCACCGCCAACCACGGCCACCCGACGGCATCGACAATGGCTGTCACGTCCATGGCTTGTGTCTCCCTCAGTCCTTTTGCGCAACGATAAACAAGCGCCGAAAAGCGAACAGGGTTTTGCCGTCGGCGCGCTTGGGGTAGGCGCGGGCGAGCTCATCCGTCAGTGCGGCTTTAAAGGCCCGGCGCGGGGCTTCATCCAGGGCTTCCAACAACGGCTTTAAAGCGGTGGAACTGATCCAGTTAAGCACCGCATGGTCGCCGTCCAGCACCTGGGTATAGATGGTCTGCCAAATGTCGAGGCTGGCGCAATAGGGGATTAGCCAATCGTAATACGCATCCGGCTCGGCCACCGGAGTGCCGCGCAGCAAAGGGGTCAAAACATCCGCCCACGGCCCCGTGCGCGCCACCTGCTGCATCAGCACGTGAGACGGTTCCGAGAACTGGCTGGGCATCTGCACCGCCAGCACGCCACCGGGGTTCAACTTGCCCATCAGGCGTGGGAACAGCTTTTGATGATCATCTAGCCAATGCAGCACAGCGTTAGAATAGATTAGGTCTTGCTGCTTATGGGATGAATTCGGCGCAGCCCACTGGCGCACGTCGGTCTGTTGCCACGTTACATCCAGGTACACCTGTTCGGTTTTAGCGCGCGTCAGCATCTCAGGCGAACTGTCCAGGGCAGTAATCTCCCCATCCGGCCAGCGGCGGTGCAAAAACGGCGTGACGTTGCCCGCACCGCAGCCGAGATCGGTGATCTGCGCCGCACGCTCAAGCGCAACGTGGGCCAGCAAATCCAGCGCGGGACGCAGGCGCAGGTCGGCGAACTTCAGATATGCGCCCGGTTCCCATGTTTGAGGGCTGGCCCCGTTCATGGACGATAGCCTTGGATCAGCATGATCTTGACCAATTCGACGGCCTCCAGGTTATGCGCTTCGGCGATGGCTTTCATCTTATCGCCCGCTTTGGCCGCGACACCCGCTTTGGCCAGACGCGCTTGGGCAGTGGCGACGTCCATCTTCAGCTCCTCAGCCATTTGCATCAAGGTTTTGCGTCCGATGCCGGTACCGGCGAATTGCGCCTCGACATCTGCGGGCTTGAAGCTGGCTTTCAGTTTGGGGCGCTGCTCAAGCGGTTTGATCACCAAGTAGATGTCCATCGGTGTGATGGAATTGAGCGCGGCGATGTCTTTGAGCTTCATCTGTTGCTCGGGTACCTTGATGCCCGCGCCGTCCAGCTCAGCGATGGCAGTTTTCAAATCGATACGCTGGCGTTGGGCGAACCCGGCCAGCGATACGTCTTCGGCGTGACCGAACGGCGGTTCATAATCGGCGGAAACCACCCAGCCTTCTTTAAAGTGTGCGCCCAGGTCGAAAATCCAGCTGGCCGGTGGCAGGTTGAAGATCGACAAGGCAAAAAATACCGCTGTAATGGCAAGTGAGCCATACACCGTGCGCTTAACATGCACATGCCCCGACGCACGTTCCGCCATGTAGTTTTTAAACGGTTTCCAGTTGTAGACCAGATGGGCAACGCCGACGATCACGAACACGATGGAAAAAATCACGTGCAGATCGGTCCAGCCTTCCTTGGTCAGCTCCCACAGCTTCCAATTGATCCAATACGCAATCCGCCCTTGCGGCACGATGAACAGCACCACCCCGGTAACCGTGGCGATGACAAACGACCACGTCGTTACCAAAGACGTCATGGCGCGGTAACTGGTTTTTTTGACAGGGGGTTTTTCGGTGCTCATTGGTGGCCTCCGCACGATTTAGCGCCCACCCTAGTGGGGCAGTACATTATATCAGGATGGCAGAAGAGTACGAAGTTATACCGATTAAGTGCCTAGAAATACTTCAACAAAATGCGCACAAGCTTGCGCGTACGCGGTCCGTACAAAAACGCCGTGTAATAGCTGCCCGCCGCACGTTTGCTGATTTCGCCGAGCGTTGGATAGGGAGCTATGGTTGACGCCATCGCGCCAATTTTCAAGCCTTGTTCCATGGCCAGAACCCACGGCGCGATCAATTCCCCTGCGCGCGGCCCCGCGATTCCTGCGCCAAGAATTATGCCTTTGGTGGTGGTCACCACCTTGATCAAGCCCTCAGTCTCGCGTTCCGCCTGGGCGCGGTCATTTTCAGCAAAGGACCATTTCAACACTTTGATGGTGTCGCCGAACTTTTCCCGTGCCTGGGTTTCCGTCAGGCCAGCCTGAGCCAGTTCCGGATCGGTGTAGGTCACCCACGGCACGTGATCGAGCTTGGCTTTCTGAGGCCACTTAAACAGCGCATTGCTGATCACGATACCAGCGTGATAGCCCGCAACATGGGTAAACTGATACCCCCCTATGACGTCACCGATGGCGAAGATGCGTTTGTTCGACGTGCGCAGCCGCTTATCGACCTCGATCCCCTTGGGCGTGAAATCGACGCCGGCGTGCTCCAGCCCCAGCCCCATCACATTGGGGCGACGTCCGGCGGCGACCAGCACGTGGCTGCCTTGGATCAAATGTTCGCGACCGTCTTCATCTATGGCGACGACTTCGGGAGCCTCAGCTGTGCCGCCCGCACGCACCACCTTGACGTCTTCGTGGATCATCACGCCGTCTTCCAACAAGCGCTCTTGCACCACACGCACTAATTCGGGATCGTCCTTGGGCATAATCTTGAACATTTCCAAGATCGTCACCTCGGCACCCAGATGGCGAAACGCTTGGGCCAGTTCACAACCGATGGGCCCGCCGCCGATAACGATCAGGTGTTTGGGGATCTCATCGCGGTCAAAAACATTTTCGTTAGTCAAAACATCCAGCTCATCCAGCCCGTCAATGGGTGGGACAAATGCGCTGGAACCTGTGGCGATAACGAATTTGCGCGCAACGACCGTTTCACCAGCCGCTTCAACCGTATCGGGACCGACAAAATGAGCCTCACCCTGAATGACCTTGACGCCAAGGCCTTCGAATCGCTCGACGCTGTCGTTGGGTGCAATTTGGGCGATGACGTGGTGGACGTGCTGAAAGACCTTTTTACCGTCAGCACTGACTTTGCCGGTTTTGATGCCGAAGCGGTCCGCTCGTCGGGCGTTTTGCGCCGCGTGGCCCGCCGCCAGCAAAGCCTTGGACGGCACGCAACCGGTGTTGAGGCAATCGCCGCCCATTTTGGCTTTTTCGATCAGCACCACGTTGGCGCCCATTTGCGCCGCCCCCGCAGCGACAGACAGGCCGCCGGAACCCGCGCCGATGACACACAGATCAAAGACCGTTTCATCGCTCATGGCGCTTCTCCCGAACCTTTAAGCTTTTGGCCCTTAAATTTTTGATAGGCGATCGGTGCCAACGACAAGGCCGCTAGACCTAAGATCGGCAACAACACCGCGGGCTGAAAGATCACACCCAGATCCGGCTCGCTGCCGCTTTCAAACACCGCCCCCAGCCCCGCGCCGACGTGAGCGTACACGAATGTTCCGGGAATGATGCCAACGAAGGTCGCGACAATATATGTATGCAAGCGCACGTCCAACAAAGCTGGCACCAGATTGACCAGCCAAAACGGAAACAAAGGCACCAAACGCAACACCAGCAAGTAATTGAAGGCATTTTGGCGAAAGCCCGCTTCCATCTTGGCTAAACTTGAGCCCGCACGGGCGCGAAACAAATCTGCAAAGGCGTAGCGCGCGGCCAAAAAGATCAGCGTCGCGCCGACGGAGGCGCTGAACACCACATAAAGTCCCGCCGCCCAGCCGCCGAAAACGAACCCGCCCGCCAAGGTCAGCCACACCCCGCCCGGCAACGACAAAGCCACCACCACCACGTAAGCCAGCATAAAAAGCAAAACCGACGCAATAGCGTGTGCCTCGGCATACTGCAACAAGTCGGCGCGATGGCGCGACAAGGCCTCGAAGCTCAAATACCCGTGCGCACCGGTGGCGACGAACAGGACAATGCCGACCACCACCAAAGCGATGGGAACATACCGTTTTGCGCCCTTGGTCGGTGCCGTGTTGTTCTCTGTATCCACCCTGCTTTTCTCCCCTTTTTAATCGTTGGACACAGGAGTATAGCACCCCTGGCGCCCTGCAAATATGGAACGATCAGTCAAAAATTATCACGCTCCCGACGGCGATGCATTTGAAAAGCAAAGAAAACGCACAAAAAAAAGCTGTGGGAAAAAACATGCCAGCCGTTGACTTCCGGGCGCTGAGCTCGTATACACCGCACCTTGATTTCAGATAACGGAGACGTCACGTGAAACGTACGTATCAACCAAGTGTATTGGTTCGCAAACGCCGTCATGGCTTTCGCAGCCGCATGGCGACCGTTGGTGGCCGCCGCATCCTAGCCGCACGTCGCGCCAAGGGTCGCAAACGCCTGTCCGCTTAATTCCAGGTGACATGGGCCCCCGGATCGAGCGCTTAAAGACGCGCCCGGAGTTTCTCCGGGTTGCGGCAACGCGCAAGAAGTGGGCCTCTCCTGGTCTCATTCTCCAGGTCAAAAGCCACCCGGCGGACGGTCAATCGGCCCGCACGGATGGTTTTTTGCGTGTTGGCTTTACGGTCAGTCGCAAGGTTGGAAATGCGGTCGCGCGCAATCGCGCCAAACGCCGTTTGCGCGCCTTGTGTGCCGAAATTCTGCCTCACTGTGACCTTAGGGTCGGCCAGGAACAGAATTTGGCGGAGCAGAAGTTTGCCAGTTACGATCTGGTGATCATCGGGCGACGTGCGACATTGACCCGGCCGTATCCTAAGCTGGCTGATGATCTGTTGAAGGCGTTGCGCAAGATGGGCATCGCTGTGAACACGCCACAACAAGAGGACGCACAATGAACCCGCTCGCATTTATCATGCGCGCCTTGGTTTTGGGGTACAAATGGATCATCTCTCCGATTCTGCCGGGGAGCTGTCGATTCTACCCCACGTGCTCATCTTACACGCTTCAAGCTCTTGAGACCCACGGCGCGCTGAAAGGCGGCTGGCTGGGGCTGAAGCGCTTTGTGCGGTGCCATCCGTGGAACGACGGCGGCTTCGACCCCGTTCCGGGCACGCCGCTACATACACAAACGCACACACATGCCCACACACATGATCGGACGTGCTGCGGCGCGGAGCCTAAAGTTTAACACGAAACGTATATATAACGGGGCCAACGCCAAAGCGTGGGCCACTGGGAACTGGACATAAAAATGGACAACCGCAACCTGATACTGGCGATCGTGCTTTCCGTCGTCATCCTGCTTGGCTTTGAGATGCTGTATCCGTCCTCGCCGCCGCAAACGGTGTCCGACGCGACGACCATGCAAAACGGCCAGCCGGGCGCGGATCCTAGCGTTCCCACCCCACCCCAAGCGCAGTCCTCGTCGCAGCCCGCACTGCCGGGCGCCGCCCCGATGGCGGAAACCCCGATACTTGACGCGACCCAAAGCATCGATCAAATCCTCACGCAAGGCGCACGTGTGTCCATCACCACGCCCAGCGTCACCGGTTCCATCGCCCTCAAAGGCGGGCGCATCGACGATTTGATCTTGAACGGCTACAACGAAACCTTGGACGAAGGCAGCGCCAAAATCCGCCTGCTCAGCCCGCGCGGCACCGAAAAGGCCTACTACGCCGAATACGGCTGGGTCGGCACGAACGTCACGCTGCCGAGCAAAGACACGGTTTGGAGCGCAGATAAAAGCGTTCTCGACCCGTCCGGCCCGGTGACGCTAAGCTGGGACAACGGCCAAGGCCTGATCTTCAAGCGGATCATCGAAATCGACAAAGATTTCATGTTCACCATCACCCAGCGGGTGGAAAACCATTCTGCCCAAGCTGTCACGCTGAACCCCTACGGTTTGGTGACGCGCTGGGGCACGCCCGAGGTTTCGGGTCTGTATATTTTGCACGAAGGTCCGATCGGCGTGTTCGACGGCACTTTGAGCGAAGTCGATTACGATGACGTCCAATCCGACGGCGAAATCAAGACCCCCACCACCGGCGGCTGGATCGGCTTCACCGACAAATACTGGCTGACCGCCCTGGTCCCCGACCAGACCCAGCCGGTCAACACCCGCATGCTGCATTCCAAATCCGGCATCATCGAAAAATACCAAAGCGATTTCGTCGGCCAGCAAATGGACGTGCAACCCGGCGCCAGCACCGAGAGCACCTCGCGGTTCTTCGCCGGGGCCAAGCGTGTCACATTGCTCGACAGCTATGCCGAGAACCTGGGCATCATCAATTTCGATCTGGCGGTCGATTTCGGCATGTTCTACTTCCTCACCAAGCCGATCTTTTATGGCCTGCACTACTTGCACGGCGTGCTCGGCAACTTCGGCGTCGCCATCTTGCTGCTGACCGTGGGAATTAAAGCGGTTCTGTTCCCGCTGGCCAACAAGTCTTACGTCGCCATGAGCAAGATGAAGAAGCTGCAGCCGGAAATCAAAAAGCTGCAAGAACGCTTCAAAGAAGACAAGATGCGCCTCAATCAAGAGATGATGGCGCTGTACAAAAAGGAAAAGGCCAACCCGGCGGCGGGCTGTTTGCCGATCTTGGTGCAGATTCCAATCTTCTTCGCGCTTTACAAAGTGTTGTTGGTGACCATCGAAATGCGTCACGCGCCGTTCTTTGGCTGGATTCAAGATTTGTCGGCCAAGGACCCCGCCAGCGTGTGGAGCCTATTCGGCCTGGTCGATTGGAACTACCTCGCCTACATCCCGGCACCCTTGGACATCGGCATCTGGCCGATTATCATGGGCTTCACCATGTGGATGCAGCAGCGCCTGAACCCCCAGCCCACCGATCCGATCCAGGCTAAGGTGTTCATGTACCTGCCGTTTATCTTCACCTTCTTGCTGGCGTCGTTCTCGGCCGGTTTGGTGATCTATTGGGCTTGGAACAACTCGCTGAGCATCTTGCAACAGTGGCTGATCATGCGCCGCATGGGCGTGAAGGTGGGGGGTTAGTCCCCCCGCCCCAGTCCCCCCGGTGGCACAGATCAGATGAGCGACACCCCAAACACCCCTCCAGCAGAACCCCCGGTCATCACCGGGGCCCTTCCCGTTGATGACAGTTTCGAGCCGGCGCAAATCGAGGCCGGACGCATCATGTTCGCGGGCGAGTGCACGTTTATGCTTGGCGCCGCGGCGCTGGCGCAAATTCCCGACAGCGACCTGCCGGAAATCGCCTTTGCCGGGCGCTCCAACGTCGGCAAATCATCGCTGGTCAACGCGCTGACCGGACGCAAGTCCATCGCCCGCACCTCGCACACGCCCGGGCGCACCCAGCAGGTCAACTTTTTTGATCTCGGCGCAAAAATGATCATCGCCGATCTGCCCGGTTACGGTTACGCCAAAGCACCCAAGGACCAAGTCGCCAAGTGGACCCGGTTGGTCAACGCGTATCTCAAAGGTCGCCAGGAATTGCGCCGCGTGCTGGTGCTGATCGACGCGCGTCATGGCATCAAGGACGTCGACCGCGACGTTATGAAGATGCTCGACAAAGCGGCGGTGTCCTATCAAGTGGTGCTGACCAAGGTCGATAAAATCAAGGCCGGGCCGCTGGAAAAGTTGCTCGAAGCCACTCATGGCGAACTGGCGCGTCACGTCGCCGCGCACCCTATCGTGCGCTGCACCAGCTCGGCCAAGAAAATCGGCATTGAAGAGTTGCGCGCCGAATTGGCGCTGCTGACCCAGACGTGACGCCAATCATGGCGATAGTCTCTAGCGATCTTGTAATAACTCATGTAGTTTGAACCTGTTATGACAGATGATGTAAAAATCAAAATTGATCCCGAAGCCCCGCCGGAGGCTTGGTTGAACCAAGCCAAGACTTTGTCCGAAGCGCTGCCCTATATGCGCCGCTATTCCGGCGAAACGCTGGTGATCAAATACGGCGGCAACGCCATGGGCGATCCCGATCTGGCGCAATTGTTTGCCCGTGACATCGTGCTGTTGCGCCAAGTCGGCGCCAACCCCATCGTGGTGCACGGCGGTGGGCCGCAAATCGGCGCGATGCTGGCCAAGCTCAAAATCGAAAGCGAATTCATCCACGGCCTGCGCGTCACCGACAAAGAAACCGTGGACGTGGTCGAAATGGTGCTGGCCGGATCGATCAACAAGCACATCGTCACCGAAATCAATTCGGCGGGTGGTTTCGCGGTTGGCCTGTCCGGTAAAGACGGCAACCTGATCCGCGCCGAAAAACTGCGCCGCACGGTGCAAGATCCCGATTCCAATATTGAGCGCATTCTCGATTTGGGTCTGGTGGGCGAACCGAAATCCATCACCCCGCACATCTTGGACTTTTTCGAAGAAAGCGACATCACCCCGGTGATCGCGCCGATCGGCCTCGGCCCCAACGGCGAAACGCTTAACATCAACGCCGACACGGCGGCCGGCGCCATCGCCGGTGAGATGGACGCCAAGCGTTTGCTGATGCTCACCGACGTCAAAGGGGTTCTGGGCGAAGACGGCAAATTGATCGCCAAAATGACCGCCGCTGACGCCCGCGACCTGATCAAAAAAGGCGTCATAAAAGGCGGCATGATCCCCAAGGTCGAAACCTGCCTCGACGCCATCGACATGGGCGTCGAAGCCGCAGTGATCATCGACGGTCGCATTCCCCACGCGGTGCTACTGGAACTGTTCACCAAGCACGGTGCAGGCACGCTGATCACGGCGGAATAAGCTTCCCCATACCCCCCGCTAAATTCATCCGAAGATGCATCGCGCGACACATATTGTTGGATATTTCCAAATACCCTGGCCGAGTTGCTTTCGGTCAAGTGCGGCCCGCATTTTTTATGAGATAGTCCAAACCATTGTGGCGAAATACACACAAATAGCTACGCATTTTCATAGGAATAGATTGTCATGAACACCGATACAGAAAATCTGAATCAAGAACCGCAAGCGAGCGACACGCCGAATGTGACGGCCAATGACGTGCCACAAGCAACGCCCGCCGACAATGCGGAAGACCTGAAAAGCGACGAAAATTCTTCGTGCTGCGGAAGTTGTTCTTAAGCCGGTTTGAATAAACCAACGGCGCTCGAGTTCATTTTGGGATGATTTCTTCGCCCCATAACCACCACGGTGGCGCCGAACAACCTGCGTACATAACACACAAAAACACCGGCGCTCGCAGGAGCGCCGGTGTTTTCGTTTTTAGGCTGATCGCTTAAGCGGCGCGCGGGCCGCCGCTGGAGGAGCGTTTGGCGCCGTGATTTTTCGTACCGGCACCGGTCGAGCCGTGGCCGTGACCGCCATGGCCTTTATCGCCGTGACGCTTGCCGTCCTTGGGACGATGGCCTTTGCCCTTGGCGGTCTGACCAGCGCGGCCTTGCGGACGCCCCTGTCCACCACCGCGTCCGCCGCCACGATTGCCGCCGCCTTGCTTGGGCGGGTCCTGTTCGGGCTCGGCAATGGCTTCGGCGTGGAACGGGTGATCGGCAAACACATCCACCGCTTGGCGGATGGCTTTTTCGATGCCGCGCAGATAGCCGCGTTCTTCCGCGTCGCAGAACGAAATCGCTTCGCCTTTTTCACCCGCACGCGCGGTGCGCCCAATGCGGTGAACGTAGTTTTCCGCATCGTTGGGCAGGTCGAAGTTGATCACGTGGGTGACGCCGTCTACGTCAATGCCGCGTGCGGCAATGTCGGTGGCCACCAGGGCGCGCAGTTGGCCCTTACGAAAACCGTCCAACGCGCGTTGGCGGGCATTTTGGGTTTTGTTGCCATGGATCGCACCGGCACGAATGCCGCCTTGTTCCAGGTGACGCGCAACCCTGTCCGCCGAATGCTTGGTGCGGGTAAAGACCAGAACGCGCTTAACATCTTGATCTTTCAACACCGTGGTCAACAGCGCGCGTTTTTTCTGCTTGGGCACAAACAACACTCGCTGACCGATGCGTTCGGCGGTGGTCGATTGCGGGGTGACTTCGATGTGTACCGGGTTGTCGGTCAAACCATCGGCCAGCTTGCGCACGTTGGCGGGCATGGTGGCGGAAAACAGAACGGTTTGGCGTTTGTCCGGCACTTGAGCGGAAATTTTGCGCACATCGTTGACGAAGCCCATGTCGAGCATGCGATCCGCCTCATCCAAGACAAACGTCTCAACCCGGTTGAGGCGGACTTTGTCTTGGTTCATCAGATCCATCAAACGTCCAGGCGTGGCGACGACGATGTGTACGCCCTGGCCCAAAGCTTTGGCTTGCTTGAACAACGGCACGCCGCCGAATACCACAACGGAGCGGATGTCGAGGAAGCGGGCGTAGGTTTCAATGCTGTCGTGAATTTGCAGCGCAAGTTCGCGGGTCGGCGCCAAGATCAGCGCGCGCGGTGTTTTGCGGGCGGGCTGGGCGTTGGCTTCGCTCAAGCGCTGCAACAGGGGCAGCACGAACGATGCCGTCTTGCCCGTACCTGTTTGGGCTACGCCCAACAGGTCGCGACCCTTTAAAAGGGCCGGAATGGATTGCGCCTGAATCGGCGTAGGCGTTGTGTAGCCCTCTGCCGCAACAGCGCGCATCAGGGGCTCGATCAGGTCGAGCCCTTTAAAATCGGTCATATAATCTCTTTTCATTGTTTGGGGCATAAGGCGCGGGCGCGGTCTCAGGTTAAGACCGCGCCCCGCAAGCCCCGTCTGGGCCTAGGTCAAAACCTAGTCCCGGGCGACGATGTCTGGACTTAGTCCAGGGCAACGATATTGTCAGCCGCCATTTTGCCGTTCTTGCCTTCGGTCAGGTCGAATTCGACCTTTTGGCCATCGCGCAAGCCGGACAGTCCAGCGCGCTCTACGGCCGTGATGTGGACGAATGCGTCCGTAGAGCCATCTTCAGGCTCAATAAAACCAAAACCTTTGGTGGCATCAAACCACTTCACGGTACCTTTAGCCATAACTTGTATTCCTTTGACATAGAGTAATGGCGGGCAACCACCTTGGCAGCCCGCTATGGTAACGCTCACAATGTCAGGAAGTAACATGTTGGGCCGCAAAAGAAAGACAAGCGCGGTCAGCAGGGAACACTAGACGAAAGTGCAACGTGGGCCGCACCATACTATTTTTTTAGGTATTTCGCAAGCCAAAGCGATTCGCACGCCAACCAGGCTGCTGCCTTCAAGCCGTTGCCCTAAAGCCAAAAACCGCCGTGACGACGCTACCACGTCTTGCCCGTCGAAAACGCCGGATTGGGGAACATGTGAATGTGCTTGGCCATGTTGAAGGCCTTGGTGTTGGCGTTGGGCTTGCCGAACAGATAACCCTGAGCGTAATTGATGCCGCACTTGCGCACAAAATCCAGGCCTTGCTGGTCATCGACCATTTCGGCAATGGTCTCGATGCCGAGGTTTTTGCACAGCGTCGCCATGCTTTCAAACAACGCTTTGCCGCGGCGGGCTTTTTGCGCGTCCTTGACCACCGGTCCATCGATCTTGACCACGTCCACTTCCAAACGCATCAAATAACCAAAGCTCGCCGCGCCCGCGCCGAAATCGTCCAGACACACCGGATAACCGTCCTTGCGCAGACGCTGAATGAAATTATTGGCGCTTTCCAAATCTTCCATTTTGGCGGATTCGGTGATTTCAAACACCATCTTCCCTTTGGCCCACACATTTTCAGTCATCAAGTTGTGTAGCGCGTTCACATACCATTCCGATGCCACCGACTGGCCGGATATGTTCACCGCGATGGACATCGGCTTGTTGCGCGGGATGGTATTGAGGAACTCCAAGCCCTTTTCCACCACCGCCAGATCGAATTCGGGAATCAGCCCGGTTTCTTCGGCCATGGTGATGATTTCATATGGCGACACGCCTTCTTCGAAGCGGGTCAAAGCCTCATAGTGATGAACCGCGCCGGTCATGACATCAATGATCGGGTGGTAGACCAGATGGAAATTCTTTTCCGCCACCGTGGTTTTAAAGGTCGAGACCTTCTCGGCCGCTTCACTGACCAAACTCGATAGGTTCGACGACAGCTCCTGCATGTTGAAACCGCCGCTGCCACCCGATTCCTTAAAGCGGTTGATGGCATAGACGAGGCCGTTGGCCATGTCTTCTTCGGAGATGTTTTCGGAATCAACGGCCATGGTCGCGGCTTCGACGCTGAGACCCTTTTTCTCCGGATCGAAATCCTTGGCGACGCTGGCCAATTGGTTTTCCAGATTGCTGACGTCCAGGTCGTCGGCATGGACCAAGCCGAACTTGCCTTCATCCAATGCCGCGGCACTGTCGCCATCGACGGAATTCGCCCGCAGATAGGTACCCAAGACCTTATCCAGTTCCGCCGCTTGGTCCGGCTCCAAACGCTCTTTCAAATGCGCCATGCCCGGCATATTGATCAAGGTCAGTTGATTATCTTCGTCACCCTTGGCAGCCTTGAGCTTTCCGCCCAGCACGTCGGCGAAAGAATTGGCGTCGTACAGGTTGCTGTCGGTGGCCTTTTGTCCGCCATGCACCAGCCCCGCGCCTTGGTTGCGCGAAATACGCATGGCGAGAAAATAGTGGTTGCCCAAGTCTTCCAAGAAGTACCCGGCGAAACCGATCGGCAAGCCCGCTTGACGCAAACCTTTAAAGCGAATATCGACATCTTCGATGCGGCCTTGGCGGCGCGCGACGCCAAGCAAGCTGCGCATCAGCGCCATGTCGTCGGTCATCACAATGTCGTCGAGGGTTTTACCGACAAGCTGATCGGTGGTCATGCCGGTGATCGCTTGCCACGGCCCGCCCGCGAATACGATGCCTTCGTTCATATCCACTTCAAGCAAGAAATCCGCCCAGCAAAACGCCAAGGCGACGAAACGATCGCGTTCCGATTTGAGGTCCTGGCCAACAGACACCGGCGGAGGCGCAACTGAACTTGCTTGCGGCATGCACTCCCCCCCGTCGGGTTTCAAATGGTGTACGCGCTATCAGCGCATCAAATAAATCAAATGGTTATACGAATGAAAGTAGCACAGACATTTTCAGACTACAGTACGTATATTTGACTATCAGCATATCATATTTCAAGCAATTCTCCCTTGCGTTTCAACGCACGGCCCGCCACCTTTGAGCCACCATGAAACAGATGACATCACCGCCTTCGACGCCCCCCGCCAACAGCGCACGGCTTTTGCACGCGCACACATGGGTGTTCGACCTCGACAACACGCTATATTGCGGCGTGCATGGCTTGTTCGAGCAGATTGACGCGCGCATGCGCGGCTATCTGGCGCAGTTTCTCGACATCGACGAGGACGAAGCCCACCGGGTGCAAAAAAGCTATTTTCGCCAATACGGCACCACCTTGCGCGGCATGATGCTCAACCACGCCATGGATCCCAAACCCTACCTGGACCATGTGCACGACATCGACATCTCGTTGATCCCCGCCGACCCGGCCCTAAACAGCGCCTTGGCGCGATTGGACGGACGCAAGATTATCTTCACCAATGCCGATGTCCCCCATGCCGAGCGGGTGCTGGCGCGGCTTGGCATATCTGAGCATTTCGACGCCATATTCGACATCGTCGAGGCTGAGTACATCCCCAAGCCCGAACCGGACATCTATGACACGCTGGTCAAGCGCTTCGCCATCGACCCGCAAGGCGCGGTGATGGTCGAAGACATCGCCCGCAATCTAGAGCCCGCCGCCGCGCTCGGTATGGCCACCGTGTGGGTGCGCCCGGTGACCGATTGCGATGTATGTAAGCAAGCCCCCGAAGGCGACCACGTCAATTTCGAAACCGACGATTTGGTTGCGTGGCTGCAAGCGCTGTAAACGCACCCATATGCTGGAAAGGCCCCCTGGACAGGCCCCGCCGGACACCGTATGTTCCGGGAGCTTTTCAGCGGACCAGCCCCATTTCTTGAGCCCCAATTGATTA
>Ga0316204_10005616_pt1 | contig 20388 bp, 20 predicted proteins | sample 6monrhotite_MG_2_FD_205661 | JGI IMG/M metagenome (GOLD analysis project Ga0316204, IMG submission 205661) | Microbial mat bacterial communities from mineral coupon in-situ incubated in ocean water Damariscotta River, Maine, United States -... | ecosystem: Environmental > Aquatic > Marine >...
CCCAAGGGAAAGTCAAAAACTACCAAGGCAAAAATGCTGGCGAAGGGCTTTGACTTCGCTTATCATACCAGTACCTATACCACCAAAGCAGGGGCCACTTACTACTTTTGCTACGAGTACGGTTACTTGCCATTGGAGAATGACTACCTGGCACTTGTAAAAAAACAAGAGTACGCCTCCTGAAATATCAGCTTGCCGTCAAGGCTGTTGACAAAAAGACTTTATATTTGAATAAGTCTTCGGACAAGTTTTTACCTCAACTAATCATCTAAAGGGTCGAATAAGGAGCATGCTAGTCTCAAGATCCTGGCTCATATTAACTTTCACATTCCTGTGCTTCTCGGCACGGGCTCAAGACTATGCGCCTGCTGATCAATACCTTATCGACAGTCTGGACCTCAGCACACTCTCTACCAAAGACATACAACTCATAGATTCTGCACTAGCACTTTACGACCGGTGCAACAGCCCAGTTTGCCAGATTGGTGCGGTAAGCATCATTGTACAGGAAAGCTGGGACATCAATGTATGGCCCAGATACAATCGGTGGATCCATGATTTTGCCGCCTTTCAGCTGGGTAATACCGCACTCGATTCAGCTGCCGACCAAAGCGTCAAAATTTCTTATGCCGGAGCACTTAGCAATATTGGCTACCTCTTCAATGCTACAGGTGTGACCGACAGCGCTTTGTACTACTACGAGCAATGCCTGGAAATACAGCAACAGATTGGAGACAAGGCAGGCCAGTCTGCTACCGCTATCAACACTGGCTATATTTTCCTGAACCAGGGCATGATTGAAAAAGCGCTAGAGTACTACTACCGCAGTCTGCGCCTGGAAGAAGAATTGGGCAACCAAACAGGCATTGCCACGGCCTTAAATGGCATTGGCTTTATACAATACAGACAGGGCGATTCGGAAAGTGCACTTGAGAATTATGCAAAAAGTCTGAGCATTAGAGAAGGTCTGAATGACGAATATGGCATGGCTACCTGCCTGAATAACATTGGGCTGGTGTACAAAGACCAGGGCAATTGGGAACGAGCCCTCGACTACTTTGGCAGGTGTCTGAACCTGCAAGAGAAGATTGAGGACAAAGCGGGAATCGTCATCTCCCTGGTCAACCTGGGCTATGTATACAAATCGCTTGGACAACTCACTCTTGCTGAAATGAATTACGGCAAGAGCCTTGAATTGAGCAAAGAGCTGCAAGACAAACAAGGCATGGCCAATTCACTCAACAACCTGGCACAAGTAGCGCTGGAAAGGGGCAATTTGGCAAAAGCCAGAAGAAATGCGGAAGAAAGCCTGCGAATTGCCAACGAGTTGAACTACCCCCAATTCATTCGGGATGCTTCAGAAAGCCTCACTGAAATTGCCAAAAGACAGGGCCGTTGGCAAGAAGCATTGGGCCACCATGAACGATACATGGTAATGCGCGACAGCGTGTTTAATGAAGAAACGGTAACTGCTTCCATTCATGAACAATACCGCTACCGCTACCAGCAGGAAGCCATGGCAGACAGCATCCGCAATGCCAATGCGCAAATGATACAGGAAGTTGAAAATGCACGTTTACAAGCCATTGCTACCAAGAGCAGACAGCAGGTCTATTTCCTGATCACAGGGATTTTGCTGGCCCTGGGGTTTGTGTGGTTACTCTTTAACCGGATGAAAACCATCAGGAAACAGAAGCTGACTATTGAAGCGCAGAACGAGGAACTTGAAGTACAAAAAGAAAACCTAAGTCAATTTGCACATACCGTTTCGCATGACCTAAAAACCCCAATCAATGGCATTATTGGGCTAATGCACCTCATCGAATTTGAGCATACCGAACTAGATGAAGAGCTGAGAAGCAAGCTTGACCTGATGAAGAAAAGTGCAGTGCAATCAAACGACCTGATCACGGGCATTCTGGCCTATTCTGAAGCCGACCAAAAAGAAATTGATGTTCAACAAGTGGATGTAGGCCAACTGCTGCGAACAATCTTAGAAGAGCTACCCAATGAAAAGCAGGTGAAGATTGATCTGGCCAGTGACTTTTCCACCATCCACTGCAACGAACTTCAGCTCAAGCAAGTATTCACCAACCTGATCAACAATGCCATTAAGTACAATGACAAGCCTAAAGGTGAGGGCGTAGTGACTGTTAAATCGGGAACAAGAAATGGGAAGAACGAATTTTCTGTAGCAGACAACGGCCCGGGCATTCCGCTGGAACTACACAAAACCGCCTTTGAACTCTTTGGCAAAACGCATGGGGGACAATATGCCTTCAGCTCGGGAGTAGGCCTAGCCATTGTGAAAAAACTAATAGAGCAAAACGGAGGCACCATTAGCCTGGACTCAGACAAAGGCAAAGGGGCACAGTTCACTTTCACCTGGCCGTGACTACTTCACTTGACATTTCTTTATACTTCTCTACCTACCATGGAATAGGCAGACCATTTTCCAGCTAATACCGACCTTATTAACGACAATAAGCGTATCTTAATTAACAATGATCTGCCTATTGAGAGCAAGCGGGTTCATTCCCAGTAGTGTCCATCAAGCTATGTAGGCGTTCTCTTAGAAAAACTGTTTTTGTGTACGTTCTGAACATTTCCAATGACTCTGAAAAAGAGATATAATAAACTGTACTTACTACTTTTAGGCATTTGCCTACTGTATGCTGCCTGCTCAGAAATTGTGGACCTGAAAACCGGAGAGCAGCAAGACCAAATCGTCATTTATGGAAAGGTAACTGACGGTATCGCGGGCAATGAGCTGAGCATATCGCTTACTTCAAATGTAGGAGGAGAACAGCAACCCGTTGACGGTGCTCAGGCTGTTCTGTTGGAAGACGGCAACCCCATAGGCAACTATGAACGCTATGCCCGAGGAAAGTATCGCCTAAATCTCAATGGTGATTCGGCCAGAGTAGGACGACAATATGAATTGATGATCACCCTGGTGGATGGCAGACAATACAAATCTGAACCGGCCATAATGCCTGACCTGGCTGCCATTGACAGGCCTCGTTTTGATGCTTCGGTGGTAGATGTGGTGGTAAACCAGGCGGGCCTGCAGGTATCGAGAAATCTGATACAGGTCTTTATAGATACAGAAGTTATCGATCAGGAACGGGATTTCTATTTAAAGTGGGATACTTTTGAGGCCTACTCATTCGAAGAGAGGCTACGAGTACAAGTGCCCCCGGTGCTTCCTCCCCCCTGCTATGTGATCAATGAAACCACGGGTCAGGAAATCTACCTTTTCAACGGTGAAGACATCAAAGTGCCCTTCATCAGAGACCAACTCATCTCCTCCAGTGAGATCGACTCTCGCTTTGCCTTTGATTATTACTTCTCTATTGTTCAAACCACCATGGACAAAAGCGCCTACGAATACTGGACGCTGGTTGACGAAATCTCCAATTCACAAGGGTCCATATTTGATCAACCTCCCGCACCGGTACCTGGAAATTTCAGAAATGTGAATGTGCCTAAAGAAGAGGTACTTGGCTATTTTGAGGTAGTAAGATCAGACACCACTCGCGTGAGAGTGCGTGGCGATGCCATTCCTTTTTACATCTCCAAACCTTGCCCATCCATACCCCCTGGCACCAGTGAGCCACCAGAGTGCACCAATTGCATTCTGATCAAAAACAGCACCTATAGGCGCCCTTACTATTGGTTCTGAAAATCAACGGTTCACAACGAAAAACTGAATTCTGCTACAATTAATATCAGCTTCTAGTAGATTTTATTACTTTCCTTTATTCAATTTTTTAAGGTGAAAGCAGCAATACTTTTTGTAGCACTTCTATTGGTTTTACAACCTACTGGCACCGCCCAGGAACTTCCGTTGACCTCAAGCCCTACTGATGAATTTCAAAAACACTATGAGCAGGGTAAAAGCTATATATCCACCTCACTTTATGCAGAAGGCATAGAATCCCTGAACAAAGCAATCGCAATCGCCAAAGCGCAAGATCTAAAAAAAGAATATCTGCAAGCCAGTATTGAACTGGCCGAAACTATGCGCAAAACCGGTGACTTTAGAAGAGGCATAGATGTTTTATTGGCCCTTGGCAATCAACCCAACCATCCATTTGAAGAAGTCAGAAGGCAGGGGCGACTTGCGGCCATCTATCATGAGTACATTAAAGATGATCCAAAAGCTCAGTTTGATTCAGTGACGTATTACCTCAACCCAGCCATTGCCTTGGCAACTAAAAATGATTTCCAGACAGAAATAGCCAGCCTGAAGAACGAATATGGATACCTGGTGTCGAGATATAATGACTGGCAGGAAGGACTCCCCTACCACCTGGAAGCGGCTGGGATTTATTTTGAAAATGGAGACAAGCAGAACTACATAGGTGTAATGACAAAAGTGTTGACTTTGCTCATTCAAAACACCCAGGATCATCAAAAAATCGACTCACTCTCAGAAGTCCTGGTTGCTGAAGCAGAAGGCAATGGATGGTATACGGCAGAGAGAGAGTTATATGGAACACTCTCAAAACGATTTGCAGCACTAGGCAACATGCAGGCTTATCACAAATGGCGCACAAAATCTGTTGAGGCCATGCTCAATTATGCTGAGGCGATTCACAACAGACAATTAGATAATATTAGAGTAAGTTATGAAACAGAACAGTTTCAGAACGAAGCCAAAACCAATGCTGAGGCCCTGAACAGGCAAGAGGCCAGAAACAGGGAATTAGTCACTTACCTTTCAGTAGTTGGATTGTTGCTGCTGCTTATTGCCTGGCTTTTCTTTCGTGAAAGGCAGACTAAAAGGGTCATCAACCGGGTGAACAAAGACCTGCAAACTGCCAACGAAAAGTACCAGATGCTAATAGTGGAAAGCAATCACCGCATTAAAAACAACCTGCAAATGATCATCTCTATGCTGGAATACACCGGCAAAGATGTAAACCCTGAAAATACCCGGGCCCTCAAGCGCATGTCAGGTAAGATCCACACCATAAGCGCCTTGCACAAACACCTTTATGTCGATGTGCACAATCCTCGTGTAGACCTGGCCACTTACTTCAATGAGATCATCACCTTGTATACCGACCTGGCCAATGACAGTCTGCAAATTCATAAAAACTTTGACCAGGTGAGTATTCAGAGTGAGCGACTGGTCTACTTTGGTCTCATCTTCAATGAAATGCTATCGAATACGCTGGAACATAATAAGGCACAAAGCAAAGAAGTTTACATCAGCGCTTCAAGGCATGAAGAAGCCTATCACTTTGAATATAGAGACGGCTCTGAGCACTTGAGCATCGAAAATGCAGGAACAGGCAACTTGCTCATCAGGCAGCTGATCAATCGAATCGGAGGACAAAACATGGAGTTTGACCCTCGCATTGGCCAATACAAATTTCAGTTTTATGCATAAGGCCAAAATCATCATCATAGAAGACGAATTCTTTGCCGCCAACCACCTCAAAGATCTGGTCAATTCTCTGGGCTTTTGGGCGGTAGATGTTTATCACAGTGGGGAAGATTTTCTCAATAGCACCAACTGGAACTTTGATGCTGCCATCATTGATATTTTTCTGTCACAAAAGCTCAATGGACTGGATGTAGCTTATAAAATGAAGGAACGAAAAAAGCCCTTTGTTTTTCTCACGGCCAACCAGGACAGTCATACCCTGAAAGAAGCCGCCAGGCTACAACCCATATCCTACATTAGTAAGCCATTTAAACCCAATGACGTGAGGGCTGCCCTGGAAATCATTGCCCACCAGCTTCCGCCCATGTTAGAAATCAGAGGTGCCAATGGGGTCGAACTACTCAACCCCAACGACATCCTTTTTGTAAAATCTGACGGGGTGTATATACAGCTATACACGCTGAATGGCATGGTAGTACAGCGCAAATTGCTTAAAGATATTATTGATCAACTTCCCGATTGCTTCCTCCGTGTTCACAGATCATATTTAGTGAACATAAATTTCATTGAGCAGCGATCTGCCTCTTACCTGACCATAAAAGGACATGAGATACCCGTCTCCAGAGGCTTTAAAGACAAGCTCTCATTACTTTAAGCCAGGCATGGTATCACTCACTCACAACAAAAATCAGTCAATCACTACATATTAAACCTAAGAGACCGCTCAACTCTTAAATTCATCAAGGCTTCATATCCTTGAGTCATAATGTTTATTTATATTTTTTAGCAACCAAAATAGAAAAGGGACGCCCCATTTATTGGGCTCTGTGATTCTAAAAAAGAAGCTCAAATACAAAACACTAAATGAGAGGTAAGGGGGCTGTGCAGAAGGCACAGCCCTCTTTTTTTACGTCAAAATCACTGCCCTTGAAGATCATTCTCACTTCATCTTAAAATCTTCTCTCTTTGCACCGTTTCGGTGAAACCAAAACCCTTAGATTTGCATTGCATTTAAAAACCTTCAAAAAAGAAAGCAATGAAGTTCTTTATAGACACTGCCAACCTTGACGACATCAGAGAAGCTTATGACATGGGCGTACTCGATGGTGTTACTACCAACCCTTCACTCATGGCCAAAGAGGGTATCTCTGGTCAGGAAAATGTAATGGCCCACTACAAAGCCATTTGCGACATTGTAGACAACAATGTAAGTGCAGAAGTAATTGCAACCGATTATGAAGGCATGATGAAAGAAGGTCGTGAGCTGGCCAAAATCGATGACAAAATCGTGGTGAAAGTACCCATGATCAAAGAAGGTGTAAAAGCCATCAAGCAGTTCACAGCCGAAGGTATTCGCACCAACTGTACTTTGGTATTTTCTGCCGGACAGGCACTGCTGGCTGCGAAAGCCGGAGCTTCCTACGTTTCTCCATTCATTGGCCGCCTGGATGATATCTCTTTCGATGGCCTGGAGCTGATCGATCAGATTGTAAGCATTTATGACAACTATGGCTACACGACAGAAGTATTGGCCGCCTCCGTGCGTCATACCATGCACCTCATTCAGTGTGCCGAGATTGGTGCCGATGTAGCCACTTGTCCGCTGAAGGTGATCAAGGGTTTACTCAATCACCCACTTACCGATCAAGGACTGGCTCAATTCCTGGCAGACCATGCAAAGGCAAATGGATAAAACATTCCATAGGACTTTGGGTTATTCAGTTGACCCAAAGCCTATTCAGGAAATGTACATCATCAAGGTCAAAGGAAAAGCTAAAATTCCCGACTACATCCAGCTCAGAGACGAGAACTTTGTGCTCATCGCCTATTTTAGGGCAGACCGTCCGCTGAAAAAATTGGAAAAGTATGGACTGGAAGGCAAGGAAATTGCGTTACAAGATGTAATTAATAACTTGCCTTTCGGTAAACTTCAAAAGCTGGAAATATAATATGTCCTTTTCTTCAGAGCCCATTGTACAAATTGAAAATGCCTGCATCTTTCAAGAAGAAAAAACGGTGCTCAATGACCTGAGTCTGAAGATTGACAAAGGCGAGTTTGTTTACATAGTGGGCCGCACAGGCAGTGGCAAAAGCTCTTTGCTCAAAACCCTCTATGCCGACCTGCCCTTGCGCATGGGTAAAATTCGCATCGCGGGCTTCGACATCAATGGCATCAAGCGCAAGCAAGTGCCCCAATTGCGCAGAAAGCTAGGCGTAGTATTCCAAGACTTTCAGCTCTTCACTGACCGCTCGGTGGCCGAGAACATCTACTTTGTGATGCGCGCCACGGGCTGGAAAGACAAGGCCAAGATGAAGAACCGCATGGCAGAAGTGCTTATGCGTGTAGGCCTGGGAGCCATCGCCAATAAAATGCCTCACCAGCTCTCGGGTGGAGAGCAACAACGAGTAGTGATAGCCCGTGCCCTCATCAACGAGCCCGTGCTACTCATTGCCGATGAACCTACAGGAAACCTCGACCCTGAGGTATCAGATGGCATCTTCAAAATCTTTATGGAAATCAATAAAAGTGGTACCGCCATCCTCATGGCCACTCACGATTACCACTTGATTCAGAACTACCCCAAACGTGTATTGAAGTGCGGTGAAGGCGGCATTCAAGACAGTACCACCGAAGAGTTGGAGATCTCTAAATCGCAGTAATTCTTCTTCCTAGGTGCTTACCTGGCTTCGAGACTCCGCTACTTTCTCAAATACAGGATATCCCTATAGACATCTCAGTTATCATGAACATGGTGAAACATGCCGTGATAACCTTGCTTGCTTTTGATATAACTGATCAATAACCCTATATCCGTATATTGAACTGTTGGCGATCATTCGCAACCCGTATAGTAACTAACTAAATTTCTGAGTGAGCAACCTAAAGCACAAGCTAACTGGACCAATAACTAAATCGGACTTCAAGTATCGAAGGAACACTGTTTTGGCTCCAATTGTAATATTTACTGCTCTTGCCTACTTTATGCTGTCCAACTCCAGCAAGACTTTGGACGAATTAACTCAATCAGAGGGCAGATTGACTTACAAAGAGGTAATTAAGCAACAATATAAGGGCAATAACTATCGATACACTTTTGTATTCAAGCTGGATAACACAGAACAGTACTTGGGAATATTTCTGGGTTCTGGTGAATCGGCAATAGAAGAAGGAGAATATTGGAATGAAAAGTTTAACCTAGGTGACAACATGGTAGTTCACTACGACAACAACTTTATTACCGAACACGAAAATATAACCCGATTAATTAGGCAAATTGAACAGAACGGAGAGATTGTTTATCAGACCGGAACGAAGGGGGAAAAAGTCATTGGACTTGTATCAATTGGAGTTGTGCTTATGTTTTTACTCATGCTACTATGGCTAACGAAACGCGCGAACCTCTGGATTTTCAAAAAATAACGAATCGCCAACAAATGCTATGAATGAATGGGGTTTTATCGGTTACGAAAGTTTGGAGGCACTGGCAAAGTCTGCCACAAGAATAAATTTAAATCAAGGCGTGGCTTTGAGGAGCTAGGAAGGTTAGTGCATTCTAATCCCCACTCATCATAGCTAGACGTTAGCGGTCATCGAAAAATAACAATCACACGACAAAATAATAATGACAGAATTGGAAATACTTGCCTTTGCCCTTAACGAATTTGCTGACTTGACAGCAGACGACTTTAATTTGTCTACTTCTTTTTGGCATACGAAAGAGTATAAAAAAGGCGATTACTTCAATCAACAAAAAGACATTTGCAAGTATCTAGGGTTCATAAATACAGGTACTTTTCGTTCCTATGTTATTGACAACAAAACTGCCGAAGAAAAGAACGTTTTTCTTTATTCAAAAAATCATTTTGTAGTTCCTTTCAAAAGCTTTATCAATCAAACACCTTGCGACTATCATACTCAAGCAATGACAGATGCTTCAATTCATTATATTAACATTAATGATTTGCTGACTCTTTACAAGCAATCTCATAAGTGGGAACGATTCGGGCGTTTGATGGCGCAAATGGCATTTAATGTGACCATTGAAAGAATGGAAAGCTTCATCTTCAAAACACCTGAAGAACGTTATTTGGATTTAATAAAAAATCACCCAGATATTTTCAATAACATTCCATTATATCATATTTCTTCCTATTTGGGTATACAAGGACCTTCCTTAAGTAGGATCAGAAAAAGAATTTCAGCCAAATAATACGATTTTAACTTGGGTTAAAATTTCACAGAATTATTTGTTGGACTTTTGGGGGAATAATGAACTCAAAAATGGAATCAACAAAAACGATCGTATTTATCCACGGATTATGGATGCATTCATCTTCTTGGCAACAATGGATGGACTACTTTAATGAACAAGGTTATAAAACATTAAATCCAGGTTGGCCAGGAGACGCTGAAACTGTTGCTGAATGCCGCGAGAACCCACTACCTATTGCGAACAGAGGCGTTACGGAAATTGTCGATAGTTATGCCAAAATAATTACTTCTCTTGCACAGCCACCGATTGTTATTGGGCATTCGTTTGGCGGATTAATTGCACAAATTCTATTAGGACAAAATTTGGTAAGTGGTTGCATTGCTATTAATCCTGCACCTGTTAAAGGTGTATGGCAACTTCCATTGTCAGTATTCAAAGCATCTTTACCTGTTCTTGGAAATCCATTTAATTTCAAAAAGACCAATTCACTTACTTTCAAACAGTTCTGTTATGGATTTGCAAATGCACTTCCGGAAAATGAAGCAAGAGAACTCTATGACAATTGGACTATCCCAGCACCTTGTAAACCACTTTTTCAGGCTGCAACAGCGAGTTTTTCGGGTTCCGAAACAAAAGTGAATACCAAAAACACTAAACGTGGACCTTTGCTAATTACAGGAGGCCAAAAAGACAATCAAGCACCACCAATATTGGGCAAAGCATCTATAAGAAAGTATAACCCATCTGTAATTTCAGATTTCAAATTATTTGAAGGACGTGGTCACTCAATTGCTATAGATAATGGCTGGAAAGAAATTGCGGAATACTCGCTTGTTTGGCTTAAAAAGAACGGACTTTGACAAATAGAAAAACAACAATGTATATAAAAAATAGCAGTTAAGAGCTGAACTTAAAGCTTAGTTCTTAACTGCTATCTTTGTTTTAATCCAAAAAGTAGCACATTTAAATCTGCTACTTTTCATACACTAAACGCTTAGCAGCTATTAGACGAAAGAATGAGATTAACCCTTCTACTACTATTACTCTTGTTGTCAAAGACTGGAAAAAGTCAAACTAGCTATTCTGGTCATTTAGGCGAATACCCAATTACCTTGGTCATGTATCATTATAGTGACGGAGTTTCATTGGCCTATTATACCTATGATAATTATGACAGTCCAATAACCATAAATGGCAACCTCAAAAAAGGTGAGTTGAAACTTTCAGAAAAAGATGCGGCTGGAAATAATGCTGCAACATTGGTATTTGAAAATTTCGAAGAAGGCAGCGAAGAAGTTGAAGGAAAATGGATCAAATCTGACTACTCAAAAACTTACCCAATTTCATTACAAAAAGATTTTGACATTGATTTTGGTGATGAATTGGAGTGGACCAACAGGGAACTACTTCAGTCAAAGTCTACGAATGAGCATTACTTTAAAACCACTATCACTAAAGAGAAGGGGCATTTTTATGCAAGAATATCAGGCGTAAAAATATTTGAAAAAAGAACAGATAAGTTAATCCAGACCATTGAATTAGACTGTCAACTATTTGGGATAGATAACATAAGCATTGGAGATTATAACTTTGATGGGATTGAAGATTTTTTAGTCTTTGAAGCAAGTTATGCAGGCCCAAATACTTCAAGTATTTACATCCTGAGAAACCCCGATTCTGACAATTACTTAAAAAGTGATTTTAGCGGAACCTCCCTGGAATTCGACAATGACCTAAAGCTTATTTACGAATACAATCAGTGCTGTGCTGGAAGAAGTCGTACGAATGCAACATATAAAGTAGTAGATAACAAAATGGTTTTAATCGAAAAAAAATGCCGCGAATATGATGAGGAAAAAGAGGATTTCGTTGAAATTGAATGTAATTAAAAAGGTGCAGACACTAGAAGTGTAACCATAGCAGCATACGAAATGCTATGCTTCATACGCTCACCATTACAGCCAATAAAAAAGAATTACCATGAAAGACATCTCTGGAATCGATGAAAACGGAAACCCAAAGAATGGCCCGTTTAAGGTGTTCTTTAAGAACGGACTTGTCTCTTGTCAGGGCGAATTCGACAATGGAAAAAAATCAGGAACCTGGAAGTACTTTCTCAATAATGGCCAAATGCAATCATCCGGTAACTACAAAAACGGGAAGATAGTTGGGCGTTGGGAATGGTACTTCAAGAATGGCGAACCTAGAGGCACGGGTGGCTTCGATGATAAAGAGAATAAGCACGGAGAATGGAAGCGATACCATGCCAATGGGCAACTCTGGGACGAAGGGCACTTCGAACACGGCAAGAAGAAAGGCGTCTGGAAGGTCTATAATGAGGCTGGCGAACTCTTAAAGGAACAAACTTTCAAGTAGGGTGTCGACCGAGCACCTCCGATTATCCTCATTGCTCTTTTCGCCCTTGTTGGTCTTATGACCAACAAGAACTTAGATACCTCTAAATCGCTGTAGTCTCATCCTCCCGGGTTCTTACCGGGTTTTTAGCCTCTTCCAGAATGTCTAGCTGGCTGTTGATCAGGTGCAGCTTTTGCCTTAAGAGGTGAATGAGCCTATCGAGCACAATTTGTGACTCCTGCCCATTGTCATAAGTTGCTTTCAGCTCCTGGTAAATGGCGTCAATCTCTTCAATATCACCCTCCAGGTAATTAAAGAACTCTTCCCCTTCCAGCTCAAGAGAAAGCTTGTCACTTTTTTCGCTAATGATGGAGGTATAGAAAGCTTCCAGGTCTTTGAATTCGTCTACTGTAGAGACTACCTGTTCGGGGTCAATCAACTGATCCTGTGGCACAAACCTGTCGTAGGCCAGAAAAGCAACCGCTCCCAGCAGCACCACTACAGCGGCCTTCCACATCCAAAGGTTCGACTTGATAGGCACCACCTTCTCATCATGGCCATCCAGCTCATTTTCGATTTTTTGCCACAACTCTGCCTTTGGGCTTGCTTCATCAAAAGCATCCCTGTTGGCCTTCACAAAATCTTCCAGTCTATCCTGCATGTTGCAATCTTTCTTTCAGTATTTCTCTCAATTTCTTTTTCGACCGGTTGAACTGCGACTTTGAAGTCGATTCAGTCACGCCCAATATCCCGGCAATTTCTTTGTGGTCGTAGCCTTCTAACAAGTACAACGACAATACGGTTCGGTAGCCTTCCGGAAGCATCTGAATGCATTCCTTCACCCCCTCTATTTCATAGATGACATCCGCATCCAGCACCTCATCCGTCTGATCCTCAAAATCCGTAACATTCTCCATGGGCTGTAAGTCCAACCTCCGCTTTTTCACCAGATTGATCGCATTGTTTACCACAATACGCTTCAGCCAGCTGCCAAAAGAGGCCGTTCCCTTGTATGAGGGAAGGTTTCTAAAGGCGCTTACAAAAGACTCTTGCAATACATCTTCCGCCTCCATCTCATTATTGGTAATGCGCAAGCAAGTATTGAACATGGCTTTAGAATAAAGCTGGTACAGTTCATACTGTGCCTTGCGTTCACCGGCCAAACAACGATCAATGATCGGTTGATGAAGATTTTGATACTTGGATTCCAACGGTCTGAGTTCCCCCTAAAGACAGCAGCCTATATATAAGGTTGCAAATACCCTGGAAATTAAGAAAAAAAGCCACTCCCATCAATTGGAAGTGGCTTCTACTAATACTTTAGTCTTTTAAGATCAGCCCTTATTCAGCTCATCCAGCTGGGCTTTGGCGGCCTCAAAGTCTGGTGAAAGCGCCAGTGCCTGATTGAGAAATCCTTTGGCTGCTGCCTTGTCGCCCTGATCTGCAGCTATCATAGCACGTAGGTTGAGCACCGCTGCCTTGAATTTTACTTCCTGTACAGCTCCTGAATTTGTGTTCAACTGTATAGTGGCATCATCTGCCAACTTAGAATCTACAATGCCCAGGTTGTTATTCGCCTCAGCATATCGCTTGAGCGAATACTGCAGGTAAGCGATTTGATAAAGGATGTTGATATTTTCTGTCTTCAACCACATGGGTTGATAATACTCAATAGCCTTGTCATATAGTCTAAGCTGCTCATAACTCAGGGCTACAATCTCAGTGGCAATCAAATTGCCAGGGTATTTTTCTAAAAAGTCGAGACTTACCAGTGCACTGGAGGTAAACTGTCCATTTTGGTAATACAGCTCAGCAAGTCCTCTCATTACTGTCGAGTCGGTATTATTGAGCACAAGCAGATCATACAGCGCCTGCTTGGTCATTAAAGCATCGTTGTATTTCTGTGCCTGCTGGTAAACGGCCAGTGCTTTTGCCCGGCTAAATGCAAAAACAGTACTGTCAGTCTTGTTTGTGGTTTGTGAAAAAGCTGCGGTTGATATACACATCATTATACCCGCCATCAAAAACTTGATTCGTTTCATTCTATTGAATTCTGATTATTTTATCGTTTTAACAACTTGCAATCCTTTTTCCCTACCTAGCTGTAACATGTACGCATACGCCTCGCGGAATTCGTTTCGGATTGTTCCTTCTAATACGGCTTCTTTCAGAGCCTCTTTAATTTCTCCAATAACCCTGCCGGGTTTCACATCAAAGGTCTCCATTATCATTTCACCCGTGACTACGGGCTGAAAGTTACGAATTTTATCTTTTTCTTCTACCTCCTTCATCTTTTGCTCCACCTTGTCAAAATTGGCCAAGTAGCGCTTCACTTTATGATTGTTCTTAGAGGTAATGTCAGCACGGCAAAGCATCATCAGGGCCTCAACGTCATCGCCTGCATCAAACAATAGCCTTCTCACTGCCGAATCGGTAATGGTATCTTTTACCAGGGCAATGGGCCTCAGGTGCAATCGCACCAGTTTCTTTACAAAGCGCATGCTTTCGCCCATGGGCAGTTTGAGCCTTCGAAAGATAGCAGGCGTCATGCGCGCACCTTTGTCTTCATGGCCATGGAAGGTCCAGCCCACACGTTTGTTAAAGCGCTTGGTGGCAGGTTTGGCTATGTCGTGCATAATGGCCGCCCAGCGCAGCCAAAGGTCATCGGTATGCTTGCTAATGTTGTCCAGTACCTGCAGCGTGTGGTAGAAATTGTCTTTATGCGACTTGTCATCAATGGATTGCACACCTTGTAGGGCCACCATCTCTGGGAAGATGTGCTGCAACAAACCACAGTGAAAAAGCAATTTGAAACCATATGATGGCGTGGAAGAAAGCACAATTTTATTCAGCTCCACAATCACCCTTTCGGCCGAAACGATTTTAATTCGGTCGGCCATTTCTACAATGCCATGAAAAGTATCGGCATCAATGTCAAAGCCCAGCTGGCTGGCAAAACGGATGGCACGCATCATACGCAGCGGATCATCTGAAAAGGTCTGCTCCGGTGCCAGAGGCGTACGGATCATCTTTTTTTTCAGGTCTCCTACCCCATCAAAGGGGTCAACCAGCTCACCGTAATTATCTTCATTCAGGCTTATGGCCATGGCATTGATGGTGAAGTCACGCCTATTTTGGTCGTCTTCCAGGCTACCATCTTCTACCACCGGTTTGCGAGAATCTTCGCGGTACGATTCCTTTCGGGCACCTACAAACTCCAGCTCTTCATCACCATCTTTAATCATGGCCGTGCCAAATCTTTTAAAAACGGTGATGGGTATGTCTTTGCCCAAAGCTGCTTTTACCCCTTCGGCAAGTGCTATACCACTGCCTACACATACAAAATCGATGTCTTTAGAGGGCCGTTTGAGCAAAATATCGCGCACATAGCCCCCCACCACATAGGATTCCAGCCCCGTGGAAACAGCCACCGATTTTACGGTATCAAAAACAGGTAAATCAAGCGCTTTTTTAAGATTCATTCCAGACCCAATTTCAAAAGGAGGGCAAAGTTAGCAGGAATTCGATGGCTGTCAAAAAGGACAGCAACCGTATGCATGTCAATCTTTTTAATCCAGCCCCCAATTTCTATTGAAAAATACTACCTTTGTGTCCCATAAGTTCATGCATCACTAACCCTACTTATGGCATCTGCGAAATACATTTTTGTTACCGGTGGTGTAACATCTTCTCTGGGCAAAGGCATCATAGCCGCATCATTAGGCAACCTGCTCCAGGCCAGAGGTTACAAAGTCACTATACAAAAGTTTGACCCCTACATCAACGTTGATCCCGGCACGCTAAATCCTTACGAGCATGGCGAATGCTATGTGACGGATGATGGCGCTGAAACCGATCTGGATTTGGGCCATTATGAGCGTTTTCTAAATGTTCGCACCTCGCAGGCCAATAATGTGACTACCGGCCGTATTTACCACAATGTGATTACCAAAGAGCGCAGAGGCGACTATTTGGGTAAAACGGTACAGGTAATTCCTCACATCACCGATGAGATTAAGAACAACTTTTTCAAACTGGGTGAAACTGGTGATTATGACATTGTCATTACCGAAATAGGCGGTTGCGTGGGTGACATAGAGTCGCTGCCATTTATAGAAGCAGTGCGGCAGGCCAAATGGGAACTGGGCGATAACAACGCTCTGGTGATTCATTTGACCCTCATTCCCTACCTGAAAGCTGCCAAAGAACTAAAGACCAAACCTACTCAGCACTCAGTAAAGCAATTGCTGGAGGCTGGTATCCAACCCGACATTCTGGCTTGTCGTACCGAAAAATCCTTACCGCAGGACATCCGTAAAAAGCTGGCCCTTTTCTGCAATGTAGAATTAGGCTCGGTGATAGAAGCCATGGATGCAGCCACCATCTATGATGTGCCGCTGCTTATGCGGAAGGAGAAGTTGGACGAACGCGTTTTGATTAAACTCAAATTGCCGCATAAAACTCAGCCTCAGATAGACGATTGGAGAAGCTTCCTGGGCAGACTGAAAAACCCAACCAATGAAGTAAACATAGCCCTGGTAGGTAAATATGTTGAGCTACCCGATGCTTATAAATCGATAGCCGAAGCATTCATCCATGCTGGTGCGCACTTAGAGTGTAAAGTGAACGTTCACTGGATTTCTTCGGAAACCATAACTCCTAAATCCGTTAAGAGAATCTTGAAGGATATGAATGGGGTTTTGGTAGCGCCTGGTTTTGGAGAAAGAGGCATTGAAGGCAAGATTGAGGCCATCAGGTATGTAAGAGAAAACAATGTGCCTTTCTTTGGCATTTGCCTGGGCATGCAATGTGCCGTGGTAGAATTTGCCAGAAACGTACTTGGGCTGGAAGGTGCTGCCTCTACGGAGTTGAACCCAGACACCCCGCACCCGGTCATAGACCTGATGGAAGATCAAAAGAACATCGAGGACTATGGTGGTACAATGCGACTGGGCCAGTACGATTGTAAATTGAAAAAATCTAAAGTAGCCAAGGCTTACGGCAACCAAAATGTAATGGAACGCCACCGCCATCGCTATGAGTTTAACAACCAATACCTAAAAGACATGGAAGCCCATGGCCTGAAAGCCGTAGGTACCAATCCTGAGTCTGGACTGGTAGAAATTGTTGAGCTGGACGATCACCCCTATTTTGTTGGAACGCAGTTCCACCCCGAATTAAAGAGCACCGTAATGAGCCCTCACCCACTTTTTGTGAGTTTCATAGCTGCGGTAGCCAGCAATAAAAAGAATTAATACAAGAGAGAGAAGATGGATAGAAATCAGATCATAGGATTTGTTCTAATCGCAGTGTTGCTGATAGGTTATATGTTTTTCTTTGAAAAACCTGAGCCTGAAGTATTGGACCCCGTCACTACAGAAACCCCTGTACAAAGTGACAGCCCTGCTACAAACACTCCGCAACAGAATCCACAGCAGCAGCCGGCCATGGCTGCAGCCGACACAACCGAAGCTGATTACGCTGAGCAGTATGGCGTATTTGCTGCAGGAGTACAAGGCGATGCCCGTGACATTGTCATAGAAAACGAACAAGCTAAGTTTACTTTTTCAACCAAAGGCGGCCTTTTAAAGCAGGTTGAACTGAAGGATTATACCACCTGGGAAGGTGATCCGCTGATTTTACTGGACGAGCAAAGCACCAGTCAAAACCTGATGTTGCCTACAGTGAAGGGTAACGTCAATGTGGCGGACTTTTACTTTCAGACCAGCTCAAATGGCAGAAAAGTCAATGGCACCGATACCACCACACTGGTTTTCACATTGCCCATGGGCAACGAAAGCCTGGTACATACCTACCGCATAGGTGGTACTGGCTACCAGGTGCAGCATGAGGTAAAAGCCAATGGGCTTCAAAACAGCATCATCGGCAACGAGATGAGCATGGTATGGGCGCATGCCATGAAGCGTTTTGAGAAAAACCTGGAAGACTCTCGCAACAAGTCTACCATCATTTATCATACCCTGGCTGCTGAAACAGATGAGTTGAAAGAGCTTTCGACTGATCCTCAGTCAGAGCAGGTAGCAGAAGGTGTAAAATGGCTGGCATTCAACCAGAAGTTTTTCAACGCGGGAATCATAGCCGACAAAGGCTTCAGTTCTGCGGCAGTGAGCTATGACGTACCCCTATTGGATTCTGCGGTAGTCAAGAGCGGACTCATGGACCTTAAAGTTCCAGTGACTGACCTATATGAAGGCGCAAGTTTTACCTACTACTTAGGACCTAACAAGTTCAAAGCCCTCAAAAAGGTAGCCGATGACTACGAAGAAAACGTGTACATGGGCTACAAAGCAGTGAGCTGGGTAAACAAACTCATCATTGTAGAGCTCTTCGGGGCACTTGAGTCATTCATTGGCAGTTACGGGGTCATCATCATCATCCTGGTGCTGATCATCAAACTCTGTCTGTTCCCACTTTCTCGCAAGTCGTACCTCTCTATGGCCAAAATGAAGGCCCTGAAACCAGAGCTGGACGCCATGAAAGAAAGGCTTGATGGCGACATGCAGGCCCAGCAGCAAGAGCAAATGAAGCTCTACCGCCAAGTAGGCGTTAACCCGCTTAGTGGCTGTTTACCGCTATTGCTGCAGATGCCATTCCTGTTTGCCATGTTCTTCTTCTTCCCCAACTCTATTGAGTTGAGAGGAGAAGCTTTCCTATGGGCCGATGACCTTTCTACTTATGATGTGCTCATCAACCTGCCATTTACCATCCCATTTTATGGATCTCACGTAAGTGGCTTTACTCTGCTCATGACCATCTCTACCATACTCTATACCTGGTCAAACAACCAGGTGACTACGGTACAAGGACCTATGAAAAGCATTGGTTATGTGATGCCTGTTATCTTCATGTTTGTGCTGAACTCTTACTCTTCAGGACTGAGTTTCTACTACTTCGTATCCAACATCATCACCTTCAGTCAACAAACACTGATCAGGCGATTTGTTGACGAAGACAAAATCAGGGCTACCCTGGAAGAGAACAAGAAGAAGAACACCAATAAAAAGAAATCCAAGTTTGCATCGAGGCTTGAAGATGCCATGAAGGCCAGCCAGGAGGCACAGCGACAAAAGCAACAAGGAAAAAAGAAAAAGAAGTAACTAAACTAAAAAAAGAAGGCGTCAATTGACGCCTTCTTTTTTTGCCCTACTCCAAACAAAATGAGCCTCAAGTCATTATAAAGGGCTGATGAAATGAATGATTTCTCTTCATTCTGATTTCATCTTTCTTTCGATTAATATTCTATCTTTGTAGGCGATTGATCGATAGTCAAAATTCCCTGACCCAAATGAGATTCACCTACTTCGGACATGCCAGTTTCATGATTGAAACAAAGGGTAAGAAATTACTCTTTGATCCCTTCATTACTCCAAACGAACTGGCTAAAGATGTAGATGTTTCGGCCCTAAAGCCTGATTATATCATTTTGAGCCACGGACATGGTGACCATGTAGCCGATGTGGAAACCATTTATAACAACAGCGAAGCCACCATCATCTCCACTTATGAGGTAGTAGGTTGGTTTCAGGGCAAAGGCCTTGAGCGTGGCCATCCTATGAACCATGGCGGTAGCTGGACATTCGATTTCGGGAAGATAAAACTGGTAAATGCCGTGCACTCAAGCTCTATGCCTGATGGTAGCTATGGCGGTCATCCAGCTGGCATTGTAATTCAAAACAGCGAAGGCACCTTTTACTATGCCGGAGATACTGCCCTTACCAAAGACATGGAGTTGATTGGCGAGGAGTTTGACCTCAATTTTGCTGTACTGCCTGTGGGTGATAATTTCACCATGGGTGTGGCAGATGCCATGAAGGCCACCAAAATGATCGACTGTAAAGAGATCATCGGTGTACACTTCGACACCTTCCCTTATGTAGCCATTGATCATGATCAGGCAATGGTTCTGGCCAAAGAGGCCAGCGTAAACCTGACTTTACCTAAAATCGGTGAGGAAATCTCATTTTAAGAAGACAAATGGGCAAAATCATTGCAATAGCAAACCAAAAAGGCGGTGTAGGTAAAACTACAACTGCCATGAACCTGGCCGCAAGTTTGGCGGTACTGGAATATAAAACTCTGGTGGTAGATGCCGACCCACAGGCCAATACCACCTCGGGACTTGGGCACAACCCCAAGGAGATTGAAAACAGCATCTACAAGTGCATGGTAGACGGCATCGACATCAGGGATTGTATCCTCGAAACAGATGTGAACTTTCTGCATTTGGTACCTTCAGACATAGATCTGGTAGGTGCAGAAGTGGAGATGGTGAGCCTTGACAAGCGTGAAGAAAAAATGCGAGGATCCCTGAACGCCATCAAAGATGATTACGACTTCATTCTTATTGACTGTGCACCTTCTTTGGGTCTCATCACCATTAATGCTTTGACAGCAGCCGAC
>Ga0316204_10005617_pt1 | contig 20388 bp, 20 predicted proteins | sample 6monrhotite_MG_2_FD_205661 | JGI IMG/M metagenome (GOLD analysis project Ga0316204, IMG submission 205661) | Microbial mat bacterial communities from mineral coupon in-situ incubated in ocean water Damariscotta River, Maine, United States -... | ecosystem: Environmental > Aquatic > Marine >...
TCATCCATTCGACCAAATCAAGGCCGGTCACCTTTTCAGTCACCGGATGTTCCACCTGCAAGCGGGTGTTCATTTCCAGGAAATAGAAATTGCGCTGGGCATCGACGATGAATTCCACCGTACCGGCAGACACATATTTAACTGCCTTGGCCAGTGCCACGGCCTGTTCGCCCATGGCGGCGCGGGTTTTTTCATCGATAAAGGGGCTGGGTGCTTCTTCAATAACCTTCTGGTGGCGTCGCTGGATGGAACATTCCCGCTCGCCCAGATAGATCGTATTGCCTTTGGTGTCGGCCAGAACCTGAATTTCGATGTGGCGCGGGTGTTCGATGTATTTTTCAACAAAAACCCTGTCATCGCCAAAGCTGGACATGGCCTCGCGCTTGGAACTTGCCAGCCCTTCGCGCACTTCGTCATCGTTTCTGGCGATGCGCATGCCCTTGCCACCGCCGCCTGCCGATGCCTTGAGCATGACCGGATAGCCGATCTTGCGCGATATGGTGATCGCCTGCCTGGCATCTTTCAGGGCTTCCGTATGGCCCGGCACGGAATTAACACCCGCCTTTTCGGCCAGCTTTTTGGATTCGATCTTGTCGCCCATTTTGGTAATGGCCAACGGTTCGGGACCGATGAAGGCGACGCCTAAGCGTTTAAGTTTGCGGGCGAAAGTGGCGTTTTCTGACAAGAACCCATAGCCCGGATGAACGGCATCGGCACCGCTTTCTTTAATCGCAGCGACGATTTTATCGATCACAAGATAACTTTGTGCCGACGGGGCCGGACCGATGTTGATGGCTTCATCGGCCATTTCCACGTGCAGGGCGTCGCGATCGGCATCGGAATAAACGGCGACCGTTTTAATGCCCATGGCGCGGGCTGATTTAATGACCCTGCAGGCTATTTCACCCCGGTTGGCGATCAGTATTTTTTTAAACATGTCAGGTCTTGCCCTTACAGGGGAATGTTGCCGTGCTTTTTCCACGGATTTTCAAGTTTCTTGCCCGCCAGCATACGCAGCGACCGGCACAACCGTTGCCGTGTGTTGCGCGGCATAATGACATCGTCGATAAAGCCGCGATGCCCGGCGATGAACGGGTTGGCAAACCGGGCGCGGTATTCTTCGGTCCGCTCGGCGATCTTTTCGTCGTCGCCCAAATCCTGCCGGAAGATGATTTCAACGGCACCCTTGGGTCCCATAACGGCGATTTCCGCACTGGGCCAGGCGAAGTTGACATCACCGCGCAGGTGTTTGGAACTCATCACATCATAGGCCCCGCCATAGGCCTTGCGGGTGATCACCGTCACCTTGGGCACGGTCGCCTCGGCATAGGCATACAGCAATTTGGCGCCATGTTTTATAATGCCACCGTATTCCTGGGCCGTGCCAGGCAGAAAGCCTGGAACGTCGACAAAGGTCATCAGGGGAATATTGAAACAATCGCAAAACCGCACGAACCGGGCCGCTTTTTTTGATGATTCAATATCCAGGCATCCGGCCAACACCATGGGCTGATTGGCAACGATGCCCACGGTCGAACCTTCCATACGGGCCAGACCGATCAAAATATTACCGGCGTAATCGGGTTGCAGCTCGAAGAAATCACCTTCATCGACCACCTTGGTGATCAGTTCCTTCATATCGTAGGGCCTGTTGGGATTGTCGGGGATCAGGCTATCGAGCGATTTTTCGGACCGTTCGGCCTTGTCCGGGGTTGGCCGGACCGGCGGTTTTTCGCGATTGCTCGCGGGTAGAAAATCGAAAAACCGACGCAATGCCAAAAGCGCTTCCACGTCATTTTCAAAGGCCTTGTCGGCGACCCCGGATTTGCTGGTATGGGTCAACGCGCCACCCAGTTCTTCATGGGTGACTTCTTCGTGGGTCACCGTCTTGACCACATCGGGCCCGGTGACGAACATGTAAGACGTATCCTTGACCATGAAAATAAAGTCGGTCATGGCCGGGCTGTATACGGCACCACCGGCGCATGGTCCCATGATCATGGATATTTGCGGTACGACGCCACTGGCCAGCACATTTTGCTGGAACACTTCGGCGTAACCGGCGAGCGAGGCCACACCTTCTTGAATACGCGCACCACCGGAATCGTTGATTCCGATGACGGGTGCGCCCACTTTCATGGCCTGATCCATGATCTTGCAGATTTTTTCAGCATGGGATTCAGAAAGCGATCCGCCAAACACGGTAAAATCCTGGCTGTATACGAAAACCAGCCGACCGTTAATATTGCCGTGACCGGTAACCACCCCATCGCCGGGAATTTTTTGCTTTTCCATGCCGAAATCGACACAACGATGTTCGACAAACATGTCCCATTCTTCAAATGTGCCGGGGTCGAGCAGCAGGTCGATACGTTCACGCGCCGTCAGCTTGCCTTTTTTATGCTGGGCATCGATCCTGTGTTTGCCACCGCCCTGGCGGGCTTTTTCGCGTTTTTCTTCAAGTTGCTGAATAATTTCGTGCATGGAGCACCCCTACGTTAGCGGGCGTTAATTGGTACTAACATTGATACTGAAGACGCCTACGGTCTACAAGGACTTCTCGTCATCACGTAGCACCAAAATTGAATGCGCCACGGCCAAATCGGCACGAAGAGACTTCTGCCGCGCCTCGGCCTCGGCGTCCATCCCCCAATACCGGGCCTGGTAATCGTGATCCAGTTCTGCTGCGGCAAATGCCTGATCGGCGTCGATATGCCCCTTTGCCAGGGCCAGCGAAACAACCAGCGAACCACATGCTGCACACAGGCTGGCAAGCGCCGTAAATTCCAGGTCGGCAAATTCATCAAGCGCCTTTTCCAGGGCATCAAGCGCCGCTTGGGGCTGTTTGATGTGCAAAATACCACTGGCCACATTAAACTTGGCCCCGAACGTATGATCCGACCAGTCCAGCAAGGGTTGCCATGTTGCATGTTGCAAATCGATCAGGTCTTGCGGTGATTCTGCGCGGTAACACAACAAATCCGTTTCGGCGAACCTGATCACGGAAGCGGTCATGGCCGGCCGATCACCGGCGGTGCGGTCCAGCGCCGTATTGATCAGGCCGGTCAGGGGCATGGACTTGGGGTCGATCTTGTCGCCCTGGGCCTGCCATTCATCGGCGATTGCCCGGGCCAGCATAGCACTAGGCACGGCAAGCGGTTTTCCCGCCGGTGTTTTTACCGGACGGCCATCGAGTTCGATAGCAAAGCCATCGCCAAGAGCTGCAATACCGGCGGTTTCGTAAAATCGTTTAGACAAATTCGTCAGTCTCCAAAAAGATTGCCAAGGGACTTGCTCAGGCCTTTGCCCAAATTCCCCAAACCTTCGACAACACCGGGGTCTTTTTTCGGTGCGGGCGGCGGCGGTGGCGACGTTGCTGTTGTTTTTTGCGCCTTGGGCGCTGCTGGCGGTTGTTTTCCAGACGCGGCATTCAGGGCCTGTATACACGGATCAGACGGATCAGCCGCCTTTTTATCGTCTGTCCCCAACAAGGAACCCAGCACTGATACCGGTGCTTTAACAATACTGCCAACGGTTCCGACCGTACCCGTCACCACGCCGACCAGCGCCTTGCCCACATTGGGTACAAAAGTCGGGGCGGCGAACGTCCCCCCCACATCGATCGGCAGGGCCAGTTTTGCCAGGCTGGCATTCTTGGCCTGGGTATCGACCGCCATGTCGATGCGTTCCTGGGCCAGATCAAGCGTGCCCTGGCCAATCACCGTGATGCCGCCCGTATCAAGCACCAGGGCCTTGCTGCGAGCCTGCCCGCCCTTGATGTCGAAGTGGCTGACAATGCAGTTTATTTTGTTGGTATCGCCCTTACCGACCCAGGGCAGCACATCAAGCAGCCCTTTGGACATGTTTTCGAGAGCGCTGCTGTTAAGCTCGCCATCGCGTCCGACGATACTTAATTTACCGTCAAGTCTGGCCATCAGGGCCCGGATTGATGTCCCCGTACCCTTAATATCGGTCTTGATCGTCAGTGCGCCGCTCAGAATGTCCGTTACCTCCATATCCTTCAGCAGCCCCCCCACATTCAAATCCTCGCCGTCGACTACCACCGCCAGACGCGGCGGGTTCGATACGGAATCAAGGTCAACCGATGCCGCGAGCCGGCCTCCGGCCAGGGCGGCCTTCAAGGGGGCAACCTTCAAAAGGCCATCCGTAAGGCGCATTTTCAAATCGATACCACTGACCAGCAGACGGTTTGCGGTTAACCGCTGGACCGTCAATGAAACATCGGCATTAACGGCCTTAAGCCCATCCAGGGGCAAGGGGGCGGCCGGGAATATCCGGCCATCGCCGGATGGCGCGGTGTCAGCACCGGGGCCACCGCCAGGCACCATCCATTCATCAAGGGCGATCAGGTTCGATGTCAGCACCGCTTTCAGGGAAGGTCTGGCCCCCTTAAAGTCGACGCTCAGATCGCCGGAAAAATCACTGCCGCCCGCTGTGGCATTCATACCGCCCAGACTATAGCCGGATTTGGTGTCTCTGAGCAGGGCGGAGACTTTCAGGTGCGGCAGCTTGGGAATGTCCACCCCCGCAAGCCTGGCCGCCGCTACGGGATCGTTAACATCAAGAACGATCCGCAAATCAAGACCCATCGCTTCCAAGGGGCGCTCGATACCACCTTCTACCTTAACGCTTGCCCCCGGCCCGTTAAGGACCAAAGAAACCGGCCACGGTTCGCCTCCGCCCAGAAGGATTTTAAAGGCGCCCAAAGCACCGTTCGCCTGTATCGATTGGCCGTTGATCGCGCCTGCCAGATCAATATTGACCGGGCTGTCAAGCGACGTACTAGCCACCGCCAGGCGATCAAGGTTGAGATTCTTTACATCACCACTTCGGGCATCAATATAGGTCAACTTGATGTCCCGGAACTCCGCCATGTGAACGACCGGTAGCGGCAAGGCGTCTTGTCCATCCGTTGAGGGTGCCTTTTCGGCAGCCGTGCCCGCCGAAAAATCCAGATTGCTGCGTCCATCTTGGGAAATTTCGATCAGCGCATCGACGCCGGTCAGGATAACCCGAACGATTTCAATATTGCCCGAGAACAGGGGCATCAATTTAACCTTGGCTTCAAATCGATTGATGCTGGCCATCTCGGGCTTGGTGCCCCACGAGGCATTGGCAAAGCGGATGCCCTCCACGACGACCGACGGCTCCATGGAAAGTTCTAATTTCAAATCACCGGAAAGGGTCAGTTTCCGCCCTGTTACCGCCTCAACCTGTTCAGAAACAAGCTCGCGGTAGTCATTGAAATCTTTAGATTTTAAAACCGCAACAGCCGACACAAGCAAAGCCACCACCAAAACAGTTATCGCGCCAACAATCTTGATCAGTTTTGCCATTACCGCCCCTTATCTTTCAGGTTTATTGTGTCGCTATTACTGCGCTTATGGCTGCGGGCAATTCGGCATATGTGTGCACCACCGTGTGGGCGCCCGCAGCCGTCAATTCACTTACTTCGTGATATCCCCAAGCAACACCAATGGCCCAGACATTGGCATTGCGGGCCATTTCCATATCGAACGTGGTATCGCCAACCATGACCGTAACCGACGCATCTGCACCGGTCTCATTCATGGCGTTATGCATCATTTCCGGATGGGGCTTGCCAAGGGCCCGGTCTGCCGTTTGTAAGGTGACGAAACGTCCACCAAGTTCATGTGTCTCAAGCGTGCTGATCAGCCCCTTATGGCTTTTGCCGGTAGCAACACCCAGCAACCAGCCCTGTTGATCCAGTATATCAAGTGTTTGCAGAACGCCCGGATACAGGGGCTCCTGGATTTCGCCACTTAGCCTTAAGTTCGAAAAAGCCTGCCTGTAGCCTTCCCTGACCGATGCAATTTCGCCGGGATCCAAATTCGGAAAGAGATGGGAAATTCCCACTTCCAGCGGCAAGCCAACAATTCGCCGTACATTATGCGGATCAGCCGGTTCAATGCCCTGCGCACGGCTAGCGGCCGCCATGGAAGAAATTATGGACGCTTGAGAATCGACCAGGGTTCCATCGCAATCGAATACAACCAACCTTAAACCAGAGGATGAATTGTCGTGCCTTAACTGATCTGCTGACGGGGGTGTATTCAAGTGGGTTCCCAGCGAAATAATCCGCTTCATTCGTTTCGGGTCTCCTGGCGATTATACGAGAAAAAGCCCTGGAAACAATTGTGAAGGCGTTCCACCTTGCCTGGAATCTTGATCTTGGCGTATGCGCCAATTCGTTCAGCGTATCACTGAACCATCAAGGCCTGCATGTTTACAAATTCAATGCGGCTAGCGAATCCACCGTCGCCCAGCCCAAAAAATAGCCCTATACAATCGTTATTTTTCAATACGATGCAGGCATATTATTATATTTTAATTCAAGAAAATATGATGAATGTTCAGAATTTTCGTTTTCGAAAATGTGACATTGACCGCTGGCGAATTACGAATACAGCCCGATTTTTGCTTCAGGTTATTCAGGTTTTTCTTCGGGCTCATCATCGCCCGAAGCCGTTTCCATTCCACGGACTTCTTCCGCCGCCCGCTCGAATTCTGCCAGAGCAAGGCACTTGGTCACGTCCAAACGAATTTCGATGGCCCTGATGTATTGCATCAATTCCTTGTCTTCTATGGTAATGCCCTGTTTTTTGAAAATAGCACTGCCACCACGGTCGTAAATGGCCTTCATTTTTGATAACTGACGATTCCACTTATCAATATAAGGCATCCAGTCACCGTTGTGTTTGGACGACACATAACCTGTGATTTTCTGATGTGACGTTTTCCCCCACCACTGGACTGATGGCATTTCAGGGCATTCGTTCTGCGCCGCACGAACCGGGCCGGACAATCCTGCAACAGCGAAAACGAACGCAACCAGCACCACAGAAATCATACCTGGACCGTGATTGAACATCGCCTTGACCCCGCTTATGAGCATACTACAACGCCTCCATTACAGCATCTAACGGATGTTCTTATAGATGACGACTATGACAACAACCTTAAATGGTGCGAATCAATTATTCACCCGAATTATACAACCTCCTGAAGCGCGCCGTCACCTGCTGGGAATCGAATAATAAACGTCGCCCCGCCCCCCGGCGTATCCTCAATGAAAATTTCGGCGTTGTGATTCTCAATGGTGCGCTTGACAATCGACAACCCCAACCCCGCACCACCGGCACGCCGGTCGGCCCGAAGGAAGCGCTCAAAGATCGCCTCCCGTTGTTCTTTCGGGATCCCCCGCCCCCTGTCAATCACACTGATGAATGGAATGTCATCCGTTGCCCCCAACGTCAGGGATATGACGGACCCCCTAGATGAATAACGAATGGCATTTTCAGCCAGGTTTCGAACGGCCTGTTCCAGAGATTCAGGAATTCCCTGAATGATCAGCGGATCATCACCACCGATCACTTCGAGAGACCGTTGCTCCTTGATGGCGATTGGGCCTAACAAGGTCGCCACATGTCGACAAACATCGGCCAAATTGACGCTGACAAAAGAATTTGCCGCAACGTATGTTTCAATACGGGTGGCGGCAAGCAACTGGGTCACCATACGCGACATGCTGTCGACATCCTGGCGCAGGGACTTGACGGATTCACTATCTTCAAAGTTGTCCAGATTTGTCCTGAGCACGGCTAAGGGCGTGCGCAGTTCATGGGCCACATCAGCCGCGAAATTACGATGTCGTGTCTCGCTTTCACGCAAGGCTTCTTCTACTTTTGTATGCTTCGTAACATCGGCGCCAGACCCCCGGTAACCACAAAACACATTGGCTTCATTAAAAATCGGGATGCCACTGACTTTAACGTTGCGCAAGACACCATCGCCTCCCCGCAACACATAGACATAGTCCCTGAAAGGCTTGTGGAGATTCAAATCAATCACATGCTGACGCCAGCTTTCTTCCAAATCCGCAGAACTATCATCACCCGCCAGCTCCCAACGGCTTCGTCCAAAAATACTCTCAGGCGATATTCCAATAATTTCTTTGTATTTTTCAGATACATAAACAAAGCGATGGTTTTCATCGGTTTCCCAAAACCAGTCAGAGGATGATTCGGCGATAATGCGAAAGCGTTTTTCGCTTTCCCGCAATGCCGCCTCCATTTTCTTGCGTTCTGAAATATCGAGCATGGCGGCGATAATTCCGCCCGATGTGCCGTCGGGTTCTGTTAAGGGGGTTTTGTAGTAAATGACGTTATGAACCACCCCGTTTGAGTCAACCTCATTCGCCTCGTAAACAAGAGAGCACCCCAGTCGAATCAGCGACTTATCGGCATTATCAGCTTCTATCGCCTTATCTTCCGGGAGAAAATCATAAACTGTATTGCCAATGACATCGCCCTTGTGGACGCCAAAAAAATCTTCATAGGCCTTGTTGCTACTTTCGAATATGCCATTTTCATTTTTGTGAAAAACCGGAATAGGTATGGCATCGATAAGAAATTGCAACATGCCGTATTGGTCACGAAGATCCGTTTCCGAAAGCTTCTTTTCTGTGGCATCGACGATCGAGCCCCGTATTCCCACGGAACGATCATTTTCAGAGACCAATTGATTTTGTTCGAACACTATTCGGACGTCGCCATCGGGGGTGACGATACGATAATCAATAGCGTACGGGTTTCCATTACGCAGGCATTCCGATACCGCTTCTTCGACAACCGGACGATCGGCGGGATGTATTCTTTTAAGGTACTGTTCGTAGGTCAAGAAGCCGTCTTCACGCGCCAGGCCAAATATGGCAAACACCTCATCGGACCAGTTCAATCGGTTGTTCTTAACATCCAGTTCCCAGGTTCCAAGACGGGTTATCCGCTGGATCCTGGCATGGTAATCATCGCTGGATTTTTGTGTTCGCTGGGTTTCCCTGGCCTCGTAGCGCGCAATTTCCACGCTCTGTTCAGCCAAATTGGCCTGCACGTCAAGCCAACGCCGGTACATATAGATCATCGCACAAACACAACCCCACAAGACGATGGCCGCTATAACGGCGATGTCTTCAGACAAAATGGGGATCTGTTGCCGAAATACGACGCCCCCGGCAAACGCCAGCGCACTTGCCACGCTGATGTAGACTAGATCCCTGACTGGTGTTCGCTTGCGCGCAACGCCTTCGTCACTTTGGCTTTTCATGTGCCGGTCCCGATATTTCCAATCCGACTTCAAGCATCTTCTTCGGACAACAAATAGCCGACACCACGAAGCGTATGAATGTTTATGGTCGCTTTAACGCTGGCCAAGCGCTTCCTGAGCCGTGAAATATGCACTTCCACCGAATTTGATGTTACCTCTTCGCCAAAACCGTACATTTTATCTTCAAGAACATCTTTTGGAACAACCCTGCCATTGCGCCGCATCAATTGCTCAAGAACGCCCATTTCACGCCTGGAAATGGATATGGTTGTATCGCCAACACGCACTTCCCGCGCGCTTGTATCGAAGCAAACATTGCCGGCGGTCAGCGTTTGACCCAAGACGCCACCCGGACGCCTGAGCAGGGCTCTGGCCCTGGCGACGAGCTCTTCCATAGCGAAGGGCTTCAGCAAGTAATCGTCGGCCCCTGCGTCAAGCCCTCTGACACGGTCTTCAACCCCGTCCCTGGCCGTCAAAATCAGCACGGGCGTGGGATCTTCCCGGGCCCTTAGATCACACAAAATCGACAATCCATCACCATCTGGAAGCCCTAAGTCGAGTACGATGGCATCGTAAGACACCGTTTCCAGCGCAGATTCAGCCTCGCTCGCCGTGCCGAAGCAATCGACAGCGAAAGATTCGTTTTCAAGCCCCTCTTTAGTCGTCTGGGCGAGCCGATAATTATCTTCTACAAGTAACAGACGCATGCCCCACCCCCTGCGCTATATCCGCGGTCAAATCGACCGAAAATCCAGCTTTGAGCGATGTTACACCAACGCACTTCGATATTTACACCTAAAAGATGATATATCTACTCCATGTCTTCAGAAAACGGGTCATCATCCGAGTTTTCATCAAATCCCAGGAAATCCCACGTCGCCCGCATGTGATCGGGCAAAGGCGCAAACACGTCAAGCATTCCACCTTTCCCCGGATGGGGAATGCGAATGGCACGGGCGTGCAAATGCAATTTACGGCTCAATCCCTGCCCCGGAATGAAGGCTTCGGCGCCACCATATTTGCCATCACCATGAATGGGTGTTCCCGTTTCGGCCATGTGCACGCGTAACTGATGAGTTCGCCCGGTTACGGGTTCCAATTGAACCCACGCCGCCTGGCGACTGGTCTTTTCAATGACCCTAAATAACGTCGTCGCCTTTTTTCCGTTGGCCTGATCTGGAACCATTCGCTCGCCTTGTTTGCCCGGCAGCTTGGAAAGCGCCATATCGATTTTACCGGCCGGTAAATCCGGGACACCGACAACCACGGCCCAATAAACCTTGTGCGTATCCCGGGAACGAAATGAACGGGTCAGTTTTGCCGCCACACCGGGACTACGTGCCAAAACCAGCACACCAGACGTATCCTTGTCCAGACGATGAACCAGGCGCGGACGGTCGCTTTTATCAAACTTCAGAGTATCGAGCATGCCATCAACGCTGCGGGTGATGCCGGTGCCTCCTTGAACGGCCAGGCCGGGAGGTTTGTCCAGGACAATGACATCGTCATCCATATGTAAAATCCGGTCCCGCAGAACGTCCTGATCCTTGTCCACAACCCGTGTTGAGGTTTCTTTCCGCTCTGGCATTTCACCCAGAGGCGGCACCCGGATCAATTGATCCGGTGCCAACCTCGCATTGGCCTTGACCCGTTTGCCGTCAAGCCGGACCTGGCCGCTGCGCAGCAACTTTTGCAACTGAATATGGGACAGGCCCGGATAATGGCGCTTGAACCAGCGGTCCAGGCGCAAATCAGCTTCGTCCAGGGTTACCGTACGGGAAACGACACCGCTCATGACAAAACCTGCCGAAACAGCATCATACCGGCGGCCAAACCAAGGATAGTCAACACAACGGATCCCGCCACATAAAGCCCTGCGGCGGAATATTCGCCGCGTTCGAACAAATAATAGGCGTCCATGGAAAACGTCGAAAATGTCGTAAACCCACCCAGAACACCGATTACAACCAAATTTCGCACTTCAGGAGCAGGCGACCAAACCAAGGCCATCAGTTCTATAACACTGCCCAGAACAAATGCCCCAATGACGTTGACAGACAAGGTGGCATAAGGAAATCCAGTATGGGTAATGTGCCCAACAGTGCTCATCACCAGATACCTGGCAACGGATCCTGCGGCACCACCAAAGGCCACATAGGCGATCATTTTAGTGCTCATTTATCATTCGTCCTTTTGTCGCGAAGCTTGTCCCAATAGGCCAGCCTTTTGGTGATATCACGCTCAAACCCAATATCGTGGGGCTGGTAAAATCGTTGCCGGGCCATGCCGTCAGGAAAGTAGTTTTGGCCGGAAAAACCATCTTCAGCGTCATGGTCATAGGCGTAACCGTCGCCATAGCCAAGCTCTTTCATCATTGAAGTCGGCGCATTCAGGATATGCTTTGGCGGCGCTAGCGAACCGGTTTCACGAGCCGCCCGCTTGGCCGCCTTTTCAGATTTGTACGCGGCATTGGATTTAGGTGCCGTGGCCAGGTAAATAACGCACTGAACCAGTGCCAACTCCCCTTCGGGACTGCCCAGGCGTTCGAAGGCTTCCCACGCGGCGATAGATTGCGGCAGTGCCTGTGGGTCGGCCAGTCCGATATCTTCTACTGCAAAGCGGACCAGCCTGCGGGCAACATAATGTGGGTCCTCGCCCCCGGCCAGCATGCGCGCAAACCAGTATAGTGCTGCATCGGCATCGGACCCTCTGAGCGATTTGTGCAGGGCGCTGATCAGATTGTAATGGCCCTCCTGGGATTTATCATAAAGCGGCATCCGCCGCTGCACCGCCTGAGCCAAGGCTGCGGTATCCAAGATCGGATCCTGCGGCAAAGCGAACAGGGCTTCGGCCATATTCAGCAAATACCGGCCATCACCATCGGCCATGGCGCGCAGGGCGGCCCGGGCATCACCATTCAGGGGAAGATTTTTACCGTCCAGTTCCTCGCCGCGCGCCAACAATTGTTCAAGGGCAGCATCGTCAAGCCGGTTTAGGACCAACACCTGACAACGAGACAGTAGCGCCGCGTTGAGCTCGAACGACGGATTTTCAGTCGTCGCACCAACCAGTATGACCGTGCCGTCTTCCACATAAGGCAAGAAGCCATCCTGTTGGGCCCTGTTAAAGCGGTGGACCTCGTCGATAAACAGTAAAGTCCCCTGCCCGCCTGCCCGCCGTCCTTTTGCCGCTTCAAATACCTTGCGCAAATCGGCAACTCCCGAAAATACCGCCGACAGGGGTTCGAAATGCAGGTCCGTATGGGCCGCCAACAAGCGGGCTATGGTGGTTTTTCCTGTTCCGGGTGGGCCCCACAGAATGACCGACGTCATGGTTCCGGAAAGCTTCATACGGCCGATTGGCGCTTCGTCTTTCAGCAGGTGATCCTGGCCTACTACAGCGTTCAAGGTGTCAGGCCGCATGCGGTCGGCCAATGGGCGCGGAGCCTGAGATTCAAACAATGTGCTCACTTGTTAACGACGACGCTGCGGATCGTCCCGTTGCGTTTGACGCTAACCGCCCAGCGCTCTACCGATTGCTTCAGAATACCCTTCAGATTGGCCACAGTCGTGACGGCATGATCGTTGATTTTCTCTATTTTGTCGCCAGGACGAAAGCCGATACGCGCGGCAGTCGATGGTTGTTGCACTTGCAGGATATAGACCCCGTTGGCAAAAGACCTCAGCCCCATTTCATCGGCCAAAGCCGGTGACATGTTGGCGACAACCGCGCCACCAAACGGATGCGCACCGCCAAGGGACGTAACTTCGCGTGGCGGGTCTTCCGGTGGTGCCTGCAGGGCGATGGTCAATTTTAGTTCCTGTTCCTTGCGCACGACCTTCAATGTCGCCGTGCCACCAATTTTCAGGGTTGCAAAACGATAGTTCAGCGCTTTAGGCTCGTTGACCTCATGGCCATCAACGTCAATAACGATATCGCCGGGGCGAAGCCCGGCCATCCCGGCAGGGCCATTTGGGTATACCTGGTTGATCAACACGCCATGAGGGCGCGCCATGCCGATGCTTTCGGCAATTTCTGAGGTCACAGATTGGCCCCATGCGCCAAGCCATGACCGAACAAGATGACCATCCCTGACCGTGCCTGCGATCACCGTACGCACCATGTTGGACGGGATTGCAAATCCGATCCCCAGGGACCCACCACTTTTGGAAAAAATCGCTGTATTGATACCGGCTAACCGACCATCCATCCCAACCAGCGCGCCACCGGAATTTCCTGGGTTAATCGCGGCATCAGTCTGAATAAACAAGGACATATCCGATGAATTTACCCCGGCCCTGGATAACGCCGAAACAATACCACTTGTGACGGTCTGCCCAACGCCGAACGGATTGCCGATGGCCAACACGATATCCCCCACCTCGACATCATCGGAATTCGCAAGTTCGAGTGTCGGCAGCACTTCCGTTCCTGGATCGATCTTCAATACGGCAAGATCCGTTCGCTTGTCAGTTCCGACAACTTTGGCATCATATTTACGCCGGTCGGCAAGCACTACCGAAATCTCTTTAGCCCCTTCTATAACGTGGAAATTGGTGACGATTACACCATTCCCATGAACAATCACGCCCGAACCCAGGGAGTTTTCTTCTTTTTCGCGCGGAACAGTCAAACCAGGGGAATCACCAAAGAACCTGCGAAAAAATGGATCATTGAACAACGGCAGGACCTGACGCGACCGAACTACTTTTTTGGTGTATATATTAACAACTGCTGGTGCCGCCTTGCGCACGAGCGGCGCGTAGGATAGCTGAAGCTGCAGGTTGGTGTCCGGAACGACCTTGACCTCGGCACCTTGGGTGGCAGTGCTCGTACCAAAGGCGGCAATCAGCGCCATGGCTGGAAATACAACAAATGCAGTCAAACGCCTCATGGGCCTGAACTCTCCATATTACGACAAGATTTCCTGCAATCTAGCAGAAACGGCGCCTTCACAAAACCGAATGCTGCTTACTTTGTAACGTCATATTTTTGTAAACTGGAGCACAATGAAAATGGGGCCAGTGTGTGATCATGTATCAATCGGGGTATCCGCCAGCATGGATCCGGCACTGCGGGCATAAAAAAAGCGGAGCCACCCAACAGGCAGCTCCGCTTTTTTTTAAACAGATCCAGGACCAGGCTTATTCGCCCTGCGCGGCCGCCGCTGCTTCTTCGGCTTCAATACGCGCTAGATCGCCGGCGCCTTTGGCAGCCGGATCGCGATCAACCAGTTCTATAACCGCCATCGGGGCGCAATCACCATGTCGATGACCAGCTTTCAGCACCCGGGTATACCCACCTGGACGTTCTTTGTAACGCTCAGCCAGGGCATCGAACAATTTGCTCACGGTACTGGCATCTTGCAGCACCGAAATTGCCTGCCGACGGGCATGCAGATCGCCGCGTTTGCCAAGACTGATCATCTTGTCAGCAATCTTACGAAGTTCCTTCGCTTTGGGCAGGGTCGTGGTGATTTGTTCGTGCGTCAGCAACGATACGACCATGTTGGAAAACATGGCTTTGCGATGAGAGCTCGTACGGTTCAGTTTTCGTCCACTCATGCGATGGCGCATGTCGGTATCTCCTAGTTCTTTCCGGGCAATCCGCCCTAAATCAAGGGCGGATAAGATGCCCAAACTTTTCAAGTTCGATCAAATGATCTGCCACCAAATGCACGCATTTGATGACAGATTGATCTCGTCCGTATCAGAACGGGTCTTCCAGCCGTTTGGCCAGATCTTCGATGTTTTCAGGCGGCCAGCTGGCAATTTCCATGCCCAGATGCAGGCCCATCTGCGACAGCACTTCCTTGATTTCGTTCAAGGACTTACGGCCGAAATTGGGAGTCCGCAACATATCTGCTTCGGTTTTCTGTACCAGATCACCGATATAAATGATGTTGTCGTTCTTCAGGCAATTGGCAGAGCGGACCGAAAGCTCCAACTCGTCAACCTTACGCAGAAGGTGCTTGTTGAACGGAAGCTCTTCATGTGCCTCATCTTCGGAAACCGTTTTGGGTTCGTCGAAGTTGATGAACAACTGCAACTGATCTTGCAAAATGCGTGCGGCCAGCGCCACGGCGTCGTCAGGTGTGACGGAACCGTTGGTGGTCAGATCGAGCGACAATTTATCATGGTCGGTAATCTGCCCGACACGCGTATTGTCGACCTTGTAGCTGACCTTGCGAACGGGCGAGAAAACTGAATCGATGGGGATCAAACCAATAGGTGAATCCTCAGCACGATGCTGGGTCGCCGGAACGTACCCTTTACCGTGTTCGACAGTCAATTCCATGGACAAGTTAGCATTCTTATCCAAATGGCAGATCACCAGGTCAGGGTCCATGATTTCAATGTCGGGACCGGTTTCAATGTCACCAGCCTTAACTTGGCATGGGCCTTTGCCCTTGAGCGTCATCCGCTTGGGACCTTCACAATGCATGCGAAGCCCCATGGACTTGATATTCAAGACGATATCAGTGACATCCTCGCGGACGCCGGGAATCGACGAAAATTCGTGCAGCACATTTTCGATCTGCACAGATGTAACTGCCGCCCCTTGCAAGGAAGACAGCAAGACGCGCCGGAGTGCATTTCCAAGCGTCAGACCAAAACCACGTTCCAGTGGTTCAGCAACGATGGTAGCACGACGTTCCGGATTGGCGCCCGGTACAACATCTAGTTTCGTCGGCTTAATAAGTTCCTGCCAATTCTTTTGAATCACGGATTAAACCTCGCGTTCGGCACATAAATTGAAAGTTCCATAAAAGGTGGAACCTTGAACAAACATCCCGGCCCACCATGAACCGGAATAAAGGGGCAAGCCCCACTAGAAACCGTCGTTAGACGCGACGGCGTTTGCGCGGACGACACCCATTATGCGGAATAGGTGTCACGTCACGAATAGCGGTAATCGTAAATCCGACGGTCTGCAAAGCGCGCAGTGCCGATTCACGGCCCGAACCAGGCCCCTTAACTTCGACTTCAAGGGTTTTCATGCCATGTTCCATAGCTTTACGTCCAGCGTCTTCTCCGGCCAACTGAGCAGCATACGGCGTCGACTTGCGGGAGCCTTTGAAACCTTGAGCACCGGCCGACGACCAGGCGATGGAATTGCCTTGGGCATCGGTTATGGTAATCATCGTGTTATTGAACGTCGCATTTACATGAGCGACGCCCGATGCGATGTTTTTGCGTTCCCGTTTTTTGGTCCGCTGTGTTGTCGGCTTTGCCATATTAAATCCTTAACTTTCTTAGCCCGAGGCTTACTTCTTCTTGCCAGTGATGGCTTTGGCTGGCCCCTTGCGAGTACGAGCGTTGGTGTGGGTACGCTGACCGCGAACCGGCAAACCTCTGCGATGACGCAGACCCCGGTAACACCCGAGATCCATAAGCCTTTTTACGTTCATCGCGACCTCGCGGCGAAGATCGCCTTCGACCTGATAATCGTTGTCAATGGATTCACGGATCCCCGAAAGCTCGGCTTCCGTCAGGTCACTGACCCTTCGTTCCGTCGGAATCCCGACCTTTACACAGATTTCTTTGGCTTTGGTGCGGCCAATTCCGTGGATGTATGATAATGCGATTTCGACCCGTTTCCCGGTCGGAATATTTACGCCAGCAATTCGCGCCAAAGCTGGTACTCCTTACACGTTGGTTTTAAATGATAAAAGACCGTTGCCCGGATTCTGAAGAGGCGCGATTATAGGCGCTCATTTCTCGAAGTCAACACGCAGTCTTCAGCCAATAATTTCCTTCAATTTTTTCGTAACTTCATCGATGTCAGCCATACCGTCAATCGACTTCAGCATACCTTTTTCGCCATAATATGTAACGATTGGCGCTGTCTGCTTGTGATAGGCTAAAAGCCTTGAACGTACAGTTTCAGCGGTATCGTCTGCACGGCGGATAAAATCGGTTCCGCCGCATTTGTCACACGTTCCAGCGTTATTAGGTTGCTGATACGCATCGTGGTATCCGGCGCCGCAGTTTGTACAGCTGTAACGACCGGTGATTCTTTTAACCATGGCCTCATCGTCGGCCATCAACTCTATAACATGATCAAGCCTCATGTTTTTTTCGGACAAAACCTTGTCCAATGCTTCAGCTTGCGGCGTCGTCCGTGGAAAACCGTCCAGGATAAAACCATTTTTACAATCGTCTAGCTCTATCCGCCTTGAAATCATTTTGATGATCAATTCATCGGACACCAGCTTGCCGGCATCCATAATTTCTGCGACTTTCCTGCCTAACTCACTTCCGGAACTGACTTCTGCACGCAGCATGTCGCCGGTTGAAAGTTGAAGTATGTTGTATGTATTCTGAAGCCGCCGGGATTGTGTCCCCTTACCTGCACCAGGCGGTCCCAGAAGCACCAGTCTCATCAGCGTCGCCCTTTTAACTTCGACTTCTTGATCAACCCTTCATACTGATGAGCCAGCAAATGGGATTGAATTTGTGCAACTGTATCGAGCGTCACGGTAACGACAATCAGCAGGCTGGTTCCGCCAAAATAGAAAGGAACCGAAAACCGCGATATGAGTATCTCGGGTAACAAACAAACCGCCGAAAGGTAAGCCGCACCTACCACGGTCAGACGGGTCAGAACCTTATCGAGGTATTGCGAGGTGTTTTTACCCGGACGAATCCCCGGTACAAACCCGCCATACTTTTTCAGGTTATCAGCGGTATCTTCGGGATTGAATACCACAGCGGTATAGAAGAAGGCAAAGAAAGCGATCAGCGATACATAGATCAGAAGATAAAGCGGTTGCCCGTGCCCCAACAAGGCAGCGACCGTTCCCAGCCATTCTGGTCCCTGCCCCGCAGAAAAGCCGATAATAGTCACTGGCATCAACAGGATCGAGCTTGCAAAAATCGGCGGAATGACGCCGGCAGTGTTGAGCTTCAAAGGCAAATGAGAGGATTCACCACCGGTCATCTTGTTGCCCTGCTGGCGTTTCGGATACTGCACGATGATCCGGCGCTGGGCGCGCTCCATGAAGATGATGAAGAAGATCACGGCGGCGGACATGATAAGCAAGGCAATGATCAGGATCGAGGAAATCGCGCCGGTGCGGCTCAATTCCAGGGTTCCGGCCAAAGCACTTGGTAGATTAGCGACGATTCCTGAATAGATGATCAGTGAAATACCGTTACCAACACCCCGCGCGGTAATCTGTTCACCAAGCCACATCAGGAACATTGTCCCGCCAACCAGGGTAATAACGGTCGTAAAGCGGAAGAACGCACCCGGGTCAATAACCGCCGACCCGGCGCTTGCGCTCATGCCTTCAAGGCCAACAGCAATGCCATAGGCCTGCAATGCAGTAATCACCACGGTCCCATATCGGGTATACTGATTGATGATCTTGCGACCGCTTTCGCCTTCTTTCTTAAGGGCACCAAGCTTGGGTGATATAGACGTCATCAACTGCATAATGATGGACGCCGATATATACGGCATGATGTTCAGCGCAAAAATGGTCATGCGCCCCAAAGCACCGCCAGAGAACATGTCGAACATGCCCAAAATCCCACCTGACTGCTGGGAAAAGATATCCTGCAGAACGACAGGATCGATACCTGGCAATGGAATATAGGTCCCAAGACGGTACACGATCAACGCGCCAAGGGTAAACCAGATACGGTTCTTCAGTTCGGTGGCCTTGGAAAAGGCACCAAAATTCATATTGGATGCAAGTTGCTCGGCGGCAGAAGACATGCGTCGTTATCCCGGCTTAATTATTCAGAAGCATCCGTAGCTTCGGTCTTGGCTTTAGTCTTTACAGCCTTGGCCTTTTTTCCGGGTTTGGCTTCGATAACTTTTTCCGGTTTGACGGCGACTGTGCCTCCGGCCTTCTCCACTGCGTCAATCGCAGCTTTCGAGGCGCGGGCGACATCCAAAGTCAGCTTAGACTTGAGCTCACCTTTAGCCAGAAGTTTGATGCCATCCTTTGATTTGCTGGCAATACCGCAAGCAATCAAAGCAGCTTCATCGACGGTCTTCTTGGCGTCGAGCTTGCCATCATCAATAGCAGTCTGCAACCGCCCCAGATTGACAACCGAATAATCCTTTGAAAACGGGTTTTTAAAACCACGTTTGGGCAGGCGGCGATACAAAGGCATCTGGCCACCTTCAAAGCCCAGCAGCGAAACACCGCTACGCGACTTTTGGCCTTTAACGCCACGACCACCAGTTTTGCCGGTACCTGAACCAATACCACGGCCGACACGTTTGCGGGCCTTGGTGGCGCCGGGGTTATCACGAAGCTCGTTGAGTCTCATTTTCCGATATCCTTATCGTATTGAATAGCAAAACCCGCCGGAGGGCCCTGCTTTAGCGATCTAGCCTGCCTGTTCAACGCGGATCAGGTGCTTGACCTTTTCAATCATCCCCCGGACCGAAGGTGTGTCTTCGAGTTCACGAGTTTTGTTCATTTTGTTGAGCCCGAGACCTTTTAAAGTTTCGCGCTGATACTTCTGGCGACCAATGGGGCTGCCTGTCTGGGTAACAACAACGGTCGTTTTTTTGTCGGCCATGTCCCTACTCCTTTACCGCCGTTTCCGCAGCCTGGGCACTACCGCCACGGCGCGAAACGATATCGCTAACTTTTTTACCACGCCGTGCAGCGACGCTACGCGGTGAATTGGATTCTGTCAGCGCCTGAAAGGTTGCCTTGACCATATTGTGCGGATTCGACGTTCCGATGGACTTGGTTACCACGTCTTGAACACCCATGGCTTCGAAAATGGCGCGCATGGGGCCACCGGCGATGATTCCGGTGCCTGGAGGCGCGCTACGAAGCACAACATGACCAGCACCAAAATGCCCTTCAACGTCGTGGTGTAGTGTTCGACCATCGCGCAACGGTACGCGGATCATTTCCTTTTTGGCCTGATCGGTCGCCTTGCGGATAGCCTCGGGGACTTCACGAGCCTTACCGGTGCCAAATCCAACCCGGCCACTGCCGTCGCCGGCAACAACTAGTGCGGCGAAAGAAAAGCGACGTCCGCCTTTAACAACTTTGGCAACGCGGTTGATATGAACCAACTTGTCGATTAGTTCGTCTTCACGTTCATTTTGATCTTGGCGACCGCCACGGCCACGGCCTTGGCCGCGCTGTTCGCTCTTTGGTGTAGGTGTTTGTGCCATTTAATAGCGCTCCTAGAAAGACAGGCCGACTTCGCGGGCCGCATCGGCAAGGGCTTTCACCCGGCCATGATATCTGTATCCACCGCG
>Ga0316204_10005618_pt1 | contig 20382 bp, 17 predicted proteins | sample 6monrhotite_MG_2_FD_205661 | JGI IMG/M metagenome (GOLD analysis project Ga0316204, IMG submission 205661) | Microbial mat bacterial communities from mineral coupon in-situ incubated in ocean water Damariscotta River, Maine, United States -... | ecosystem: Environmental > Aquatic > Marine >...
TCTCCTTATATCAAGCGCTAATTTTGCTTTAGGGTTTACCTATTGCTTGTAATACACAGTATTACTAATAAAGCGCGCCGTAGTATGACCCAATCATCTTGGGTTATTGACTAATGATTTAATGATGAAGATGCGAGAGAAAAACATCGGGATGGGACGATGGTGCAGGCGGTCGCTTTCGGTCTTTGATCCAAACTTGAGCTGACCGCCTACTTCCATGAAACCGCCGGAAATCAATTGATGTGTTAGGTTGGAGTGTTCAGTTGGATTAGGAAGGGGGGGCATGTTTATTTGCAGGATGCCATCATCGAGGTAGCGTTTAACCCTGCCCGCGCTGATGTGGCCATGAAGATCGTCCGGCGAGGGAGTGGTTGCGAAATTGCTCCAGAAACCGGCTGGCACTGGTGACATCAGCGAAGATTAGGCGGGTACCTTCGGTGACAGTGAGCTCACTGGGAATCAGGTCATACAAACCGGTTTGGCTACGCAGGCGTATTAGCATGGCTCCTTGCTCCCTTTGTTTATGTTTAGGTTTTAGGTATTGTATTCGTCAGGGCATCGAGTGTAGTGGGGATGGGGTTTGGCTGCAAATGGAATAATGCTGGTATTAGTGTGAATGATGACCACCTGCCAGCGTAACCCTCCCTAGATAAAAATGGCTGAATACCAATCAATCACATTAGTGAATCCAGGGCGTTTCGGTCGTTGTGGGTGGGGCCACTTTTTCAGCGCCGACAGTGTATAGTTTGCGTACAAAATGCCGCTGCAACCCGCTCAAGGACTAGCACTACTGTCCAAGGACGGCGCCAACGCCCCAAGGAAGGGCTGACTGGCTCCAAGGAAGGCTCGGCTGCCCCCAAGGAAAGGCCGACGGCCCTCAAAGAAAGTGTTGTGGCCGCGATTTTGGCAACGTTGCTTTGGTGGATGAGGTTGTCAGTAAGCGGTTGTCTAACGGCTGTCAGTGAAAGAGTGCACTTATCCTTGCAGGACACTACACAAAAGATAAGTGCACCAAATTGTTTTACCGCATGCGATGAATCATAATTTTAGCAGTCGGGTTACGCCAGTCATATTGTGCGGCACTCAAGTCACCGACACCGTGTATACCACCGTGTATATGCACATAGCCTTCACCATCTGCGGCTGAAACAGCTTCACCACCACACGCGGGGCCAGGAATATTTGCACATAATTCATCGTTCAGTTCGCTGCCAGCATCATAGGCAGGTGACATTACGACTTTGTGTTTTTTCACTTTAACACCATTAACCGCAATAAAAGCATCGTTGGTTGGTATTAGCATTGATACCACGCTGATACGATTATATTTACCTTTGGTTTTAACGTTGACAGTAACGCTGGCACCGGGTGCGAGTAGGGCGCCAGTGGATACCGCGTCATAGGCTACACCAGATGCTCTTAAGCCTTCCAGTATAGGGTCAGTATTACCGCTTTCTGCCGCAATGGCCAAAGCTTCGGAGGCTGGCATGCCCAACTTGAACAGTGGGTGAGTTTTTTTATGTGATACGACTAAAATAGGTGTAAAGGTTTCGCCCGGTGTTAAGTTAGTGATGGTTACTGCATACATATCATCGTCATCACTGGCGAATACTGGTTGAGTAAATACACATAAAGCGATAAAACTCCATACCGCATTCCTTAGCATTACGCGCGCACTTATTCGATTCATTTTTGTGACTCCTGTATTCCTGTCAACATGTGAGGGGTTTCTGTTCGTATAATGAACATTACAGCTACTATGGGCTATAAAAGTCACGCTAATGTAACGAAATAATCACAGAAGTATCACAGCGGGTTTTATGTTGCTGGCACTTGTGGTGGTTTCTTGATGCGGACAAATACGATATGTTTGAAAATTGTTCAGCTTCAAACGAGATGGTTAGATGAGAAGGTCTAAAAGCTATGGGCAGGTAATTGAAACGAGAAGGTGGTGCCTTCGTTAATATGGCTATTGGCAGAGATTTTACTGCCGTGGAGGTTTAATATTCGTTGTGCAATGGCTAAACCGAGACCTGAGTTATAACTTTTTTCATTGGAATTACTTTTAGAGCGATAAAAGCGGTTGAAGATGTGCGGGATTTCATCTTCGGGAATACCGCAGCCCGTATCGATCACTTTGATAATTATATTGTCCTGATTGTTATTTAATGCCAGGGTAATAGTACCGCCACTCGGTGTATACCGTATGGCATTATCAATGAGGTTTTCCAGTACCCGTTGTATTAATCCGATATCGCCATACACTAACGGCATTTCCTGACCAAACTCAGTATTTAAATTGATGTTTTTACGGTTTGCGGTTAATTGGTATTTTTGGGCGACATCCTGAATTAATTCGCCGAACGAAAAGGCTTCAACGTTCAGCAGGGTTTCCACTGAATCGAGTTTTGCCAGTTCAAATAATTCGGTGACCAATTGACCCAGGCGCTGACTATGGCTGGTAACAATCTCCAGGTATTTTCGGCGTTCCTCAGCGGTAATGGTATCTTCTTTCAGCAGTAATGTTTCAAGATAACCCTGCAGTGATGTGAGGGGGGTTCTTAAATCATGGGACACATTTGCAACCAGTTCCCGCCGCTTGGCATCATTGGATTTAAGCTCTTCTAGCTGTGCATCGATTTTGTCAGCCATGACATTGAATTTTTTGCCCAAGGTGTCAATTTCATCTGATGCTTTGCCTGCTAAAGGGTAACGGTTTTGAATATGGGCACTATTGTTTGCCATGGCATTGGGCTTGTTTAAGTAACATGACATCGCGTTAGATAAATAAGTCAGTCGACGGGTTTGCAGGCCAAATAATCCGAGACCGGCGATTAGGGCGACCAATAAGCTGATGCCGAGGCCGAGCAGGCTGATTTGCAATATATAGCTGCCACGAATCATTTCGGTTACACCATCAAATGCCTCACCACCCAAGATGACATAAAGATACCCTTCCACTGGGCCGTCTGATGAGATAGTCGCGACGGAAAAGATCTTTTGCCCATTCAAATTGCGGGGATCGTCACCTTTAATGGGAAATGTTGTTCTTTTCGCCAGGACGTTGTTAATGGGGGCCAGATTGACCCGTTTGCGTTTTATTTTTTCATCCGGTGCTGAATAGGCCAGTATATCGCCACCTCTATCCAGTAAATAGACCTCAATGTTGGGGTTAATGACCATCAACATATGAAAAATACCATCCAGTGCGGCTCGGTTTATCTTACCCTCCTGTAATAACAGGTCTTCTGCGATAATATGATCGGCCAGGGATACATTGAGTTTCTGAGTCACTTCCTGTTGGTACATTTCTGCAGAGTACAGGTACAGAACCAGCAGGCAGGCACCAATGAGGCTAAGTACCACAAACAGGGCGGCAGCGAGTTTTTTATATAACGTGTTAAACATCTTAATTATAAATCTATGCAGATATATAGGAAGAGCCGGTTATGGCGTGTAAGTGTCACTGAATTTGTAGCCAATACCCCACACGGTTAATATGTATATTGGTTGGGACGGATCCTTTTCTATTTTTGCGCGTAAACGGTTAATGTGTGAGTTTACCGTATGCTCGTAACCATCGTGGCCGTAGCCCCATACGCTGTCCAGCAATTGGCTGCGGGTAAATACCTGGCCGGGATGCTGGGCAAAATGCCAGAGCAGGTCAAATTCCTTTGCCGTCAGGTCGATTTCGTTGTTGTCAATTTTTACACGGCGTTTCTGAGTGTCAATCATCAAAGCGCCGTAATAACGTACCAGCTCTTTTTTCTCGTTGCTGTCTTTATCGCTGATGGACTCAATGCGCCGAAATATGGCTTTGACTCGCGCAATTAATTCTCTAATACTGAATGGTTTTGTTAGGTAGTCGTCAGCGCCAATTTCCAGGCCCAGCACCCGGTCGAGTTCCGAGCTTCTGGCCGTCAGCATCAATACCGGTGTGTAATCAGATTGCTTGCGCAGGGATTTACAGAGTTCAAAGCCATCGATACCTGGGAGCATGATGTCGAGGATGACCAGATCGTAGCGTCGATTGAGCAAATGGGTGTACCCCACGTTTCCGTCGCTGGCGACGGTAACTTCACAATCCATATCGCTCAAGTGCATCGTAAGCAATTGTGCAATATCGTGGTCATCTTCTATTACCAGAATCTGTTTCATGGTTTCGGGGTAGTGGGGCACGGCAACTGAATTCGTTTTCATGCTTTAAGTATTGACTTAAATTTTCACAAAACTATCACATATCGCTTTTAGTGATGGTTATATGGGTAAACTATTGCTAGTTTATTGTTTTTTAACATGAAAATTAAGCGTAAATATTATGGATAAAACCTTATAGGTAAAAACGCTGTATTTGTCAAGCATTGCATTTTCCGAACGTTGATGATGACCAGGCGGTGTTTAAGTCACTGATTTATTTTGGTCTCATTTGGTTAGGCGTCAGCCTGGGTGTAAAATACACCTCGGCATCGTCAACATTAACCACCGTATGGTTCGTGTCCTCCAAGGCCAGTTCATAATCGTTCCAGCCGCGTAGGCCGGTTTTCAGGGATTTAACATCCTGGTAACCCATTATTTGCAAGGTGTGTGCCGCCAGGGCGCTACGGTTCCCGGAACGGCATACCAGTATGATTTCTTTGTCCCGCGCCTGCACGAGTTCCGGTATTGTTTCTTCATAGTCGTATTCGCATGCTGATTCCAGAATGCCGCGTGGCACATTGATGGATCCGGCAATGTGCATTGCGTTAAATTCACCGGGTTCACGTACATCGACGATAATGGGGGGCGAGCTGGAAAATACTTTTTCATTAATATCCCAGGGGAACACCTCGTTAACATGTTGTAAACAGGAACTGATGATATCATTGAAGGTTTTCATGTTATGCGGGTGCTTTGCTAGGGTGTGTCGTCATTTAATGTCGGTTGATGTTGTTTCTACCCATTCCCTGTTCAACCGCGATAACAGCCGCTTCCACACGCGATCGCACGTTTAATTTACGCAGGATTGCTTTGACGTGCAGTTTTACCGTGCCGTCAGAGATCCCCAGGTCGCGGGCGATGGCTTTATTGCTCTGGCCTTCAGCCAGGTGTTTAATAATTTCTGTTTCGCGGGGCGTTAAGGTCGACAGCGGTGTTGGTGGTGGCGGGGGCGTTGGTTTATCCTGCAGTGCACGGGCCAATGTACCTGCAAGCTGTGGAGCAACAACGGTTTCGCCACTGACAATTTTGTGCAATGCGGCAACGAGTTCTTCAGGGTCCATATCTTTTAATAAATAGCCCTGAGCGCCGCTCCTTAATGATTCCACCAGGTCATTTTCATCGGTACTGGTGGTTAACATGGTAATTGGTACGGTAACCCCCCGTTCGCGCAGTTGCCGCAGTACCATCAGGCCATCCATATCCGGCATACGCATGTCCAGTAGTATCACTTCAGGTTGATGTTCGCTGGCAAGTTGCAAGCCCTCCTGCCCGGTACTGGCGGCTGCAATGACGTTGATTTCACTGCGTTCCAACAGGCCTTTTAGTCCCAGGCGGAACAGGGTATGGTCATCGATTAAAAGTACGTTCATTGTCTATGTCTGCTGTGGGTTATTAATTCCGAGGCGCGTAGTCTTATTTTGAATGCCGAACGGTATTTTGATCCGCATTGCTGGCTGCCTCAGTCAATGGGCTATCGCTGCCGTCACTGGGCGCTTTGTCATTGTCGACGCAGAAATCCAGTTCAATCCGGGTTCCCTCTCCGGGTTCTGACTCTATGTTCAATATACCATTAATTCGTCGGGTGCGTTCTTTCATTATGCTTAATCCAACATGTTCGCCGGGTTGGCTGTCGATGGTTTCACTGCTAATGCCGACCCCGTCATCTTCCACCAGTACATGGTAATAGTTATTATTCTTCCGAATTAATACCCTTACGTGCTGGGCTTTGCTGTGTTTGCGGGCATTTGTCAGTGATTCCTGAATAATATGTAATACCTGTACTTCCTGTATGGGGGGCAGATTCAGGTCCAGGCATTGATTCTGGAAAAAGACACTAATACCGCTTTCGTTTTCAAAGCGCTTGATGAGCGCTTCTGTTGCGGGTATCAGGCCACGAGCATCCATATGGATTCTAAAGTGTGCCAGGAGTTCTCTTAACTCATTATTGGCTTCATCCAGGCCGCTTTTTAACTGCGCCGCTTCTTTTTGTGCAATGTCAGTGGTTTTGTTGGCGATGGACTTTTCCAGCAGGTTAACCTGAAAACGCAGGCTTGCCAGGGTCTGTGCCAGAGAATCATGTAATTCGTGGGCGAGCATGGTACGTTCTTGCATAATGGTGATGCGTTTGGACTCATCATCTAAGCGGACCTTTTCAATGGCGAGGCTCAAGTGCTGTGCAATATTGATGAGCAGGTTGTATATTTCGGATTGATTGTCGATATTTTTATTGGGAAGAAACAGATGATAAATGCCCAATGTTCGATTCTGGTATTGTAACGGCAGCACAAGGGTGTGAAATTCAGGTTCCAGTTGCAGCGATCGCGATAGCAAATTCCCGCACAGGGTGCGGCCAACATCACATCTAATGACGTTTTGTTTAAAGTTTTGTGCACAGAGGCAACGTTCTACGGGAACAAAGATCTCATTTTCTTCAATGATCTCAGTAAGTCCAATGGAGCCAACCAGGCGAAATTGATTGTTCTTTGTCAAAATCCGCACGGTGGCAGCGGATGCTGACAGGATATTACTCAGGGTATGCAGGTAGCGTACGAGTAATTCCTCGATGTTGTGGGTACTGTTGCTGCTGGCAGCCACATCGTACAAAATTCCCAATGTGCGGGTCTTCTGCTCCAGCCGCTCGGTTTGTTGGTTGACTTTATCGTCCATTTCCCGGCTTAACGAGCGGAGTGATTCGCCGAGATCATTGATATCCTTTGCAAGCTTGGCAAACTCACCTTGCCGTGGCACCGGGATGCGGGCTGATAAGTTACCACCTTGCATCCGATGTGCCCAATTACGTAGCTGAGAGAGTGGTTCCAGCAGATTGTGTTTAATACGATACTGGCTTATGTAAATCATGTAAAAACCAATGGCCAGCAGCAGCAGCTCAAAGGCGATGATTGGGGATGATTGCTCGGGAAAGGCGGCTAACAGCACACTGCAGCTAATTAATGCGATTAGTACAGTGGCAATGCCGGTCAGCGGAATTAATAGATCCCCACCGACTAAACCGGTGCGTTTTCGGTGCCAACCCGAGCTGTGAGGAAGTAAGCGCATAGTAATGAATATATCATCAATGGCAAATAAAGATCATATAAATCAGCTGGTTATGTGGTTATATCCGTTGATTTAATGTTATATAACCCTGATTTTAACAGATTTGCGCGGCGTGTAGCGAACTCGCGTAACTATCTACGGGTGTTTTTGCCTGTCGGTGCATATATGCCGGGACGAAAGACATTGCCGCCGGACCGGGTAAATTCAGACGTGAATGGGTTGATGGTGTTTTCAAGCTCTTCACACCAGGAGGGGTGGCTGTAATTGATGTCATTAAAAAACCATAATCCGCGTTCAGACTGTACTGCCGCAGTCAGCATCTGAATTTGCTCCCCCGCATCGCGTCCCACAATACAGCCCCCCAATAGTTGCCCGGTTTCTTCATCGTGCGTTATTTCAGTATAACCTTCGGTTTCATGCTGGGTGAGCGCCTTGACAGAAGCACTGAAATTAGAGCGAGCCACTTCCGGTTCAAAACCGGCAGCATCGGCCTGGTCTTCACTTAAGCCAACGGTGGCGATTTGCAGGGAAGAGTATATGACAGTGGGGACTTTGTGATAGTTTGATGTTAACTGGTTCCCTTGGCAGGCATTCGTCGCGGCGATTTTAGCGTCGTGCAACGCTGCATTGGCAGTTGATGGTCCTTGCTGTTTTACATCACCAATCGCGTAGATGTTGGGTTCTGCGGTTTCAAGGTATTGGTTGGTGATGATAAAGCCGGCAGCATCTGTGGCAACATTGGTATTTGAAAGGTCTAACCCGGCTGTATTAGGCGCCCGGCCAATGGCAATTACCACTCTGTCATAGTCCGCCTGTAAACCATCCGTAAAGGTAATTGAGGCGTTATGCGTCGAGGTTGAGCTGGAAGCAACCGATACCCCGGTTCTAAACTCAATGCCCTGTTGTTTGAATTTTCGCTGTAATAGTCCCCTTGCCCGATCAGGCACCTTTACGGTATTTAATAGTTGTTCCGATTGCTCAACGATGGTGACCTTGCTGCCGAATTGGTGCATAACATAGCCCAGTTCCACACCAATAGCGCCACCCCCGACAAATAGGATTGAGCGGGGTGTGGTCTTTAGCCGATACATAAAGTCTTCAGAATTTAATATTATATTGCCATCGGTCGGGCATTTTTCGTGGGCAATTGGCTGTGAACCCGTGGCGATAATTATGTGCTTTGCCGACAGTACGTGACTTTTTTTTGCTTGCGGTGGTTCCTGGTTGTAACACAAGCGCACTTGATGTGCATCGATAAAAGAAGCGCTGGCCTGGTAATAATGTACGCCAAGGCGTTTTAACCACACGGGGAAATTGTTGCGAATATTGGTGATGATTTTATCTTTGTGTTTCACGGCGGAATCAAAATCTGCCTTTAAATCACCGTAAATGCCCTTGTCTTGTAATAAATGTATGTCTTCGAGTAATTCTGCAACGTGTACCAACGACTTTGTGGGTACGCAGCCTTGGTTTAAACAGTTTCCGCCGGGGAGGTTTTTTTCGATGAGCGCAACCCTGGCCCCCATGAATGCGGCAGTGACAGCGGTTTTGTAGCCACCAGGACCACTACCAATGATTAAAACATCATACTCCATGTTTGCCGCTCAAGGTTTCAAGGCGTTATTGTTCTTTTGGTGGTTTGTACTTGGGATCGTTGGGGTTTTGGAATATAAAGTTAAAGTTGCCGGGTTCCAGTTCAACATAATCCACGCGCGCACCATTGATTAATTCTGCACTGCTGGGGGCTATCACAATATCCACGCCTTCCGAGTTTACGCGTATATCTTCTTCTTTGGCGTTATCAAACCCCATGCCATAATCAATGGATTCATCGGGGCTTACTTTAGCGGCGATGCGTAAACACATGCCTTCACTGTCGGATTGTTTGGCGGATTGATTAATTTGTTTGGCCGCTTCAGGAGTTAGAATAATCATAAGAGTTTGCCTTGATTGTTTGCCTTGTTAATGGTTCTGGTTAATAGTTAAGGTTAATAGTTAAGAATAATGGCGAATGTTAATCGTTAGGGTTGTATCGGTATGCAAGTTAACGATTGATGGTCGGCGTGTTTAAGTTACGCTCATGGCGCACCCCTCCGTGCCGGAGATTGTTGATGATTTACGCTCGCCATGCTATATTTTTTCTGTTGTTTACAATTTAAAACAAAATCCACGAAACGCTGAACCCAATGGTTATGTTCCACATCCCTTAAATGCGCGTAACAGCCAAGCAGGTTTTTATAGACGATGCCATCCTGTGGGTCGCCTTGAGTGCTGCCTTGATTGCTACAAATGCCTTCGCCGCGCAGCACGTTATAGGCAAAGCTGAATCCGGCATTTAATTCAGTTTCCAGGTTTTCGAGACTGGAGTAATGAAACTCATGGGCGGCAAATTCGGTGTTTGGGGTTTTCGATGCTGGCCAGGGATGGCTGACGGTTTCCTGTAAGCGTACATACCCTCGGCCCACGGGTTTTTTATGTAACACCGTGTCTGCTGGTATTGCACCAACCATCTGGCAGGTTGTGTCGTTCCATTGAATACTGCGGGTGAGGTACATTAATCCGCCGCACTCGGCGTAAACGGGCAAACCCGCGTCGATAGCGGTGGAAATGGCATGGCGCAATCGGTTGTTTTTCTCCAGTGCGTGCATTTGCGTTTCAGGAAAACCGCCGCCGATAAACAGACCGTCGACATCGGGCAATTGGGTGTCGTGCAAGGTATCAAAATACACCAGTTCCGCGCCAGCTGCGTTAAAGGCATTAATATCGCCTGGGTAATAGAAACCAAATGCAGCATCGCGTGCAATGCCAATACGACACAGCGTCTTATTTTTGTTGCTGCGTGTGGGTTTTGCGGAGGCGGGCAGTACGAAATGCTGTTCAATCGTGCCGGTTTGCGCAGCAATTTTAAGGACCTTGTCCATATCAACCTGCTGTTCTATGTATTGTCCCACCACGCTAATGCGGTGCTGCACTTCTTCGGCTTCGTTACTGGGTATCAATCCAAGGTGGCGTTCCAGTATTTCCAGCTCTGTGTTACGGTGCACGGCCCCAATGACAGGAACATCGGTGTAGTGATCAATCACGCTGCGCAATTTGGATTCGTGGCGGCTTCCGCCCAGTTGATTTAGAATCACGCCAGCAATATTAATGGTTGGTGCAAAAGCCTGGTAACCCAATATCAACGGTGCGATTCCGCGCGTCATGCCACGTGCATCAATAACGAGAATAACCGGCGCCTGTAGTAAACTGGCGAGTGCGGCATTACTATTACTACCGTGTAAATCCAGGCCGTCGTAGAGCCCTTTATTACCTTCAATAATGCTGATATCCATGCCCTGGTTATACCGGTTGAAGACGCTGAGGATTTCTTCGCGTTGCATCGTGTTGAAGTCGAGATTATGGCAGGCACGGCCGGCCGCTTTGGCAAGCCACATGGGGTCAATGTAATCAGGGCCTTTTTTGAATGGCTGCACGCTGAGCCCGGCGGTTTTTAATGCTGCGCAAAGACCAATGCTAATGGTGGTTTTACCCGATGATTTGTGAGCGGCTGAAATGAGAAGGTGAGACATAATACCTGATACTCGACGTTGACGGCTGTTGAGGGTGGGGTTGGTAATAACCTTCCCCGAATCCCCCGTAAAATTCCTTATGTGGTGCTACCCATTGTTTTTATTCTCCTTGGTGTTGTTTGGTGCTATTTGGTGTTATTAAATGTTATCGGTGGTAATAGGCGACCTTGTGTCGTAAACAGTCTATTGATTATGCCGCAATACCGTATTTGTCCTTGCTGCGCGCATTCCACATATCAGTGGCGAGTTTTTCAGCGGCTGCGATGCTGTTCGCTTTATCCATCAGTTTTAAGGCAATGGCCAGGGTGCCGATAACCGCGGCGCTCCCATATTCGTCCTCGGTTTCGCCCCGCCATAATTGGCTGAGGCGGCCAGCATTCATTTCAGCGTCCTTGACGTGGCGTAATTTAAACATTGCCGGCCAGGTTTCATCAGACATCACGCCGTCATGTACACTTTGTACCAGGCAATCCAGGTCGGGGTTGCGCTCGATTTCCCCACCATCACCTTTTACAACGGCCATATGAGGTTGTCCCAGGCTCAATGCGGCCTGTTGGTGCGTGGGTTGATAGCCTGGATGAAAGATGCCTTGAATTAAATAGGGGGCATTAAACGGGTTAATCATGCGTGCGATGGTGTGCACCGGCGAACGCAAGCCCAACAATGGACGGAGTTCAATAATGTGGTGTAATTTGGGGCACAAGTATTCGATATCGAGATAGGCAAAATGGCTGCTGTCCAAATGCTCGCAGGCTTCCTCAATACTGCTGCAAGGGGAGAGACCCAAGGTCGTTAAAATATCTTTGGTATATACGCGTCCATTGGTATGGCCGCTGGCACCATGCATGAATACGCGGACGCCGTTCTCCACCAGGGTAAGTGCCGACAGTATAAACCAGGGTAGTTGCCGCCGCTTACCGGCATAGGACGACCAGTCCAGCTGTACGGCTGGCGCGGTGTTGGGAATACGGACGTGGGTGTTAACGGCTTTTACAAAACCGGTTAATTCTTCGGCGCTTTCCTCTTTTACTCGCATTAGCATTAAAAATGCGCCGAGTTGTTCCGGGCTGACCTCATCGCTTAGAATCATGCGCATTGATTCGCAGGCTTCTGCCTCACTTAATGCGCGTGAACCCTTGCGTCCTTTACCCAGAATACGAACATATTGTGCAAACGGGTGTTCTTCATAAAACATAGTGATTTTACCTTTAGCTTTACTTGGATGATGCGGACTACTTTACCATGGAAGCTAGTGTAGCGGCATCGTTGGCTAGCCTGGATGTTAAGCTTTAATCGAAATTAATGTTGATCAGTTTCCAGGGTATGTCTCCATGGTATTGGTCGAACTATTTGGCATTCATCATCGGATTAAGTATTTTTTGCCATTCTTCAGTAGTAACGGTTTGCTTTCGTTTACGGATGGCACTTTATGCGTCACTATTTTACAGCTTGCCCAATGGCAGGTTCTTTTTCGTTAGCGATGTCAATATGGTGCGGGTCCACGAGTGCGTTTTCCAGGCTGAGCGGCAGAAAGCGTAAAATCTTAATGCCGATCAATACAATGGCGATGGCGAATGCCGTGCCGCCCAGGCCCAAACCAATTTCGTAGATACTGGGCGAATAGGTGGCGACGGCACCATCAAAAAAACTACTGCTGACATCGTATTCCGGGAAAAGCACCATTGGAAACGCCTGACCTCCGATAATGATGATATACATTTGCGACAGGCCACCGGCAATAATCATGACCGAGGCGGTGACCAGCCAGGCATTGGATTGTTTAAAGCTATCCAAAAGACAAATTGCCAGGGGCAGGATACTGCCAATCAATACAAAACCTAACCAGAACAATCCGGTATATATATTATCGCCGTCGAGAAAAAAGTGTTCCACGCCATGGTTTTCAGTGGCGTATAAGTTGGTGAGATGATAGATGATGACAAAGAATAATACAGCGGCAACAAACACGCCTTGTAATTTTCTTAAGCGTTCCACTAATGTGCTGCCCAGGGCGCGTTGGGTACCGCGATAGGTGCCGATCAGTACCAAATTAAAAATGGCCAGGCCAAATGAAAAGGACATAACAATAAAGGTAGGGGCCATAATGGCGGCGTCATAAGCTTGTCGTGCCACCAAAAAGCCGAAAATAGAACCGGTACCGGTGGTGAGTATAAGGCGCCAGACGAAGGCCACCATGCCTGCAGGTCGGGTGAAGCGGTTGAAGCGTTGTTCCAGCAGCATCCAAAGATAAACCACGACAATGGCGATAAAACCGGTGTAGAGGAATATATTCCAGGCAAAGATGGATTTAAAATTGTAATACGTCATTGCCACGATGAGGCGATCCGGGCGGCCAAGGTCCAGTAGCAGTATGCTAAGTCCACCTACCAGCAGGGCGATGGCCAACAATCCCGACAGCGGTGCCAGAGGTTTATACAGTTTTATATTAAACACGGAGGAAATGGAGGCAACGTTTAATGCCCCGGAGGCGGCAACGATTAAAAAAACCGCAAATATATGTGGAATACCCCACACAATTTGATTGGTCATGCCGGTGACATGATGGCCTTCGTGTTCCATGTACAAGGCAGCGCCAAGACCGGCAGCAATCAGCAGGCCCAACAAGGCGAGAATAATATAATAACCGGGGCTATTGCCGGGTATTTCACGATAAGTTATCTTTTTTTTCATGGTGACTTGGTTGCCGTGATGTTTAACTTTATTTGGTGATTAAGGCATTTTCTAACAATACTAACAGTACCTACTGTACGTGCGTTGTTTAAACAAGTGGTTCGCTATAGTTTATTCAAGCGTGCTTTGTTCTCTTGGCACTAACGTTAACGCGCACTAACGTTGGCCGGCACCAACAAATTCCCTACTGCCGGTAATGCGCTAAATACCCTGATAGCGTACGCCGGGGTTGAGCCGGAAGTCTGCGCGTACCTGGGTGCTTGATTCTGATGCAACCCGTTTGGCAATATCGCTGTCGGGGTTATTCAGGTCCCCGAACAAAATAGCAGCGCCCCCATCGGTTTTGGCACAGGCTTCCGCACAGGCGGGTATGTCGCCGCGGTCAACTCGATGCACGCATAACGTGCAGCTTTCGACGGTGCCTTTACCCCTCGGAACTTCCGGCACCTGGTCTGTTAAGGTTTCGTGCACAAATGACCGGGCTTTATAGGGGCAGGCCATCATGCAGTAGCGACAGCCGATGCAGGTGTGCTTGTCCACCAATACAATGCCATCAGCGCGTTTGAATGAGGCCCCGGTGGGGCATACATCAACACAGGGTGGGTTCTCGCAATGCTGACACATCATCGGTAATGAGAGCGAATGCTGGGTTTGTTTATTATGCAGTGTGACTTTACGTATCCACTGGGCGTCGGTTTCCGGCCGGTTAAAACCTGTCAGGCCATTTTCTTCGTTACAGGCGGTAACGCAGTCATTGCATCCTGAGCCGCATTTGTTGGTATCAATGAGAAACCCCCATCGTACCTTGTTGCTGACCGCCTCGTCAGCCGGTTTGGCGTTGGCGATGCTATTTAGTATTACACCGGGTGCCAGCGTCACCGTGGCGGCAATGGCGGCTCCCTGGCCAAGAAAGCGCCGGCGGTAGTCATCAATTTTGTTTTCTGATTCGCTCATAGATTTTAATCCGACGTATTGGGGGTTGATGAAGAGCGCACAGAGCGACTTGAAGGACGGGGCTTGGATGAATGGCATTCAAAGCAATCAATTTTGACTGATGTATAATCGTGGCATTGTCGGCAAAAATGTTTTGGATCAGCTGCGCTGACCGGTGTACCGTTGGCGTCATTAATGGCGTGGCAGCTTATGCATTCTTTCAGGTTGTGTTTTTTGGTGCGAATACCGCGATGCACGGTTTCGTCGCGCTGATGCAGCAATAATTCCATGTGGTTTTTTCTCATAAACTCAGTATCTTCGACACAACGTTCCCCTTTGCCTTTCATAGGTTTGAGTACCGGTGCTGCGGCATGTGCCGGAAGTAAAAACGTGCTTATCAGGAGGATGAGCGGTAAAAGCAGAGCAGGGCGCTGAGTGGGCTTGAGCAAATGCAAACGCCTCACCGTTTGCAAAACAGGTTGCAATACTATCGGTCGCAGCAATCGTACGGAATTTAGTATAGCAACTTGTGCGGGTTTGGGTATCACGTACAGTTTACCTCTTTCCTTTGCGTTAATTAATTGCCAGTGAGCTTTCAATTGCCAGTAACTAATGTGTCAATAACTAATGTGTCAATAACAACGGTATTGCTGATGCAGTCCTAATCGATTACTCATTGATGACGAATGTGTTGCTAATATACAAAAAAACACTATGCCAGCTAACCGGTCAAAGGTGAAGCGATATCACTTTTGACCGTGTAACGCCTGATTCATCTATGGCTTATATCATGAAAAAGCACGTAACTGTTCAATGATTAATTGTTCAATGATTTTTCATGATGGTTTGACGGCTATCCACCAAGCCCCATTTTAATATAACCGGTAGGGCATACGTCGGCACAGATGTGACAGCCGATGCAACGGTCATAATCGGTATCAACATAACGCCCCATGGTTTGTTTGTCCTTTTTAACGCGGAATACTGCATCCTGCGGACAGTAAATGACACAGTTGTCGCACTCAAAGCACATCCCGCAACTCATGCAGCGTTCAGCTTCCTTTACAGTTTCTTCTTCGGTTAAACCACTGACGCGTTCTTCGAAATGGCCTAATACCTCGTCCGCCGATGGTACTGACTCATGACGCTTATAGCGTGCCAGGTATCCGAAATGGCCCAGAAACAGCTCGTCGGCTGAAATAATAAGTTGCTTTGATCGATCTTCGTAATTATGTATCGCGTAGTCATCTTCGCTGGTACCGCGAAGACCGCGGTCGATGGGGCGTGTGGTGTTGTCGCCGTCGGCATCAAAGTGTTCCGGTTCCAGTCCGGTTTCCCGCAGTTTATTCAATAAATCGAAATGGTGCACGTCAACTTTGGGCCGTTTTGCCATTTCCTCATGCTTGAAATAGTGATCGATGGTATCGGCAACCACGGATGCCTGGCCAATGACTGTTGTTAGCAAGTGTGGCCTGATAATGTCGCCAGCGGCAAAAAAGCCGGGTTTATTGGGAATCTGATAATGTTTATCGGCATCAATCAGACCCCTGTCATTACTAAAAGCTTCCATGCCGCTAAAGTCACCGGATTGCCCGATAGCGGATACAATCAAATCCGCTTCGATATCAAATTCAGAGCCTTCAATTACTTCTGCGTTACCACTTTCATAACTGAGTTTTGCCACACGCAGTGCTATTGCCCGGCCGTTTTCAGCTAAAATCACTTCGATTGGTGTCAGTGATCCCTGGATAGCGACGCCTTCGCGAGTGGCATCTTCAATTTCATGTTGTGCCGCATTCATGCTTTCCACGGGTTGACGTGAAATCAGCATGACATCCGCGCCTTCTTTATTGGCAATATCAACCACGTCATGGGCGGTGTGACCCAAAATGATATTTTCCGGACGATCTTTCTCTGGAATATTGGAAATGTGACCCAGGCGGCGTGCTACTGATACAACATCGATGGAGGTATCACCACCACCGATAACAAGCACTTTACCACTGACCGCTTGCAGGCGACCCTGGTTGAAAGCACTAAGGAAAGCAACACCGGAAATACAGTTGGGGGCATCGGCACCGGGAACGGGCAGGCCACGTCCGGTTTGTGCGCCGATGGCAAACAAGACCGCATCATGTTTTTGCGCTAATTCATCGAGGCTGATGTCGGTACCTACACGGGTTTTGGTTTTGACTTCAACACCCATGTCGGTAATACGACCGATTTCCCCGCCTAGCACAGTACGCGGTGTACGATAGCCTGGAATGCCGTACATCATCATGCCGCCCAATTCCTCGTGGTCGTCATATACGGTACAGGCATGACCCATACGGCGTAGCTGATAGGCCGCCGCTAACCCACAGGGGCCACCGCCAATAATACCGACACTCTTGCCGGACTCGGCGCCCGCTTTAAACTGATAGCCTTCCTGTAACGCATTATCACCAATGAACTGCTCCACTGCGTTAATGCCCACACGGTCTTCCACTTGATTACGGTTACAGCCATCTTCGCATGGGGCAGGGCATACCCGTCCCATTATGGCAGGGAAGGGGTTGGCATCTGTTGAGCGGCGAAAGGCGTATTCTTTCCAGCTCATGTCGCCCGATGGTTTTTCGATGCCGCGAACAATATCCAGCCAGCCGCGAATGTCCTCGCCCGATGGGCAGCTACCCTGGCAGGGCGGTGTTTGATGCACGTAGGTAGGACATTGGTGGGTTCGGTCGCCGTTAAATATCTGCGCTTTCCAGGGAGGCGGAGCGTGGTCATCGTCCTTATATTTACGAAACGTATGTGGTTTCTTCGTATCGACCTTATCTGCTGGCGTTGCCATACTTTAATCTCCTATTGCTTCGCGACAATTCTTTCGGGATTTAAACATACAAAATAATTTTGCAAGTCTTGTTAGTTTCCTGCCAATCAACTCTGTTATACCATCAAGGTATTACAATCAGGACAATCTAGGCCTGGTGATTTCTGCAAACCTAGGTGCTTAGGTGCCATGCCCCATGCCCCATGTTCCATAACTAACGCAAATAATGCATTATCTCTTAATGGGTAGTATCCAGTTGTATGGCATCTCCCACGATCTGGTGAAGACTTGTTATCATATTCATCTGAAAATTATAATAAGGCAGCACTTTTGCAAATTGGGTTTTGCAAATGGCACAAATGGCAACCAGTGTATCAACATCATATTCCTGAACCACCTGCGCCAGCGCCTCCATTCTTGGTAGCGCGCCTTTTACGCGTAACTCCATTAAGTCATCGGTCAACAGACCACCCCCGCCACCACAACAAAAGGTGTTTTCGTGAATGGTTTCTGGGGCCATATCATAAAAATGATTGGCACAGGCTTTGAGAATTTCCCGGGGTATCAAAAATTGTCCGCCGGGTATGTTTCCCATGCGGGAGGCGCGGGCGACATTACAGGAATCATGAAAGGTAATACGGCGGTGGTCGTTGGCTTCTTTATTCAGGCGCAACGCGCCTCGTTGAATAAGGTCATAAGTGACTTCGCAAATGTGTTGTGGCGCAGGGTATTTTGGGTCCAGAAAATCGAATGGCCCGATTAGCGTATTCCAGAAACTATAAGCAACGCGCCAGGCGTGACCGCATTCACCAACCACGATACGTTTAACACCCAAATCCAGGGCGGCATCACGGATACGCATGGCGACTTTTTTAAGGTTATCCTTGCTGCCGATAAACATGGAAAAATTGGCGGCTTCAGAGGCATAGGAGCTCAGTGTCCAGCTAATTCCCGCCTGATGAAACACCTTGGCGTATCCTATGAGGCCGTCAATATGCGGTTCGGCAAAGAAATCGGCCGATGGTGTGATTAACAGGACGTCTGCATTTTTCTGGTCAACAGGCACACGCACATCAACGCCAGTATCGTCTTTTATATCTTCTTCAAGCCCTTCGAGGGTATTGACCAGCGCTGGTTTCGGTAATCCCAGGTTATTACCCACCACATGTACTTTACCCAGAATTTCGTTGCTGTATTTCTGGCCGACGCCAATGGCATCTAATACTTCACGGCCGGCCATGGAGATTTCAGCGGTGTCAATGCCATAAGGGCAGAATACCGAGCAACGACGGCATTGTGAACATTGATGAAAATAACTGTACCATTGGTCGCGTACTTCCTCATCAAAATCCACGGCGCCTACCAGCTTGGGGAAATACTTGCCGGCAAAAGTATAATGGCGGCGGTAGACTTTACGTAACAAGTCCTGACGGGCAACCGGCATGTTATTGGGGTCTTGCGTGCCCAGGTAATAATGGCATTTGTCGGTACATGCGCCGCACTTTACACAGGTATCTAAAAATACCTGAAGTGCCCGTGAGCCACTAACGAGTTCGCCTAATTTTGCTACGGCGACTTCCTGCCAGTTTTCCACCAGTTCACCAGGAAATCCGACGCTTTCCTGGTGTGCGGGTTTTGCCACATAGGGTTTGCTGTGCGCCATCGAGTTTTCCACGATAACAGGAATCGTGGGGTATTCGCGAAAGGGCGGTGCCTGAATATCAGCAGCCATGCGAGAGGCCTCCCTGAATGAGGTTGTTTGAAGCATGTTGCGTTATTGTCATGGTTTTGCACTCCATCCCGCCACATGGCGTTGCTCTCGTACGTTATCCACTTGATTGCGCGTAGGACTGAAAAACATACCAGGCGCATGCAGTAGCTTGCTAATGGGGAAAATAATCAATAATACTATGACCAATGCCAGGTGGATCAATAAAGCCAATGTGTCTGGCAGTATTTGCAGGTCAAAATACATGAGCCCAAGCACAAATGATTTCAGGGCAACTACATCGGTATGGGAAACGAAGGTCATGACCAATCCGGAGCTACCGATTGCGATTAACAGCAATAACATCAGGTGATCGGACGGGCTTGAGATATACCGAATTCGGTCGACGAGAAAGCGCCGTGCCCACAGTCCAAGCAACCCGACAACCATTGCGAATCCTGCATATTTGCCAAATGGTTGTAGCCAGTTAACCCAAAACCAGACCGGCTCGGTAAAATAGCGCAAATGACGCAACAGGACTAAAAGTAATCCAAAATGAAATAACCAGCCGAAGATCCAGATCCATTTGTTGGCTTTGAATAAGCTTTGAAATACAGTGACTTCCTTAAAAAGGCGCCATACTACCCCAGCTTTGGTTGTTGGGGCAGGTGTGGTGGGGATTTTTAGCGGTTGTGGAGTTTTCGAATAAATGACGATCTTACGCACAATACCAATACTAAATAGTGCCACTGCCACGTAGAACAATATTGCAAAGATTACTGTAAGAATCATAAGCATGCCTTGGGGCTGACCAAACACCCTTTGCGTTACCTGCGGCTTACTTACATTATGTTGTTGTCAGTGCATCCGTAAGCGCGGTGACTTCAAGCGGCTTAAAAGTGGCGCAACGCGAAATTTAATATCACCTGAGTAACTTGTTTACTAACGGTAAACGTTACCATGGTTGCGATATTGTTCCCTGTTTTGCCGGTGCCTAAAGGGTATTAAGTTAGCTGGTTATACAAAGGCCGTGCTGCGTATTGATGCGGCACGGCGTATTTACTGATGTACTATTTAATCGCTGCCACTGTCTGTCTATTGCCATACGGTGGTGAATTTATTACAGTGGCAATGCCGCAGCACATCTACTGTTACCGTATCTCTAAGTGGTTACAAGTGTCATGTTGCACACTTGTTTGTGCTCTCGATGTTCGGTTAACGCGGATGGCTTTGGACATCCAATGTTCATAAAATCAGTGCTTGCAAAGAAAATCAGACCTTACACACACCCTGTTGGTTTGGGCAACCCGGCAATTTTACAGGCCTGTTTCGCGGGGCCGTATGGAAACAGCTCATAAAGGTATTTGCTGTTGCCTTTGTCTTTACCGAGTTTTTTGCCAATGGCTTTTGTTAAT
>Ga0316204_10005619_pt1 | contig 20381 bp, 19 predicted proteins | sample 6monrhotite_MG_2_FD_205661 | JGI IMG/M metagenome (GOLD analysis project Ga0316204, IMG submission 205661) | Microbial mat bacterial communities from mineral coupon in-situ incubated in ocean water Damariscotta River, Maine, United States -... | ecosystem: Environmental > Aquatic > Marine >...
CAGGGATGTGCTTGAGCGTCCCCGGATAGTCATCCCCCACCACAGACTTCACGGTTTAGTCGCACCCACTTTTTGAACGATAATTTCAGGCAGATAGTGTTTATTAGAGCATTAAAGTCGATTCCAGTTGGCTTTTTTCTGTCCTGAACGAAGTTTGGGGAAAATCAGTCCCAGAATCATACCGCCGAACAGTACTCCGGCACCGGTCATAAACCATTCCTGGTCACTATTGTCTTCAAGGGTTTGGTATTCCTGTTTTAAGAGACGCATTTCTGTTTCAATTTTAACCAGTTCATTTCTGAGTTGATCGTTTTCTGTTTCGAGTTGCATAGGGCGGGCGGCGATTTTTTTCAGCTTGCTTAGTTCACTGTTCAGTTTTTCTTTATTTCTCAACAACGATTTTTCTGATTGACTGAGCGTGTCACGTTCTTTTTTTATACTATTGATTTCGGTGCTCATAGCATCATATTTTTCTTTCATATTGGCAACATCGGTTATAGCCTGAGCCAATTGTTCCCTGGCAACGGGAGTGTCAATCAGGAAACGGCTCAAGACCCATCCTTCGACGCCTTGAGGCGTTCTTGCCCGGACATAACCGGAATCTGTTTCAAGTATGGTCAGGGGGGTGCCACTTTTTATAATTTTGATGATTTTGAAACTATTACCTTTACCGGAACGCATATTAATGACTAATTCATCGCTAACATACTTTGTTTCTGCTGCTACAGAGAAGCCAGAAAATATTAATAAGGCTACTATAAATACGCTTTTGTTTAATATGTCCATATAGAATCCTAACCAGGGTGAAGGTATAAGCCTAAAATAAAAAAATCGCACATGCGCCCGTATCACGGATTATTTCAGGAAGAAAAGTTGAAGCACTATTATCCTAAATTCCGGGACAGGATTCTACTATATTCTGATTTAACGATGGCTAATATTAAAATTAATAGTAATTGTCATATAATTGTCATAATGATAGTGTTTAATGCACTACTATCACGAATGAATATTAATAAAATTGTAATAGTTGGAGTGTGTATGTCCGAAAGACGGGTGCTGATTGTAGAAGATGAGCTGGCTATTCGGGAAATGATGAAATTTGCTTTTCATAATAGTGAGTTTGTTTTATTAGAAGCAGAAGATGCGGAGCAGGCACAAGTTATTGTTATGGATAATCGTCCAGACTTAATTCTACTGGACTGGATGTTGCCCGGCATGAGCGGTCTGGAGTTAGCCCAACAATTAAAAAACGATCCTAACACCAGAGACATACCCATTATAATGCTCACTGCCCGCGGCGATGAAAATGACCGGATAAAAGGGCTTGATTGTGGTGCTGATGATTATGTTATCAAACCTTTTTCACCCAGAGAATTAATGGCCCGTATCAAGGCGGTTTTAAGAAGAACAGTTCCTGATCAAAACGAAGTGATTGAAGTGGGTGGCATCAAATTGGACAATGCGACTCATCGCTTGTCCATTTTAGGTAATAAACTGCAATTGGGGCCCACTGAATATAAATTATTACAATTTTTTATGACCAATCCTGAACGGGTCTATAACCGCAGCCAATTGCTGGATCGGGTCTGGGGTGGAAATGTCTATATTGAAGAGCGAACGGTAGATGTTCATATTCGAAGACTCAGAAAGGTACTGGCGGAGTACAAAAGCGAGCATTTGGTACAAACTGTTCGTGGTGTCGGTTATCGTTTCTCCACCCAGCCTTGAAAAACAGCTTTGATCGAGTGTAAATGTTAGAAGTTATTTCATGAATTTAGATGAAAATTCCTTTGGTAAAGAAATCCTCTGGGTTTCAGTCGGGCTAATTGCACTCATTCTGTTTGGCTATTTTGTTGGCTATCCCTGGTTATTTTTTTCTCTTGGGCTGTTAATTTATATTTTCTGGCATTTGCGGCAGCTTAGTCTGCTGATCCACTGGCTGGAAAACAATGCCCTGGATATGCCACCTGATTCGCACGGATTTTGGGGCGATGTTTTTAGACATCTTTATCGAATTCAACGCCATAATCGTCATCGCCATGAAAAACTGCTGGTATTGCTTAATCGTTATAAAGAATCTACCGAGGCAATGCCCGATGCGACCATTATCCTGGGAAGAAACTGGGAAATAGAATGGTTAAATAATAAGTGTGAAGACTTTTTAGGACTCAAAGCCCCTCAGGATATAGGGCAATTGCTGACTAATCTGATCCGAACGCCGGCATTTTTGAATTTTCTGGAACCAATCGATAATCACTCGAACGGTGAGCATGTTCTGGAAATGAATTCTCCTAATCAGCATAAAAACCTTTCTATCCGACTCATTCCTTTCGGTAAGAAACACTTATTAATTGCCCGTGATATTACAGAATTCCAGCAGTTACGAGCGGTTCGCAAGGACTTTGTGGCCAATGTTTCTCATGAGCTCAGAACCCCCCTGACGGTTATTTCAGGTTATCTGGAAACGCTGGCGGATCACTTGAAAGACGATGTTATGTATTCCGGGTCTATCAATCACATGCAGCAGCAATCAAATCGCATGTGTCGCATAATTGAAGATTTGTTGTTGTTGTCAAAAATTGAAGGTAAAGAAAAAAGAAATAGGCCGGTGGAACTAGTGAACATGCCAGCACTGGTGATGATGTTAAAAAAAGAAGCGATGGTTTTGAGTAATGGCCAGCATACCATTAAAGTAGAAGTCGAGGATATTCCATGGCTTCAGGGTGATGAAAATGAACTTCGCAGCGCATTTACCAACCTGGTGAGCAATGCTATTCGTTATACGCCTCCTGGAGGTCAGATAATCATTCGCTGGTATCGTGATGACAGAAAAGCCTGTTTTGAAGTGGAAGACAGTGGTGAAGGTATTGCCCAGAACCATATTGCACGCCTTACAGAACGGTTTTATCGGGTCGATGTGGGGCGTTCAAGGCAGTCGGGTGGAACCGGACTGGGTCTTGCCATTGTTAAACATGTACTGAATCATCATGAAGCTCAATTGATTATCGATAGTGAGCTGGATGTGGGTTCAGTCTTTCGTTGCGAATTCCCCGCTGAACTGGTCAAAGAATAGTGTCAGTGAAAAATAAAATGATTTTTCTGCTTATCCTATTCTTTTATTGTGGCTATAGCGTTAGTTATGCCAATGATAGGCTCCTGAGTGGGGTGGATTCAGGAATCCCCGATTATAAAAAATCCAGTGGTGTTTCTGGCAACCTGTCCAGTGTTGGCTCAGATACGCTGGCGAATCTGATGACCTTGTGGGCCGAAGAATTCAAACGAATCTATCCCAATGTCAATATTCAGGTTCAGGCGGCTGGTTCATCCTCAGCTCCCCCGTCTTTGATCGAAGCGACAGCGAATATTGGTCCCATGAGTCGTAAAATGAAGAGTAAGGAAATTGCGGCTTTTGAGCAAAAGTTTGGTTATAAACCAACAGCAATCCCTGTCGCCATTGATGCCCTGGCAATTTTTGTTAACAAAGATAACCCCTTGACCGGATTAAGCCTGGAGGAACTGGATGCCATTTTTTCCTCAACCCGTCTTTGTGGTTACCGTCAGACAATTACCAGGTGGGGCGATATTAATTTAAATTCGCAGTGGCAATTTCGTGATATCCAGCTATTTGGACGAAACTCAGTTTCTGGAACCTATGGCTATTTCAAGAAAAAGGCGCTTTGCAAAGGCGATTTTAAAAATACCGTGAATGAACAACCGGGATCGGCTTCAGTTGTACAATCCGTGGCGACTTCAATCAACAGCATTGGCTATTCCGGGATGGGATATTTAACCGCAGGCGTTCGTATCCTGCCTTTGAGCAGGAAAAAAGGAGAGCGTTTTGTTGAGGCTTCCAGAGTCAACGTTACCAATGGAGAGTATCCATTGTCCCGATTTTTGTATGTTTACGTTAATAAACATCCCAATAAACCGTTGGAACCATTGACCAGAGAATTTATTAAATTAATTCTGTCACGTCAGGGTCAAAAAAATGTCATTAAGGATGGTTATATTCCTTTGCCTGAAGACATTAATAGGCAGACGCTGAACAATATACTTTAATACAGATTTTCCTCATATCTTGGTCAATGACTCCTTAAGGCTTTCCTGAATGTATTCTGTCGGGTCGGTGTAAAAGAATAAACCTATTTGATTGCCATGGACTCGAGTTACTTTGGCTGCTATGGCATAACTGTTCTGGTTTTGGTTAATGGGGAGATAAAGGTTAACATCGTCCAGCTTTGAAAAACTGGCTCCTGAAACACAATCCACTAACATCCCACCCTGGCCGATATTAATTGCGACAGCTTTGGCTCGCTTCCTGTTTGGCAGTTCGATACTGACAGGGAAGTTAACGCTAATTCTAGCGCATTCCCTTTTTTCATGAGAGTGTTGCATGATTGATATTAACCCTGAGCGTTTAAAATTACTTGGAAATTGTTGTGTTTTCTGTTGCGTCAAATATTATATTGTCATCTTTTTGTCATAAAAGCTGCATAAATCATTAATTTGTCATATTTTTGTAATATTATCCATTTAGAATAAAGTACCCGTAAAATCGATGAGTTTTCGTGATTTGCAACCAAAAAAATCTTTAAATACTGAACAATCTAATAATAGTGTAATTTTGCCGATTGATCACGCTGTAAATAACCGCTATCTAAAAATGCGACAATGGCAGGATCGCCTGGTAAAAGTTGGTATTACCCTGGGCGGTCATTCTGTTATTGTTGCAATCCTGTTGATTTTCTTTTTTCTGTTGCTGCAAATTTTACCATTAATGCAGAGTATCGATATTAACCGGCTGGCAAGTTACCAACTGCCTGATACAAAGTTACATTTCGCTGACAATGATTCCCCCCGGTCTTATCTGGCCATTGAAGAACAGGGAGAAATCGCAGTCAATTTTCTTCTGGATGGCCATATTCATTTTATCGATACTCTATCGGGAAAAATAATTAAAGAGTCGGTACTCAATATACCTGATAATGCCCAAATCACTAGTTTGTCAGCATCTGATGCCGCTTCCAGCCTGGTAGTTTATGGTCTGAGCAATGGTCAGGCAATTATTGTCAAGCATCAATATATAACCACCTATCAAAATAATCAGAGACTGATAACACCTGAAATAGTGTATCCAATAGGGGAGTCAGCGGTTACTATTGATCCTCAGGGCAGAGCTCTGGAAAAGATCAGTATTGCCACCGATGAGCAAATGTTGACATTGGTTGCGTTTACTGAGGACCGACGTTTGCTATTGCAAAATATAATAATGAATGTAGCGCGGTTCGCTTTTTCAGAGGATTTATTACGGGCTGGAGGATCTTTATCTGCTGAAGACATTTCAACTGCTGATGGCTTTTTGTCTGCTGAGGGCTCCAGGGTCGTTAATAATCAGCAAACCACTGTCATACGAGAGATTAATACTGAACTATTGCAATCTGGGGATCGGGTTGATTTCTTATTATTGAATAAAAATCAGAAAAACCTGTTTTTGCTGGTTAACAATAAACAGGGAGAAGGCTGGTTATATTTTTATCGTATTAAAGGTAAGGTGAAGCCAGAACTGGTACAAACTGTTCAAATCAGTCAGCAGAATGATCCTGTTACTGCGGCTAATTTTTTAACCGGTGGTATTTCTCTGTTATTGGGCAAACAAAGTGGTGAGATCAGCCAATGGTTTCCAGTCAATAAAGAAAATATTGGTCTGCAACTGACTGAAATCAGAAGTTTTAATACTCAGCAGACTGATATAATAAAAATTGTACCGGAGATGGCGCGCAAGGGCTTTTATGCCGTTGATAAAACTGGTCAACTGGGAATCTATCATACTACGGCCGATGCCAGTTTATTATTGCAAAAAATTTCTGCACCGCCGTTAACAAATCTGGCCATAGCGCCCAGGGCAAACTTTTTTATGATTCAGGATTCCAGAAATAAGATTTCATTCTGGTCTGTGAACAATCAACATCCCGAAGTTTCCTGGAGTTCCCTGTGGAAAAAAGTTTGGTATGAAAACTATCCTGAGCCAGATTTTATCTGGCAATCTTCTTCTGCCAGCAACGATTTTGAACCGAAATTCAGCCTGACGCCTTTAGCTCTTGGTACTTTGAAAGCCGCTTTTTATGCGATGCTTTTTGCTATGCCGCTAGCGATCATGGGCGCAATATATACGGCTTATTTCATGAATGCCAGAATGCGAAGTCTGGTGAAACCAACCATTGAAATAATGGAAGCCTTACCGACAGTGATTATTGGTTTTCTGGCTGGTTTGTGGCTCGCGCCTTTTATTGATGGGCATCTTCCGGCATTGTTCAGCTTACTGTTTTTTTTACCCATGGGGGTATTATTCATTGCCTGGATTGGGCACCTGGTATCATTGAAAAATCCTTTTAAAGATTCCTTTAAAGTGTATATTCCCGACGGTTGGGAAGCATTAATACTGATACCGGTTATTATATGCCTGGTCTGGTTGGCTCTGGTATTATCTCAACCAATGGAACAATTCTTATTTGCCGGCGATATGCAATCATGGCTGGCCAGAGAAATGGGCATTCATTATGAGCAGCGTAATTCTATAATTGTTGGAATTGCCATGGGATTTGCAGTCATTCCTACTATTTTTTCAATTACCGAAGATGCAGTATTTAATGTCCCGGGTCATCTAACTTATGGGTCTATGGCTTTAGGCGCCACTCGATGGCAAACTCTGATTCGGGTCGTTATTTTAACGGCCAGTCCGGCAATTTTTTCAGCGGTGATGGTGGGGTTTGGGCGGGCCATTGGGGAAACCATGATTGTGCTAATGGCGACCGGTAATACACCGATTATGGATTTCAGTATTTTTCAGGGCATGCGAACTTTATCCGCCAATATTGCTATTGAATCCCCGGAATCTGAGGTTGCCAGCAGTCATTATCGGGTTTTATTTTTGGCAGCATTTATACTGTTTATGTTTACTTTTTTCTTTAATACCATCGCAGAAATTATTCGTCAGCGTTTACGCAGGAATTACAGTAATTTATGACCGGTATAACAAAAAAATGGTTTGCTTCAGGTGAACCGTGGGTCTGGCTTAATGCGGCTGCAGTGAGTACTAGTATAATTATGGTACTGGGATTGCTGTTGCTGATTGCGGCGAATGGTCTGGGTCACTTCTGGCCGGAAGCAATAATGCAGGCACAACTGGATGAAGGCAACGGGGCTTCGACCATCATCGGTGAAATCCGGGAAATAGAGGCAATACCTGCTGAATTAGCTCACCAGGAACAGGCAAAACGAATACTGTTTAAAGTAGGTAATCGGGATTTGAACCGGCTTGATTTTCGCTGGGTAGCCGAGCATGATTTAAGTCATCGCTTTTATCCTCCTGAAATACTGACCATTGAACGGCGTGAATGGGGTAATCTCTATGGCCGTTTACTGGCTTTGAATATAGAGGGCAATGAAGTTGTTCAGGGAGCAGAAGCTTTCCAGGAACTTCAGGTTCGTGTGCAACAAAATAATCAGCTTTATGAACAAATCAAAAAGATTAAGGTTAATGAAATTGGCGCCATAAATTACCAATTAGAGAAATTGCGCCTACAACAAAAAAAACTCATTTTGGACGGTAAACTGACGGATAAAAACATCGCGCTTATAAACGCACAACGCCTTGAATTAGAACACAGATACGCACTGCTGCAAGAGAAGTTACTCGGGCTCCAGGAGCAATTGCAGCAGGATATGGCTGTTATTGAGGTCAGTAATGGTCAAAAACTCAATATTGGCCTGTCGGAAATTGTTCAGGCATATCAACCCAATGCTATGACATTAATGGCGAAGTTGCGTCACTATTTCAAACAAATTGGTCATTTCATCAGCGATGATCCGCGCGAGGCAAATACTGAAGGGGGAGTATTCCCTGCTATTTTTGGTACCATTCTCATGGTCATTATAATGAGTATTATTGTCACTCCATTGGGAGTTATTGCCGGTATCTATTTACATGAATATGCCAATCAGGGAATTGTGACCCAACTGGTTCGAATTGCCGTGAACAATCTTGCCGGAGTACCATCCATTGTCTATGGCGTTTTTGGATTGGGTTTTTTTGTTTATTTTCTTGGCGGTTCTCTGGACGCCCTGTTTTATCCGGAAGCTTCTCCGGCACCGGTGTTTGGTGCCCCCGGCCTTCTCTGGGCATCAATGACATTGGCCATTCTGACACTGCCCGTGGTAATTGTTTCGACAGAGGAAGGTCTGGCACGTATCCCTAATTCCATAAGAGAAGGAAGTCTGGCCCTTGGAGCAACCCAGGCTGAAACACTTTGGCGCACGATTTTACCCATGGCCAGCCCTGCAATGATGACAGGCTTGATTCTGGCGGTGGCAAGAGCTGCGGGTGAAGTGGCTCCGTTGATGCTGGTGGGAGTGGTCAAATTGGCTCCGTCACTGGCTATTGATGGCAATGCCCCTTTTCTGCATCTGGAAAGACAATTCATGCACTTGGGATTTCATATCTATGATGTAGGCCTGCAGAGTCCAAATATTGAAGCGGCAAGGCCTCTGGTTTTTGCTACCGCACTGCTATTGGTATTGGTGATTGTTTTGTTAAATATAACCGCTATTGCTTTACGTAATAATTTGCGAGAGAAATACAAAGGTCTGGAGGATTGATGCCTGAAATGAAGCAGGAAAAAAATGCTATCAGTATCAAAGATCTTAATCTTTTTTATGGTAATAGCCAGGCTCTGAAAGCAATTAATCTGGGGCTTAAGGAAAACAGGATTACGACATTTATTGGCCCCAGTGGTTGTGGTAAATCAACATTGCTGCGCTGTTTTAATCGATTGAATGATCTGATTGATCAGTGCAAAATTCAAGGTGAAATTTTCATTGATGGTAATAATATTTATGATAAGCGAGTCAATGTCTCGGATTTAAGACGTCGTGTGGGTATGGTGTTTCAAAAACCGAATCCGTTTCCAAAATCTGTCTATGAAAATGTTGCTTATGGATTAAGATTACAAGGCTGCAATCGTCGGCGCGTTCTTGATGAAACGATTGAAAGATCCCTGCGAGATGCTGCGTTATGGGATGAAGTCAAAGATCGTTTGCATGAAAATGCCCTGGGATTATCCGGTGGTCAGCAGCAGCGTCTGGTCATTGCCAGGGCGATTGCTATTGAGCCTGAAATATTATTGCTGGATGAACCGGCATCATCACTGGATCCCATTTCGACTTTGAAAATTGAAGAATTAATGTATGATTTAAAAGAACGCTATACAATCGTTATCGTTACCCACAATATGCAACAGGCTGCCAGGGTATCGGATTATACTGCCTTTATGAATTTGGGCGAGGTTATAGAGTTCGATAGTACTGATACTATTTTTACCAACCCTCATAAACAACAAACAGAAGACTATATCACAGGACGTTATGGATAATTTAAGAACAGGTAAACATATCTCACGTCGTTTTAATGATGAGCTCGATGAGATCCGTAGTCATTTGCTGGCCATGGGTGGTCTGGTTGAACAACAGATCTCAAAAGCGGCCAAAGCTTTTATTGAAAAAGACATCAATTTGGCTGAAGAAGTTATGGAAGAAGGTGCTCAGGTCAATCATCTGGAAAAAAAGATTGACGAAGAAAGCGCCCAATGTCTGGCTAAACGCCAACCGGCTGCAAGTGATTTACGTCTGATTTTGACCGTAGTGAAAATTGTCAGTGATGTCGAGCGCATCGGTGATCAGGCAGAACGCATCGCTCGAGTCGCTATTAAACTATCGGGACAGAAAAGGCCGAAACATAACTATCATGAAATCTATTTACTTGCGGAACAGGTGCGGAAAATGTTTTATGATGCTCTGGATGCATTTGCCCGCATGGATGTTGAAACGGCTTTGAAAGTCATTCAGGTAGACGCCTCTATCAATCACGATTATGATGTCATTCTGGCGCAATATATTCAACTCATGAAAGATGAACCAAACACTATTGATGCCTCATTAAATATTATATGGGCAGCAAGGGCATTGGAGCGAATTGGCGATCACAGTTGCAATATCTGTGAATATATTATTTATCTTGCCAAGGGAAAAGATATTCGCCATAAAATGACTGATGAGTAAACGGAATGACTCATTGTATCTTTGCCCTCAGATAACGAATCTGAGCACGAACTATTAGTTTTTCCTGTCAATAGGGATAGCTTTTTTCTCTGAGTGTTAATTTTAGGAGTTATTACTGCAAATTTTGTGGATTAGCGAAAACATAATTTTCCTCCAGCCATACTTTCATATCGGATTTATCCAGTGGATGGCTGATATAATACCCCTGGGCAGTATCACAGCCCATTTGTTTCAGACGTTGCAAGGCTAAAGCATCTTCAACACCTTCGGCAACGACATGAAGGTTCAAGTTATGGGCCAGATTAATAGTCGAATGGACAATCATCTCATCATTATTGTCCTGCATCATATGCATGACAAAAGATTTATCAATCTTCAACTCGTGTACGGGTAATTTTTTCAAATAGGATAATGATGAGAAACCTGTACCAAAATCATCAATGGATAATTGTATGCCCATTGAATTTAATGTCGTAAGAATGTTAATGGCATGAGCCGGGTTAATCATCATTGCGCTTTCAGTTATTTCCAGGGTCAGGTTGCTTGATGGTAGTTTGTATTGTTGCAGTATGTCGCGGATATTTTTTACTAATTGTTCATCTTTTAAAATATGCACGGATAGATTGACAGCAATATAAAGTTTTATATTCTGCTCCATCAATTCACTGCAGTATCTAATGGCTTCTTCCAGAACCCAATAAGTAAGAGGGGTTATCAGACCTGTCTGTTCGGCCAGATTAATAATGTGTTCTGGCGAGATGGCGCCATAGTCGGGATGTTCCCAACGTAACAACGCTTCCATACCAATGGTCTGGCCGTTATTGATATCCAGCTTTGGCTGATAATGCAAATGTAACTGCCTGTGTTCCAGCGCGTGACGCAGGTCATTGGTCAAAGACAGTCTACCAATACTGTGTTTATCTTCGCTGGGATCATAAAATGCGTGGCCCTGCTGGTTGTGCTTGGCAGTATACATAGCAACATCGGCGTGTTGCATCAGGCTTTTAACATCCTCGCCATGCTCAGGATAAGCTGCAATGCCGATACTGACGCCGACAAATAATTGTAACTCACCGATATGAAAAGTATCCTCCATTTCTTTGATGACCTTTACGGCAATTTGCTCTGCTTCGACGTCACCGGTATTGGGTAAAAGAATGGCGAATTCGTCACCGCCTAATCGGGCTACAGTGTCGACAATACGTAAGCTGCCTGAGAGACGTACGCCGACTTCGCTGAGGATCTGATCTCCAATATGATGGCCTAAGGTATCATTGATTTCCTTGAATCGATCCAGATCCAGCATCAGTAGGGCAAATGTTTTTTCCTGCCGCTTACTTTGGTTGATATGATACTCCAAACGATCCTGTAGCAGTGTTCGGTTTGGTAAAGTAGTCAGGGAATCGTGCAACGCCTGGTATTCAAGATCAACCTGGCGGTTATGAACCTGTTTGCGCATTTCACTGAAGGCATCGATGAGATCCTGTGTTTCTCTGGAATTAACCAGTGGTAACGCAACTTCATTTTTACCACCAAATGCCTCAGCTTTAAGAGCTCTGGAAACAAGCTGAATGGGTCTAAAGACCATACGATTCATAGTAAAGACAATTATCAGAAGATAGGATAGTCCCAGGCCAACCGTTAACCAGAGAATCAGATTTTGATTGTGTGCCAGATCATTGACAGAATTCAAATCCTGTTCTGCCTGCAATTCAATATTAACTTCTAATGATTGTAGTAATAAGGAGATATTACTCATCAATGGCGCAATGATTTCTTTCATCAATTTAGAATCCATTCGCCATTCGCCGGAGTGATGAATCTGTTTCACTTTAACAAAGCCAATATACCAGTTTTCAACCTGCCTTTTTATTTCATCAACGGCGGAATCACTTTGTATTCCAAGTCTGTCATCCTGTTGTAGCTGGGACAGAACTGAAAGTTGTTTTTTTAACTCCTGATATAATGTATCAATGCTGTGTTCTTGTTGTGGTAAAGCCTTTTCATTAAATGAACCAACTCTATTGGCAATATAGAGCCGAAAGTTTGACAACATCTGGCTCCAAAGATTGTTTGCCTGCAACAAAGCCTGGTAAACTTCATTATCTTCCTGAGCCGTATTTTCTTCGGTGAGTTCATTCATCACCAACGCAAAAGAATTGATGACACTATTACGACTGGGTTGCATAATCGTATTGCCGACTTTCATAGAGGGATACTGTAAGGTGGGATCGGTTCTTATTGAAAATAAATTCGCAATTTCCTGTTTCAGGGTATAAATGGAACTTTCCAGCTGGGTGATCGGCAGGCTCAACTGTTGTTCTTCGATCCATTGGTGTTGTTGCAGGGCGCTGGAAGATTTAATGGCATTATCCAATGCTTCATTAACCCAATCTTTATATTCTGTACGTTCAGGATTAAGCAAAAACAGGTCAAGGGATTTATAGGCGTCCAGAATATTAATTCGAATAAGACGACTGGATTCCAGTAATTTAGTTCTATTGGTAAGGTTATGCGTGGTTTGCTGCTGGCTGCTGCTGACATTGAAATAGCCAAAGAAAGCAGTCGTAAGGAGAAGAATGCCTAAAATCAGAGCGAAAAAAGTATAACGAGCCTGTAAGCTGTTAAAATATTTATACTTCATGATGTAATCGATATATTTTCTTGATCGCTCAGATACAACAGGATATTGTCCATACCTCCCATAATATGATCTTTATACGATTATTATTAATACTTGCTTACTAAACTAGCAAAAAAGAGTCCATTACAGTAAACATTATCTTACAATATACATTATGCCGGACATCTAGTGAAGTATCACAGCTTAATTCTGAAGAAAAAACAGATATATACGTTAATTTTGTGATGCTGTAGTGTTTTTTAGTAAAACCGGCTAATTTAGTGAATTAGCGACCAGCAGTACCAGAATCATGAGCAACAGGGCAATCACCCATTTAAGGTGGTGAGCTATATTACGCAGTAACACTTTGGTTTCTTCGTCCATTTATCTTCACTCCCACTAACTGTGGTATATCTTATGGTCATTCACATCTGCTCTTTAACGCCGATTCTAACACATCACCTAAGCATGAAAAAATTTATCCCTGGGCAGGGAATTATTTTTATCCGGGCAATTATGCGGATAATCTACTGGGCAATACGTACAGTGTCCCGTATCTTCAGGATCCGCACCCGATCACCGACAGCAAATGACACATTCCGAGATACTTCCTGTACCACAGAAATAATCTGGCCATTATCCTTACGAATGGTAATTTCCATCCCCTGGCGCCTGGTTGCTGATTCTTCAACGGCTGCACCTGCAACACCACCTGCAACGGCACCCAGGACAGTCGCAATAGTTTTACCTTTGCCTGCGCCTATAGAGCTAGCTGCAACGCCGCCGACAGCCGCTCCAGCTCCGGCACCAATGGGCGTTTTGGTACCTTCTATCTGTACCAGTCGGATATATTCAATCATGCCGTATTCCACACGTTGAATTTTTCTCGCTTCATTACGGGAATAAGATTCGCCGGTCAATGAGGACTGGCAACCTGAAAGAGCAATCAATACCAGGATAGATAAAATTGATAAGTAAATGTATTTCATGATAGTTCACCTCGATTGAAAATTGAGCTGAAAACGGAGTAGTGTGAATTGAATAAATAACCTGTCTCTAATGTCTCATGTCCGCTTGGGAAAATCAATACGATAATATTGAAAAGAGTATGGCACTGAGTCATTAACATATGACTTATGAATGGTAATTCCCTTGCAACTGAATAGTTGTTTGAGCTTGACGAAGGTAGTCAGTTATAATTCAGGTTTTTTCTGGGAAGCCGGTGATGAAGACAGCTATTTATAAAAGCAGTAAAAAGAACGACTCCTACCTTTATATTGAACAGGAAGGTGAATTTTCCCGAGTTCCGGAGATATTATTGACCGCTCTGGGTAAGCTGGAACTGGTGATGACTCTGGAGCTCAGTGCCGAAAGAAAATTGGTCAGAGCGGATGTGCAGCAAGTTATGAATGCTCTGGAGCAAGAGGGTTTTTATTTACAGATGCCTGATGAATCGGAAAAGCTGGCGCTTGCAGGCAAAAAGCCAGTGTCCAATCCCATTCCTAAGTTGTAGTCTGCTTGCGACCAATATAGCCGAAACGTTTTAGCCAGAAGGGGATTGCGATGACTTCACCGAGTATCGCTGGGATGCTGATACGGTTTTTGTACATGATTAACTCCGGATCAAGCGGCCAGACAAGCCAGATAATCAGAGACAGAAAATAGGCAGTGACATAGCTCAATGCCAGGCATTGCATCGCCTCGCCAATGGTTTTGTCCTGTGGGGCAATAATGCGTGCCATAAGCAGCCACTGGCCGATAGTGATAATGACCTGAATGGGGGCGTTAATAAAGAACGCCAGAACCATGGCGTCAATTATGTTAATTATTAGCGACATAGGCTGGCGAGTTTATGTTTCGTGGCCTTCTCTCTGGACGGTTAATTGCCTGAATCAGGCGCCATACCCATTAAGAATTCCAGCAGTGCTTTCTGGGCATGTAAACGGTTGCCAGCCTCATCCCATACCACACTCTGCTGACCATCAATGACCGAGGCGCTGACTTCTTCTCCCCGGTGAGCAGGCAGGCAATGCATAAATAATGCGTCTTTATCTGCCTGGGCCATCAGTTTGTCGTCAACATAATAGCCGTCAAAGGCTTTTTCTCGACGAGCCTGTTCTTCTTCCTGGCCCATGGATGTCCAAACATCAGTGACCACCAGATCGGTATTGCTCGCAGCTGCCATTGGGTCCCGAATAATTTCAACCTGATCACCGGCGGCAGCAAAAATAGCCTGATCCGGATCATAGCCTTCAGGGCAGGCGATATTTAGCTTGAATCCCCACTGGCGGGCTGCATTGATATAGGAATGACACATATTGTTACCATCACCAACCCAGGTAACCGTTTTGCCTTCAATGCTGCCACGGTGTTCCTGGTAACACTGCATATCAGCCAGTAATTGACAGGGATGATACATATCCGTCAGAGCATTTATGACCGGGACCGATGAATATTGAGCAAAGGTTTCCAGTTTTTCATGTTCAAAGGTGCGGATCATAATAATATCCACCATTTGTGACAGCACACGGGCACTGTCTTCAATGGGTTCTCCTCGGCCCAGCTGAGTATCTCTGGGAGAAAGAAACAATGCTCCGCCACCGAACTGCAGCATACCGGTTTCAAATGATACCCGGGTACGGGTCGAAGATTTTTCAAAAATCATGCCCAGCATGCGGTTTTTAAGCGGTTCGTAAATATCACCGGCTTTTTGCATGGTTTTCAGCACAATGGCTCTATCGGTCATTTTTCTCAGCTCATCGCTGGAGAAATCCATCAGAGTTAAAAAGTGGCGCAATTGAATGTCAGTTGTCATTTTGTCTCTCCTGCCAAGCAGGTTTCAGGGGCATGTTTAAACGTATCAAGCACTTTTTTCCAGTACTAATAAATCAGCGATTAGTTCGCTGACGGTTGCTATGATCTCATCTGCCTGGGTTTGAGTAGTGATCAGTGCGGGCAAGAGGCGTATGACGCTGTCTGCAGTCACATTGATCAATAAATTTTTATCCAGAGCGTTCTTAACCAGCTCGGTACAGGGACGGTCCAGTTCAATACCAATCATCAGGCCCTTACCTCGAATATCAACCACGGTGCCTTGCTGAATTAATTCAGCCAGTGAGGTTGCAAAGCCCTGACGAAAATAAAGACCTAAATCAGCGCTTACTTCGGCCAGATGTTCCTGTTCCATTGTTGCTATAGTCGCAAGGGCAGCAGCACATGCCAAAGGGTTGCCACCAAAGGTGGAGCCATGGGTACCTGGGACCAGAACCCCTGCTGCCGCGCCTTTTGCCAGACAGGCTCCAATGGGAAAACCATTGCCCAGACCTTTCGCCAGGGTCATCACATCTGGGATAATGCCGCTATGTTGCCCGGCGAACCATTTTCCAGTACGGCAAACGCCGGTCTGGATTTCATCCAGTATCATCAGGTAACCCTGGTCGTCACAAAAGTGACGTATTTCCTGAAGATAACTTTCCGGTGGTGTCGCAAGACCACCTTCACCCTGAATGGGTTCCACCATAATGGCAACAATACTGTCATTGCTATTGGCTACCCGCTTAATTGCATCCATATCATTGAAATCAACATGGATAAAACCGGCTACCAGTGGCTCAAACCCGGCCTGAACCTTGGCATTACCAGTGGCGGACAACGTTGAAAGTGTTCTACCATGAAAACTTTTGTTGGCCACAATAATGGTCGGCAGGTCTATATTCTTTGAATGACCATAGCGTCTGGCTATTTTGATGGCAGCTTCATTGGCTTCGGCACCGGAGTTACAAAAAAATACCCGATCCATGCTTGATAACGCACAAAGTTTATCTGCCAGGGCTTCCTGATTAGGAATTCCATACAGGTTAGAAGTATGAACCAGTGTTCCCGCCTGTTCACTGATAGCTTTCGTGACAGCAGGATGGGCATGCCCCAGTCCACAAACGGCTATACCGGTTAAGGCATCCAGATAGCGTCGGTTCTGATCGTCATACAGATAACAGCCTTCGCCTCTGACGAAACTGACCGGTAAACGGCCGTAGGTATTCATAATATGATCAGACATTAGAGAACACTCCGTTTTTTAAAGTATGCCCAAAATAAAAAAGCAGCCGATAAGACTGCTTTTGTGTAAACAAACTATTATAATAATTTTGTTTAATGACATCAAGATATTAAAACACAGGGCTAAACCAAAAGAGAAGCAAAACTGTAATGTTGACAATAGAAAACCGAAATCAGGCCTATCTGGACTGGATTAATGAATGCAACTGCTTTAACCAGGAAGAATTCCTGCCATTTATCATCGATAACACCATTCTGGGTTATATTCATCAAGAGAAAATAGCGGTTTTTGCTGATTTTGCCGATATTTTTGTGTCATCAAGGTTTCATGGCCAGGAGGCAATGACTTTCCATGCAAAAATTAATGATTTTGACAGTCGCACCCGAGCCGCGGATGAAGTGGCTAAAAGCTGGCTGCAAAGTGGCGTGATCAGCTCCTGGGTTGGTGAACAATATAACGTCAATACTGGTTTTAACCACAGGCCTTTTTTTACTATTGAACGGGCCGCCGCGTCTTTATTGGGTATTAATAAATATGGCGTGCATCTGAATGCCTGGGTTGAAAAACAGGGCATGATATATATCTGGGTGGCCAGACGGGCAAAAGATAAACCCACTTTTCCGGGCAAACTGGATCATCTGGTGGCCGGAGGACATGGCGTGGGTTTTACCATTGAACAAACCATGATCAAAGAGTGCGCAGAGGAAGCTAATGTTCCGGCTCATATTGCTCAAACCGCGCGTCCAGTCTCAATGGTGTCTTATGCCATGGATATCGGACAAAAACTCCAGCAGGATAATTTGTTTGTCTATGATTTAAAACTGGATGAAGATTTTATTCCGGAAAATACCGATGGCGAAGCTGAAGAATTTTATCTCTGGTCCATGGAAAAAGTTCTGGAAACAGTGGCAACGACGCGGGAATATAAAACCAATTGTAATTTGGTTATTATTGATTTTGCTATACGCCATGGCTTCCTGAAACCCGATGAACCATTATATAGTGATCTATGTTGTGGCTTACACAGACAAATTTAAATTATCAAAGAGTAAATATGAAAAAAATTGTGTTGTTAGTGCTGATTGTTGGCTTTAGTGTATATATGTTTAATCGGGACAATGCCATGGAGGATTTAAATCCAGGCCTTGGAAAAAGCATTGTTGATGTCCATGTCCATGTAGCTGGTTTGGGATATGGTGATAGTGGCTGTTTTATTAATGAACAAATGCGCAATAACATCCGCTTTCCATTTTATTTATGGGCGATGGGCGTTACTGAGGATGAATTACTACAGCAGGGTGATCGGGTTCTGTTTAAAAAACTCAGTGAGCGGATTGAGCGTTCTGAAACCATAAAAAAATCAGTGATCCTGGCTATGGATGGCTATGTCGATAACGATGGTGAGTTGAATAAACAGGAAACACAAATTTATGTGCCCAATGATTATGTTGCTAAAGAAACAGCGTTATATGATAATTTATTGTTTGGCGCCAGTATCAATCCCAATCGAAAAGATGCTATACAACGCTTGAAGGTGGTAAAAGAGAAGGGGGCAGTTTTAGTAAAGTGGATCCCCTCTATTATGAACATTGATCCATCCAACCCGGATTATATTCCTTTCTACCAGATGATGGCAAAATTGAAAATTCCTTTATTGACTCATACAGGAATGGAAAAATCCTTTGCCAATGCCCGTGATGAATTGGCAGACCCGGTAAAATTGAAATTACCCCTGGAACAGGGAGTGACCGTGATTGCCGCCCATATCGCCACGACCGGAAAAAGTGAAGGTGAAGATAATTTTACCCGAATTTTACCAATGATTAGAGCGTATCCCAACTTATATGTGGATGTTTCCAGCCTGACACAAATTAATAAACTGAATTATCTGGCCAGAGCATTAAAGGAAGAGGGGATAAGCCAAAAAATGATATTTGGTACTGACTGGCCATTGCAGTTCTTTCCGCTTATCTCTCCTTGGTATCATATTAATCACATAAGTTTAAGCGATGCGTTTGCAATTGGTGGAATCAGAAATCAATGGGATAGGGATGTGGCTTTAAAAGTGGCATTCGGCGTGCCTGATGAAGTATTTTTAAGAACCGAACAGCTATTGAAAAACAATTAAATGGTTTAATTCTGTCAAAGAACCAGAATAATCATTTCAATGTTCAATCAAATTTTTCCTGGCAAACTCGTAATCAATTCAAACAAGTTTGCCAGGAAAAAGTTTTATTTCTGAAAACAGACTTGACCATCAATGACTTCAAAATCATTCTGGCCAGAGCAGCTATTAAACGTTCCTTCTACCTGAATCGGGGTCCCTTGTTGCGGAACGAGACCTGCAAAAATTCCTGTGCCAGCGACAATTGAAACATTTTCTATACCGGTTAAAATGTAACCGCCTTCATTATTACAGAATTCTGGAGGAGCAGTAGGAATAAAAACATCATTCTGACTTAAAAATAAACCACGACGTTCTTTATCGCTAATGACATGGTTTAAAGTCGCCTGTCCGGTATTTTCAACACTGTTTATAGTCCCTAAAATGGGGCCGGCAGCGACAAAACGTTTTATGGTGTAAGATTGTTCATCTTCTCTTAATGATGCCCAATTATCGCGCTTTAACACAATTCGGTACGTTCCCAGTTGTTGCGTCTGGGATATGGAAAGAGTTTCCACATGGCCTCTTACCGCGTTGTAGCATCCATTTAAGCCCGCACTAGCATCTTCTGCATATGCTGATATGGGCCCTAACGCAAAACTGATAGCCAGCGTAGCTTTAGTAAAATTTAATAGTTTGAAATTCATTTAATATTCCTTTAAACCTTATTATTTTGAGAATAGTGTCACATAATTCTTCACTAAATCAGAGTAATTGTCTATAGGGAACATCAGAAATACAGACTTAACTTTGGGATAAGCTTATGGATTATTGCGGTGACAGAGTCAAACAGCTCATTATTTAACAGGTTTATTGCGTGATGGGTTATCTCACCGCAATTTTTTAATATCGTGCCAGGCCATTGGTTTGCTGATGTGATAGCCCTGAATCATATCACAGGCCATATTTTCTAAACTGAACATTGTTTTTTGATCTTCAACGCCTTCAGCGATTACTTTTAAATTCAGATTATGCGCTAAGCCGATGGTAGAACGAACGATGATTTTGTCCTGTTCATTAGTTAACATATCTTTCACGAAAACGCGATCAATCTTCAGGGTATTGATGGGTAATTGTCTCAGGTAAGCCAATGATGAATAGCCCGTGCCAAAATCATCGATGGATAATTTAACGCCCAGCTGTGACATTTGATTTAACAGTTCAATTGCCCCTTCGGGATCCTGCATTAATGCTGTCTCGGTAATTTCTAATTCCAGTAAACCCGGAGGAGTTTCATATTGCTGTAGAAAGGATTTAATTTTGGTAATGCATCGATCATCCACTAAATTTCGGGCAGATAAATTCACCGCCACGGAATAATTATAACCCGCCTTGAGCCATTGTTGTTGCTGTGACAATGCCATTTGAAGTACATTTTCGGTCATATAATGAATCGACTCGCTCACTTCCGCCAAAGGCAT
>Ga0316204_10005620_pt1 | contig 20379 bp, 22 predicted proteins | sample 6monrhotite_MG_2_FD_205661 | JGI IMG/M metagenome (GOLD analysis project Ga0316204, IMG submission 205661) | Microbial mat bacterial communities from mineral coupon in-situ incubated in ocean water Damariscotta River, Maine, United States -... | ecosystem: Environmental > Aquatic > Marine >...
CCTGCCCCAACCCCAATATGGCCAGCGCGGTCACGCATAAGGCGACAATCGCCCCGATACCATGGCGCCAGTAGGGTTTAAGAAACCCGGCTGTTCGCGACAAATACCGTAAATTCCGACCCTTGGGACGGTCAAACGCTGCACTGGATCGGGCCAAAGATTATGTCCTGTAAGAAAAAAAGCGGGTGATCGTCAATATGGGGCTGCAGGCGTTAATGGACAAGACACGCCCCGCCGTCAAGTCAGGTGATTCCCAGTTTATTGACATTCGCCGATTGACCCGGTCGCCGCTCTCCGATTATAGTCACCGCGTGGTGCCCCGCTGAACAGCGACAGAGCTGGGGGCTGAAATGGGAATACGGAAGGGTCGACCCAATCAGGGACCCACGCCGTGGCTGCCCCCGCAACTGTGAGCGGAGAGTGAGCGTCCCCCGCGAGCCACTGGGAAACCGGGAAGGCCGGGCGCTGACAATGAACCGCAAGCCAGGAGACCAACCACACGTGGTCAATGTATCTAATCTGGAACGGGGTGTTCCAAAAGGAGTTAGAAAAAATGGTTTCCAAAGTTAAAGCAGTTCGTCAAAACGTTATCTCTGTTGAATCAAGCCGTGTTGCACCGGCCGCACTGGCGTTGCTGATTGGTGCCTTCATGATCGTTGGCGTCGGGTTTGCCCATTCAAACACCGTCCATAACGCCACCCACGACGCCCGGCACGCTTTCGCCTTCCCCTGTCATTAAGACCTGGCCCTAAGAGGCTAACATGCTCAGGAAAATTCTGACCGTCGCGATCTTCGCGGGGGTCCTTTCCGGTTTGGGAATCTCCATTGTTCAGGAATTCACAACCTCGCCGTTGATCCTGCAGGCCGAAGAATATGAAAACGCAGAGGGCCCGGCTCAGAACCAGCTGGCCCGCTTTGTTCCTGCGTCTTTTGTTCTGGCCGATGTCGGAGAAACACATGACGCAGCAGGAGACGAGGACTGGGCCCCGCAAGAAGGGCTTGAACGTCTGGTCTTCACGGGTCTGGCCAACATCATCACCGGCGTCGGCTTCGCCCTGATCCTGGTCGCCTGTTTCGTGCTGTATGGCAAACCGGTGAACGGACGCCAGGGCGTGATCTGGGGTATGGCCGGATTTGCCATCGTCGCATTGGCTCCGGCACTCGGGCTGCCGCCTGAATTGCCCGGACTGTTCTCCGCTGACCTGTCGGCTCGACAGGTATGGTGGTTTGCGACGTCCGCCAGCACGGCTTTAGCCCTGTGGCTGATGGTCTTTCGCAACGGTTGGGTATATGGCCTGCTCGGCATCGTGCTTCTTGCGCTGCCACATGTGGTCGGGGCACCGCAGCCAGACGGCATCGGCGGCGATGTCCCCCCCGAACTGGCTGCGCATTTCGTCACCTCCTCACTGGCTACATCGGCCATCTTCTGGGCTATGCTGGGCTGGCTGAGCGGGACGTTCTATGACCGCGAAGAGGACCCGGCTTAATCCGGTGGGATCGCCCCACCCAAAACAGGAGCATCGGACATGGCCTTAGGCAAACCCGAAGCAATTGATCTTTCTCATCGTTTGCTGCGCGGTGGTCGGTCCGGCGCCCTGTCGACGGCCATTCAAACCCATGATGGCTGGCCCTATGGATCGTTGGTAACCTTTGCCACTGATGTCGATGGCAGCCCGCTGTTTCTGTTCTCGGATCTGTCCGATCATGCCCGCAACCTCAAAACCGATGCCCGCGCCTCACTGTTGATCGAGCGCACCTCGGCACGTATAAAACCGCAAACCGGGCCACGGGTCACCCTGCTGGGCGCCATCAAGAAAACCAAAAAACCGCGTCACGCCCGCCGTTTCATCGCCCGCCACCCGCAGGCCGCAATGTATGCGCCATTTGGGGATTTTAATTTTTACCGCATGTCGCTGGACCGTGCACACTTTGTCGGCGGTTTTGCCCGCGCCATCTGGTTTCGCGGACGCGAGCTGCTGTCCGATGCAAAAGCCGCCAAAGTGCTGGCCGACTCGGAAGAAGATATCGTCAGTCACATGAACGAAGATCACAGTGATGCCATTGATCTTTATGCAAAAATATTGCTCAAGCGCAAGGGAACGGGCTGGCGGATGTCAGCCATAGACTGTGAGGGTGCCGACCTGATTCTCAACGGTCGGATCGCCCGACTGGATTTCGCCGATCCCGTCAGCGACCCAGGCGGAATTCGGGACGAACTGGTCCGCCTTGCTGCACTGGCGCGAGATTCTGTAAAAAAACAGTAACAATGTATTGAGAGTCCAGAAGCCCAACGCTATCGTTTTTCCAGGATGGACAATGACGGTGGCCGAATGAGCGGTCATCATCATTTACAGGGATATTTTAGGGGAGACGATTGTGGAAAACGTCGGAAACCGGGCGAGCCGATTTGGCCTGGAAAATCTTGACCTTGGCAGTGTAAAAACCGCGCACTGGAATTTAAGCGCACCGCAACTTATTGAGCACGCCTGCCGCAGAGGTGAAGGCCAGTTGACGGCGCACGGGGCCTTTATCGCCCTGACGGGAGAGCATACCGGTCGCTCCCCCAACGATCGTTTTGTTGTTGAGGAAGACAGCACCAAGGACGTCATCGCCTGGGGCGATGTCAATCGGGCGATCACAGCCACCCAGTTCGATCAGGTCCACGCCAAAATGCTGGCCCACCTGAACGATGCGGAAGTTTTCGTTCAGGATTGTTATAGCGGCGCCGAGAAGATCAACCGCCTGAAGGTTCGTGTGGTTACGGAAAATGCCTGGCACAACCTGTTTGCCCGTAACATGTTCATCCAGCCACCCAAAGAAGACCTGGAAACGTTTGAGCCTGAGTTCACGGTTCTGCAGGCCCCGGACCTGACTGCCGACCCGGCAACGGACGGGACAACGTCGGGAACGTTCATCCTGGTGCATCTGGCAAAAAAGCTGATCATCATCGGCGGCTCGGCCTATGCCGGGGAAATTAAAAAATCGATCTTCTCGATCATGAATTTCCTGATGCCGGAACAGGACGTTCTGCCCATGCACTGCTCAGCAAACGTAGGACCCAATGGAGATTCAGCAATCTTTTTCGGCCTTTCCGGGACCGGCAAGACGACGCTCTCTGCCGACAGTTCGCGCAGCCTGATTGGTGATGATGAACATGGCTGGGGCGAAACCGGCGTCTTTAACTTCGAAGGCGGCTGTTACGCAAAAACCATCAATCTGACCCATGAGGCGGAACCGGAGATTTATGATCTCTGCCATACGTTCGGCTCGATCATCGAAAACGTCACCATGGACCCCGACAGCCGGACCCTCGACTTCTTCGATACGACGTATTCGGAAAATGGCCGGGTTTCCTATGACCTGTCAGAGGTTCCAAACGCATCGGAGACCAGTCGCGCCGGGCACCCCCGGAACATTATCATGCTGACCTGTGATGCCTTTGGCGTCCTGCCGCCGATCAGCAAACTGTCCCCGGAACAGGCGATGTATCACTTCCTGTCCGGCTACACGGCAAAGGTCGCCGGCACCGAACGCGGCCTGACCGAACCGGTGGCCACCTTCTCAACCTGCTTTGGCGCACCGTTCATGCCGCGTCACCCGACGGTTTACGCCAAACTTCTGGGTGCGCGAATGGCCGAGCACGGCTCGAACTGCTGGCTGGTTAATACCGGCTGGTCGGGGGGCGGATACGGCACCGGGGAGCGCATGAAAATCGCTTACACCCGGGCCATGGTCAACGCCGCCCTTGACGGACGCCTCAATAGTGCCGCCTTCACGCCCGACCCCAATTTCGGCGTGCTCGTCCCGGACAGTTGCCCGGATGTGCCCTATGAAGTTCTGGTCCCACGCAACACCTGGGAAGACAAAGCCGCCTACGACGCGCAGGCCCGGAAACTGACCCAGCTGTTTGAAGAGAATTTCAAGAAATTCTCTGCGTCGGTCAACGCCGACGTCAACGCCGCAGCAATCAAAGCCGCTGCCTGAACGGAATCTGTATCTAAGGAAAAAGCCGGTCCTTCGGGGCCGGTTTTTTTATGCGCACAACGGCTCCTACAATCACATTTCTGGTCTTTGTCTATTTTCTTCACCTGCCGGATAAGTTCGGGTTTCTCCGCCAATCGAGCGTGTGAAAACCAGAATGCTGTCCTCAATACTTTTGATCAACGCGATATCCGGGTATTCTTCAACGAACATCAGAGTGTCTTGTTGTTCAAATGTCAGCGCAACCTGATGGTTGAACCCACGTTGAATATGGATGGGTATGCCGCGCCAGACCCCGGAGATCGGACGATGTACGTGGCCGAAAACCATCAGGTCGGGTTTGCGCCGTTGCAGAACCTCCCATAAGGCCTCACTATCAGCGAGCTTGATGTTATCCATCTCGGGGATTCCGAGGTCGAAAGGCGGGTGATGGTTGGCGACAACAAGCTTCTTGTTGATCGGGGTGGCCGCTATTTCCGCATCCAACCACCGTAACCGGGTCTCGCATAGGCGCCCGATATGATCACCATAAACATCGTTCAGTGAATCCAGACATAAAATACGCATATCCCCGCTTTCCAGGGCAAACTGGAAGAAACCGCCATCTATTTGGGGTGTATCGGGAAACACCTCCATAAACGGTGCCCGGCTGTCGTGATTCCCCATCAACAGATGGATCGGAATTTCCAGTGGCTCCAGCGCCTCCATCAAAGTTTTATAGGCCGTCTTTTCACCAAGATGGGCAAGGTCGCCCGTCGCAATGACAAAATCGAACTCACTGTATTCCTGGTTAATCATTTGGATACCTGCGCTCAGTCGTGCGTAGGGGCTCATGCCATACAGGAGTTGGTCTCCCGGAACAAAATGCGTGTCGGTAATCTGAATGAAACTCATGAACGGACCCTCAACAATGTCGGGTTACATAAAGACAGGGGGAAGCCGGAGCCGCCCCCTGCAAAACCACAAAAGCGGGTTTAAGTTTGATCAGTTGTTAGGCAGAAGTTCGCTGACTTCCTCTACAACTTCCTTTTGTAATGCTTTCATGTCTTTTTTATCGCCAACGACAATGCCTTCAATGCCGTCGTAGATAACCTGTGTAACGGCCAGCCCGTTATCACCAGGATAGGCGAGCCAATCGCGCAACAGGGGCAACTGACGTACCGCGGTCTCCTTGTTGGGGTTGCGTTTGTAGAAATCCGCCAGAATGATCTCATTGGCAGCTTTGTTTGGCGGCATGTATCCTGTGGTTTCCGCCACTGCGGCGGCACCGACACCTGAAGTGATATATTTCAGAAACGTCCACGCGGCGTCCAGGCGCTCCGGATCTTTGGAGGTGGAAACCAGAAGGGCCGCATTCCCGCCAGCCGGAAGTCCCATGGGCTTTCCGTCAATCCCAGGGAATTCTTTTGTCTTCAGTTCAAAATCGCCCTTGGCACGTTCGACAGCTCCGAGCGCGGAAGTCGACCAGAACATCATGCCGATTTCACCCGCCGAGAAAGACGACAACGCGTCTTTCCACGACAGATTTTTCATGTCGCAACCCTGAAAAATTTTTTGCATTGTCTCAAGAGCAACAAGCCCTTCCTTGCCGTCAAAATTGATTTTCTGATCTTTGACAATCGGCGCGTTCTGGGACCACATCAAGGCTTGCATGAACCAGTTTCCGGTAATGTTCCAACCCCAGAAAATAGGATTTTTGACGCCATTGGCCTTCATTTTTTTACACATGCCGATGACTTCTTCCCAGGTTTCAGGAAGTTTGTCCGTACCAGATTTCCGGATCAGATCCATGTTGTAATAACCAACCGGCAAGGAAATCGAAAACGGCAGGCCGTAAACCTTGTCGCCAAAGGTAGACAGCTTGAGCATTGCCTCATGGTACCCTTCTTTGGCGAAGGATTTTTCCTTGGCGATGAAGGGGTCCAGTGGTTTTGCGATACCCTTTTCGACAAGGATCGCCTGCCGGTTAAGGCCCTGCATGGTCACATCAGGCAGGTTGCCGCTAACGGCTTCGCGCAAGATGGCGTTTGTACCATCTTCATAATTTTCATAGGTGGCACGAAATTTTACATCAATGCCCGGATGTTCTTTCTTGAAATCCTTCATGATTTTCTCATATGTCACATCGAATAAGTGACTGTACGGGTAACCCACCTCAATCTCGACGGCGAGCGAGGGTGTCGCAAACAAAACGGCCGCGACGGCCATGGAGTAAATTCGTTTCATTTTCTTGTCTCTCCTTTGTTGATAGAGGATCAGAAGCGACCTAATCGCACCTGACCCGCCGTTTACTCCCGCATCCGGGAATTTCTCACTGCCCGACCCGGGCCTATCTATTTCATTCCGGTCAATGTGATGCCTTCGATGAAGCGTTTTTGCGCAAGCAGGAAGGCGACAATCAATGGGGTAACAATGATCGTGGCCGTCGCCATCATCGGACCCCAGTTCGAGCCATCTGCATCACCTTTGAAGTCGCGCATCCCCAGCGGGGGCGTATAAAGATCGCGCGCCCCGGTGATAGCGATGCGCGGCCAAAAATAGTCGTTCCAATGGGCGACCACAGAGAAAATGGCAAAGGCCAACAAGGCTGGGATGGCTGTTGGCAGCATAACCTTCCAGATGACCCCAAACTCACTCATGCCGTCCATGCGGGCTGCATCAATCAGGTCATCTGGCACCGTCATGAAAAACTGCCGCATCAAAAAGATGCCAAAGACTGAGATCGTCCAGGGAATGATCAGTGACGCATAGGTATTTGTCAGTCCGACTTTGGACAGCATGATGTAGATCGGTAACGCGATGGCATGTACGGGGATTAAAAGTGAAAAGAGCACCATGCCAAATACGACATCGCGCCCCCAGAACCTGAGCTTGGACAGGGCGTAGGCACAAGGCAGGGCAACAATCACCTGTATCAGAAAGATGGAGGCCGTAATGATAACGCCGTTGAGCAGGTAACGAAGCAACGGGGCCTTTTTGAAGGCTTGCACATAATTGTATATGATCGGTGTTTCCATGCAGGATTTGCGCGGATTGCCAAGTTTGACACAGTATTCGTCGACAAACTGCTCCTGAATGCCAAAGAAACCGCCGCTGTTGGTTACAATCTCATTTTGGGACTTCATCGAATAACTTGTCATCACATAGAAAGGCAAAATGACAATCAGTGCCCCCAGAATCAGGACCGCGTGCTTGATTGATTCACGAAAGGGTGAGGATTGACCAATCATGCGTAATGGACCTTTCGTTCGACCAAATGACGCTGAGCCAAGGTCAGGAATAGGACAAAAGCTAAAAACACGATGGTGATGGCTGAACCCATGCCAATAAGGTTTTGCTTCACGCCTTTTTCGTAAATGGCATACATCATGACGTAGGTGCTTTTGGACGGCCCACCTTGCGTAATCGATTCCACGGTATCAAAGACCTGAAACGAACGGATGGTGGTGATCGTCACAACAAAGACTGTTGTTGGGCCAAGCATAGGCCAGGTCACCAGACGAAACCGTTCCCACCCCGCGACCGCACCATCGATCTCGGCCGCATGGTATAGCTCACGCGGAACCGACGTCAGTCCAGCAAGGTACAAAACCATGTTGAAACCGAAGGCCTGCCATATACCGATGAAGGCGATGGTCCCCATGGTATAGGTCCGGTCACCAAACCAGAGAGGAAAGCCGTCCCGGCAACTCTTCACAAACCAACTCTGATCGCTGTCGACCCACGGCACCCAGCCGAACCCAAGCAGATCCTGAACCCAGGTTCCACACCCGGAGGCCAGCGTCTTATTAACAAGCCCGATGGTGGGATGGAGAGAAAACTCCCAGACGATAGCCATTGCCAGCAGGGCAGCCATCACTGGCAGGAAATAAATAGTTTTATAGACATCGCCGAAGCGTTTTACCGAATTGATCAGCAATGCCGCGCCAAGGCCCAGCCCGATAGAGACCGGGACGACGACGATGACATAGGTCGCACTGGCCAAGAGCATCTTGGTATAGGTCGAGCGCCCGATCAGCTTGGCATAATTTGTTACGCCAACCCAGTTAAAGCCCGGGTTACCCAACGAATAATCCGTAAAGGACAACACGGCGGCAACGAACACCGGCGCAACAAGGATGACAACCATGAGAATGACGGCTGGTGCGACAAACCAGTAGCTGACGGCGTTGTGATGTGTCGTCATCCGCTCAATCTTCCAGAAAATCGATACGGCGGTTGTCTGCTCCAAACGCCATAGCGGCACCGGGCGCTGCCCGCAGGAAAATCTCAGTGCCGATAGAGACATCAACCACCGCCTCAGGCGTTGCTCGCGCAACGGTACGTTGTTGCGATCCGTTGATGTGCCCGTGTAGAAAGAAATCTGATCCAAGGCTTTCTTTATGTGTAACCGTGAATGGCCAGCATTCATTATCGACAGCATCAGAAAACAGTTGGAAATGTTCCGGCCGGACGCCGATGACGCCATTGGATGATTGGGTATTCAGTCGACGTTCCAGTGCAACGCCATAGCTGGTTACACGGCCAGCCTTGTCAAATTCGCCAGGGAAAAAGTTAATTTTCGGGCTGCCGATAAAATCTGCAACCCGTCGATCATTGGGGTTTTTATAAATTCTGTCCGGCGTATCAAGTTGCAGAATTTCCCCATCCATCATTACCGCCATGCGGTCTGACATGGTCAAAGCTTCAGCTTGATCATGGGTCACGTATATAAACGTCACCCCCAACGAGCGGTGTAACTCGGCGAGTTCGGCACGCATGTGAACACGCAAGGCGGCATCCAGATTGGATAACGGCTCATCCATCAGGAAGGCAACTGGTCGGCGCACCATCGCACGCCCCAAAGCGACCCGCTGGCGTTGACCACCTGATAACTGCCCCGGTTTACGCTCCAGCAAATGACCGATCTTCAAGATTGCTGCGGTCTCCGCAACGAGATCGTTTATGGCTTTTATTTTCGATTTACGACCCGGGACAAATGCTGAAAGCAGCGGAAATCTCTCCCAGAAACTCAAATCTCGGAGCCGCAACGGGGTTTCCATATTCTGCTGAACGCTCAGATGCGGATAGAGCGCGTAGGATTGAAACACCATCGCCAGATCCCGCTTGCTGGCCCGGACGGAGTTCACGGATGTGTCGTCGATCGCGACGTCTCCGCTGCTTTGTGATTCCAGTCCAGCAATAATCCTTAATAACGTTGACTTTCCACATCCCGACGCCCCCACAAGAGTGAGAAATTCACCATCAGCAATGTCCAGGTCGATGCCTTTCAGGACTTCGGTATCATCGAATTTTTTGGTGATATTTTTTAAAGTGATTCCGGCCATGGCTCTCTCCAAATTCGCCATCACCTATAAAAGTAAAAATTGTAATTTTTGTGACATGTAAAGGTAATGCTTATAGGTCAGATAATGGCTGCTATGTACGAAACAAAAACGTCACTTACGACCGCCCGGTTAAGAGCCCTGAATGCTGTTCTGGATGAAGGTAGTTATTCGGCAGCCGCCAGAAGGTTGGGCATGACCCAACCCGCCATTAGCCAAGCCGTTCAAGACCTTGAAAAAGCCTTCTCTGTAAAACTGTTTGAGCGTCGGGGACGTATGCTTGTGCCGAGTGAGCTTTGTCTTGATCTGGCCCCATTGGCAGAAGAAATCATGCGCCTAGAAAAGGCCGCGCTAATATTGATGAAGAAAAACGAGCAGTTGAAGACCGGTATTCTACGAGTCGGACTCGGTAGCCTGATGCCGGGTATGGCCTTGATCAATGCCTTCCAACGACGCTTTCCCGGAATCCAGGTGCAGGTCGAATATAAAATTTATTCAGAAATTATCGATTCCATTCTCGAACACCGGACAGATGTCGGAATTCTGCCCAATGTACCGGAAGATGGCCGATTTTACCGGGAGACGTGCCTTAGCCAGGATGTCGTCGCCCTGATCCCGCTTGGCCATCCCCTCGCATTGTCAGAACGAATCAGCATCGTGGATTTGGTCGGCGAAAAACTGATATTCCAGAGAAAAGGATCAGCGACGCAAAAAGTTGTGGATTCTGCGCTCAAGAAAGCCCGCATGGAACTTCGTGCTTCGCTGGTTCTGGAAACGGGTGTCGAAGTTTACGAGGCCGTTGTCAATGGACTGGGCATCGGCTTTATGTGGCGTCACGGCACGAGCCGGAAGGATGGTGTCAGGCGCATCCCAGTTACTGAAATCAGGTCTATTTATGATGAGTTTGTGTTTCGTCGCTCCGACCTTCAAAACCCCGCCGTGGATATGTTTTTCGCAACCATCGACCACTTCCATCTCTAATAAGCCGCCATCGTCCGAAGTCAAATCAGTCACCTGATTTCGATAATCCTGATTTGCGGATGACTGACCAGGCCAGCATTGCCCAGGCCGCCAGAAACATTCCGCCACCAATAGGTGCGCCACTGGGGATCGGGTTTGTGCCAGTCAGGCAGAAGGTATAAAGCGAGCCTGAAAACATCAGGATACCGGCGAGAAAAAACCAGCCGCTGCGGATCGCCCAATAGCCGGATCGTTCATCGCCCCCGGATTTTCTGAGCCAGGCCACGGCAAACAGCGCCAAGGTGTGAAACATGTGGTACTGAACGGCGATTTCAAAGGCATCCCGGATCTTCGGGTCATCGGGCAGGGTATGATACCCATAAGCCCCGGCACCGACGACGACAATGCCGCTGATACCCGCAACGAAAACCCAGAACCGCCAACTATCAAGACTCATTTGGGCAATGCCTCCATATTACATAAATTGTCGATGATCGCCCGTTCGAAGGCACCCTCATCATTTTCCGACACAGCGTCCATGGTATCAAGAAAGGACATCATGTCTTTTTCCAGAATGCCCATTGTATTTAGTGGATCGTAGCCTTCCCGGGCCCAGTCGATATCGTCAAAATTATCGCCAAACCACGTGCCCCCGGAACTGGTGCGCATGATATCGAGAAGCGTCTCGCGTTGAATACCCAGGGCACCGGCCGCGTCTATCGCCCGGCGCACGGCAACAACACTGCTAGACGCAACAAAATTGTTAACCACCTTGCAGGTTAACCCGGCACCACCGGCTCCCAGATGATGAACCTTTTCACCCATCGCCCTGAACGCCGGCATCAGCGCATCCACCACGGCCTCATGGCCGCCGACCATAAACGTCAGGGTGCCGTTCTCGGCCCGATACGGCGCACCTGACATGGGGGCATCGACGATCTCGACATCATCGGCCAGTCGTTCGTTGAGCGGTGTCAGGATACGCGGTGACAAGGTTGAGCTGACCACCAGCGTTTTCGGGTGGTCAGCGGCGTTGAAAATCCCCTGCTCATCAAAACACAGATCTTGTGTTTGTTTCCAGTCGCGGACCACGGAAATGACCGTATCCACCCGAGCCGAAAATTCCGCCGGGTCCGTGATCATCCTGTCCTGAAATCCGGAAAATTCGTTTGTCGGACGAATATCAAAACCCCAGACCTCAAAACCCGCGTCGCGCAAACATTTGGCCATAGGCAAACCCATGCTTCCACATCCGGCGATGCCGATGATACCGGGTATAGGTGTGGGGATGTCCAAGACGCCTAGACCTGCTGCCCGCTCGACGCCGAGACCAGCGCCTCAAACAGTCTGAAGTTAGGATCACCGGGGGTGGCGAAAAATTCCGGATGCCACTGAACCCCCAGACAAAACCTCTGATCAGCGATCTCGATGCCCTCGATAATGCCGTCATCAGCAATGGCGTTGACGATAACGTCGTCAGGAGCCGTCCTGACGCTCTCGTTATGGGCCGTGTTCACCTGAAGGACGTCGGCCTGCATGATCCGGTGCAACAGGGTTCCCGGCGTCAGCGCGACCCCATGGGCGGTCTGTTCCGCCGGTCGGGCGTTCAGGTGATCGATGTCAGTATCGATCTCATCCTTGATACTTCTATAAAGAGTTGCCCCCCGTGCGCCTGCAATGACCTGCATACCTGCACAAATGCCCAGAACCGGCGTCTGTTTGTTCAGAATTTCCTCCATTAACCGCGATTCGAAGACATGGCGCGGATGGAACTTTTCGGCTTCGGTTGGCGGGCCCCCATAATATGTCTCCGGGAAAGAATAAAACCCGCCAGGAAGGATAAAACCTGCACAGGCCTGAAGGTAGGAATCGATGGCGTCTTCAATATAAGGAATGGCAACCGGCAGCCCCCCGGCTCGCCAGATGGCGTCGAAGTATCCGGTCCTGAGGGCATAATGAGGGCGGCTTGAAAAAGACCCTTCCGCCTCGTAGTCCATCAACAGGCCAATGGGGGTGCGTATGCTCATAACGTCATCGTGCTCCAAATTCGTTAATTTTGATTGTATGCTAGCATGTCGGCGCGTTGTCTATCTATCATCACCGGAACAGGCCGAAAAATTCGAGCAAAGTTCGGAGGCTAGAAAGTGGAAACCGAAACTCGTTACGGCGAATTCGATCCTTATGACCGGGCTTACCCGGAGCTGGCAGACATTTATGAGTATTGGTGCCGCAAACAAGGGGGCCAGTTCGCCCCGTCATGGGCAGACGTCAATTTGGTTGACCTGCCGGCGAAAGCGATACCGAAAGTTTGCGTCGTCGATGTCAGCATCGATAAAACCGATTTCATCTATCGTTTCTGGGGCACCGCCATCACCGGAATGCACCGCTACGACCTCACCGGAAAATCCGTTCTAGATCTAAAACCCGCTCCTTACGCCAATACGATTTATCAGCAATACAAATCTGTATATGAGACCAAAGAGCCACGGGGATTTCTGACGGAAGTGCCGCTGGCCTCCGGATTGTTGGCCTATTACGCCGTCGTCCGCCTGCCGCTGTCCTCGAACGGACGGGATATCGATATGATTTTAAGCGCAGAAGATCACGGCAGCGAGCGCGAGCAGTTACGCGACGCCTTTGAGAAAGTTATTCGGGATCAGGAATAAAATTCCCCGGTAATGATGAAAGATGCTTTGTCGGGGCGCTCCAACTTGCTATAAAATCCACAAGACTTGGGGAGATTAGTTCGTGCCACTGCTACATCTAGCGGTTTTAGCCATGGTTCAGGGAATAACCGAGTTCCTGCCGATAAGCTCGTCTGCACATCTGGTGCTGGTCCCTGAATTTCTCGACATGCCCGATCAGGGACTGGTGCTGGATGTCGCCGTTCATGTGGGCACCCTGGGCGCGGTGATGCTTTATCTGTGGCGTGATATTGCCAGCATGCTGGGCGGCATCGGCAATTTCCTGCGCGGGCGCAGTGCGCCGGGCGCCAAACTGTTTGGCTATCTGGTGATTGGCACGCTGCCCGTTGTCGCCGCCGGATACGCTCTCAATACCTATTATCCAAACGGAATTCGCAGTGTTGAGGTAATTGCCTGGGCCACACTCGGTTTCGGCATTCTATTGTTGATTACCGATCAGCTTGGCATGACGCTGCGCCGGATCGAGCATCTGGGCATTGGTGAAGTACTTGTCATCGGCATGGCCCAGATTCTGGCCCTGATCCCCGGCACCAGCCGCTCCGGAATCTGCATGACGGCGGCACGCGTTCTTGGCATGGAACGGTCTGACGCGGCACGATTTTCCATGCTGCTGTCAATCCCGGCCATCCTCGGCGCCGGCACACTGAAAGGATATGAGCTGTGGAAATCCGGTGATGCGGCTCTGACCAGTGACGCGTTTGTCGGCGCCGGGTTATCACTTGTCACCGCCTTGATCGCCATCGCCCTGATGATGACGTGGCTCAGGCGTGCCACTTTCACTCCATTTGTCATCTACCGGATCATCCTTGGCGTCGCCCTGCTTGGCTATACCTACAACTGGATATGACGTCCACGTGAGCGACCTTTTTGCTACACTGCGCAGCTCCTGCGCCGAGGAATGGACCGCCTATACGGAACATGCTTTTGTCAAAGGCATGGCCGACGGCAGTTTGCCGGAACCTTGTTTTCGCCGCTATCTCGGTCAGGATTACCTGTTCCTGATCCATTTCGCCCGGGCCTACGGACTTGCGGCCTACAAAGCCGACACCCTTGAAGATATCCGCGATGCGGCGGCGGGATTGTCCGCCATTATCGATGTGGAAATGGGATTGCACGTGCAGTTCTGTCAGGGTTGGGGCATGTCAGAGGCCGAAATGGCAGCACTGCCGGAAGCCGATGCAACCCTGGCCTACACCCGATATGTTCTGGAAAAGGGATTACAGGGGGATTTGCTGGATCTTCATGTGGCGCTTGCGCCATGCATGTTGGGCTACGCGGTCATCGGCAAAACCCTGGCCCATGATCCCAACACGAAAACTGAAAATAACCCCTATCAGACGTGGATCGAAATGTACGCGTCTCCGGAGTATCAGGAGGTGGCGGCGGCAGAAATGCAGACCCTCAATCGCCTGATGGAGACACGTGGTGGATCAGGACGTTTGGCCTCACTGACCAAAACCTTCCGCCAGGCAACACGATTGGAAACGGCGTTCTGGGAGATGGGGATGAAGCCTTAAGCTATCGTCCTGAAAAACTCAATTGCAGGATGATGTGAACCGTACATCTCCATAATACGCTGAAGCGACACGTTCTGAACCATCGGTATCTGTCATGATGGCAACGGCGTCGACAGTAGTAATGTCTTCACCGACCAGACGTTTATAGTCATCGCGAATATTCCGACTGTGGTGGACCCATTGGCCGACATTATCAGGACCGCTTTCAGCCGCAATGATAACCGAGCGGTCCGTATAGGCATTTGGCCATGCCGAACCTTTTGGTCGGGCGTTGGACCAAACATAGTTCAAAGCCCGTGTTTTCCAGAAAAACAACCCGCCGGAAAAAACCACGTAAACCCGGGCGGGGTAATCGTCACCGTTTTTTGTTGTCTCATCCAGGCCCTCAAGTATTCCGTCCACCTTCCACGACCAGTTGAGGCAGGGCGTTTTCGTCAGGTCAATTTCGATTTCCTTAAACAACCCCGAGGCGCTGGCCCTACTGTCCGCCTTGAGGACCCGCCCTACACTGCTGTCGACGATTTCATAACGGGTGTTATCCTTGAAGACCTTCTCCATCCAGTCCATCAAACTGCCCGTCGAAAAGCTACCCACAACCACATTTTCTTCGGCGACGCTTGGGCTGGATATCAACACGCCCGAAACCATGGCGGCTGAGAATAGATTGACCGCTCTCTGAAAAAAATTTGATACGTTGCCCATCGCCATTTCTACTTTATCGACCTATAGGTTTCGCGAATATGCCGGTCTTAAATGGCGCTCGCCGGCCAAGGCAGCGGCGACTTCGGTGCGCAGGCGGGCAGCGTCCTTGGGTAGGTTACCGGCCAACGGCAAACAGTTCGATGCATGGTTGGAGCGGAAGATAACCGGTTTTGGCGGGTTCAGCAGAGACAGCAGGTAATCCTGTTCGGCCAGAATGCCCGCATCGTCCTGCATCTCGAAATCCGCATCCTGCCCGGCCATGAATTCATCAACCACATTGTCAGCCAACCCCAGTTGCAGGGTCGAAAGATAGTTGGGCGGCGTCGCGTTGACCAGTTCGGCCGTACCCTCAATATGAGATCGCCAGTCCTTTTGTCCGCCAAGACCTAGAATGACCGTCGCTGAGACTTTTAAACCCGCCTCACGGGCCCGGCCCAGCGCCATGCCATGGGTGCGTTGTGAGGCGCCTTTAATGATTTTTTTCAGGACCGGTGTTGAGCCTGATTCAATGCCCATATAGACAAGGCTGAGTTTGCGGTCTTTCAGTTCCACCAACTCATCAATCGACTTGTCGATCAGGTTTTTGGGCGTCGCATATGCCGAAACCCGCGCCAGGTTGGGGAAGGTCGCGGCAAGTTTTTCGAGAATGGCCCTGAGGGTGTCCATCGGTAGGGTCAGTGCATCCCCGTCAGCAAGAAACACCCGGTGCGCCGTTGGCCAGTCCCGCGCCGCCGCCTCGATATCGTCAAACACCTGACCCAGTGGACGCGCCCGATAGGTCTTGGTTTTGTACATGGAACAGAAGGTGCAGTGGTTGGATGAACAGCCCAACGTCGCCTGGATGATCAGGTTATAGCCTTCGCTGGGCGGTCGGTAGAGCGGCATATCGTAAGAGACGGAGGACAAAATTTTCTACCCGGTCAGTGTCGTGGGCCTAAGGATCAGAAGAATAACCGACACTTTAGCAGAGGCAAGCGACATCAAATGTGGCGGGAGATCACATAACCTAAAAATACACGAAATAATAGTAATCCGTATGATGATGCAAATTCGTCGGTTTCGTGGTATAATTCCATATTGTGGCAGACCAACGACCCGATAAAACACTGGACACCCCGCCACCGGATAACAGCGGCAACGCCAAAGCGCCGCATATTTCCCCGACCGATTTAAAGCCGGACGACCATGAGATCACAGATCAGGCATTCGACGACCTCAACCAGATTACCGAAACGCGCAAGTTTCCTGACAAACACCCGACCGAACAGATTCATCTGGACGCCGAAGAGTTCGATGCCAATGACGAATTACTCTACGGCACAATCCACCGGGGCGATTACCTGACCCACGAACAGATGATGGCTAATTTTCCCACCGGTGAAACCCTGGAACCACCGCAAGCTGACATCCAGCCGGTCGACGATCTATCTGCGCCAAACGTCCCTCAGCAGACCCCGAGCCCTCAGGGTTCTGAGGGAACTGAGACGCTGATGCCATTGACCCGTCAAACCGAGCAGGGGCGTTATGAACTTGTCAGCGGGGCAGACGAAGAAGTCCTGGAGGTCAGCACCGACACCGAAGCCCTTAACGATGAACAGAGCCATATTCTGCCTGATGATGACGGAGGCATTCAACTCGGTGGCGGTGCCAATGACAACAATCTCGTCGCTGCCCAAGACATGAACGCGCCTAAATCCGATAATGAGGATGACACGCTCGGGGATGGACGCGGCGACGATCAGTTGGGTGATGCCGATCAGGTTCTCTGGGGCGGCGGTGGTGACGATACCCTTCAGGGTGGGTCCGGCGACGATACATTTTACGGCGGTGCCGGAGATGACGTGATGCTCGGCGGCGACGGCGATGATATATTTTCCGGTGGTGCCGGTGACGACACGGCGAGCGGTGACGCTGGGAATGATCTGTTTATTTTCGGAGCCGGAAACGGCACGGATTCTTTCTCCGGCGGGTCCGGCTGGACAGACGCCATCCAGTTAGACGGCATTGAAGTTGGGCCGGACGATGGTGTGTGGACCCTGGAGACCGATGGCGATGTCGGCTGGAACGATACGGAGACCGGACTGGAATTCGATGAAAGCGCCAGTGGCAGTATCGAGCTCGATGATGGCTCGATCCTGACATTCGAGGATGTCGACCGCATTTACTGGTCATGAGTTCTGAAATCGGTACACTGTCGCTCTGCTGAATTTAATTGCCAGAGGACAGGAATGGACAGCCAGCACCGAAGAGTAGAAGACGTCGAACTCGCGGCGTTTGCGGATTTCGGTGAAGCCGCGACGGGTTTGGCGCCTTTGGCCCTGCATCATGAAATAATCGATCAGGCGCTGATTATGACAGCACCGGGCGATCCGCATTTCCTGATTAACCGGGTGATCGGCTTAGGTGTTGGTGCCCCCGCCAAACGGGAAACCGTCTCTCATTTCAGGCGGGCCTTTGAAGAGGCCAAAATCGGGCGTTACTTTGTTCATATGATCGATGGTGCTAAGCCCGCTGAGCTGAAAACCTGGCTGGCGGAAGAAAACTTTGTTCCGCAGCGCCGTTGGATGAAATTTGTTCATAAAGGCGGGTTAGCCCCTGATCCGGATTCCGATCTTGAGGTGCGCCGGGTTGACCGGAAACACGGTGACGCCTTTGGCGAGATCGTCGCCGCCGGTTTTGATATGGGCGCGGCCTCCGTCCCGGCGCTGGCCCGACTGACCGAACGCCCCAAGTGGCACATATTCATGGGATTTGCCGATGGTGAACCCGCCGCCACGGGGGCGCTGTTTGTTGACCAAGGGGTTGGCTGGTGTGATTTTGGCGCGACGTCCTCCAACTTCAGGCGGCGCGGCGGCCAGCGCGCAATGCTGGCGGCGCGCATCAAATACGCCCGCGACCTGGGATGTGATCTGATCGCCACAGAAACCGGTGAATCGGTCGAAGGCGATCCGCAACATTCCTACCACAATATTCAGTGGGCCGGGTTTGAGGAAAGCTACCTGCGGGAAAATTATGCGCCGGGCTGAAAAAAGGCTTCGAATTCCGCTATGGTTTCATCGGGCAGTTCTTCCGCCAGATAATGCCCGCCCGGCAGACTGCGGCCACGCACATCCGTCGCCCGTTCCCGCCATTCGGCCAGCGCATCGAAGCAGCGCTCGATGACACCTTTGTCGCCCCACAGCACCAGCACCGGACAGTCAATCCTGGCCTTTAAATCGGCTTCGTCGTGTTCCAGGTCGATGGTCGCGGCGGCGCGGTAATCTTCACAGGTGGCGTGAATGGTTTCCGGGTTTTTGAAACAGCGCACGTATTCGTCCATGGCCTGATCACTGAAGGTGCCGGCTGCCCCACCCAGCAACCCGCATTTGGTACGCAGAAAAAATTCCGGATCGCCGCCAATCATGCGTTCGGGATAGGGTTCCGGCTGGATCAGGAAAAACCAGTGGTAATAGGCGCGGGCAAAAGCCTCATCGGTTTTACGATACATGGCGAGCGTCGGCGCGATGTCGAGGATGGCAAGTTTTTTAACCCGGTCCGGATGATCCAGCGTCAGGCGATGGGCGACCCGGGCCCCACGGTCGTGTCCCGCCAGATAAAACGTATCGAAGCCCAGTAGCTCCATCACCTGAACCTGATCGCGCGCCATTTCGCGTTTTGAATAGGGTGTATGATTTTCGTCGCTTATGGGTTTCGAACTGTCGCCATAACCCCGCAGATCCGTCATAACGACGGTGTAACGTTCGGCCAGACGTTCGGCGACCTTGTGCCACATGGCGTGGGTTTGTGGATATCCGTGAAGCAGAAGCAGCGGCGGTCCGTCACCACCCAGAACGCAGTTGATCTCGGCACCCGATGTTTCAATAAGACGGCGGTGAAATCCTTCGAACATTAAAAGCCCCCTACCCTAATGACTGACACGCCGACTGAACCCGTCGGCAGGCTTCCGTCAGGTCTTCCATGCTGGCCGCCGTCGACAGGCGGATATAAGGAGATAAGCCATAGGCCTCGCCATGGACACCGGCGACACCGACGGCATTGAGAAGATACATGACCACATCCCTATCGGTTTCAATGGCCGCTCCGCCCGGCGGTTTTCGACCGATCAGGCCGGAGCAGTTGGGAAACACATAAAACGCCCCTTCGGGTTTGCTGCAGGTCATCCCGGCGGCATCGTTCAGCATATCGACAACCACATCGCGCCTCGCCTGAAACGCTGCCGAGCGTTCGGCAATAAAATGCTGGGTCCCGGTCAGGGCCTCGATGGCGGCGGCCTGCGAAATCGAGCACGGGTTGCCGGTATTTTGGTTTTGCAGTTTGGTCATGGCGTCAATCAGACTTTTCGAGCCCCCGGCAAACCCCAACCGCCAGCCGGTCATGGAATAGGCCTTGGACACGCCATTGACCGTCAGCGTGCGCTCATAAAGTTCGGGCACGGCTTCGGCCAGGGTGACAAACTTGATGCCGTCAAACAGAATGTGTTCGTAGATGTCGTCGACCAGGATATGAACATGCGGATGGCGTAGTAGCACATCACCCAGGGCTCGCAGCTCAGCGGCGGAATAGACCCCACCGCAGGGATTATTGGGGGAGTTCAGAAACAGCCACTTGGTCCGAGGCGTGATCGCCGCCTCCAGCTGATCAGGCTGGATCTTGAACCCATGCTCTTCAGCGCATTCAACAAACACCGGCACGCCTTTAACAAACCGGACCAGATCAGGATAGGCGACCCAGTAGGGTGCGGTGATAATCGCCTCATCACCGGCCTCGATGGTCGAGACCATGGCCGAAAAGATGATCTGTTTGCCACCATTGCCGGCCATCACCTGATCGGCTGAATAGGTCAGGTTATTGTCGCGCTTGAACTTGAAACAGATGGCCTCTTTCATCGCCGCCGTGCCGCCGGTCGGCGTGTAGCCGGTCTCGTTCAGCTCCATAGCGCGGATCACCGCTTCCTTGACGTTGTCGGGTGTCGGAAAATCCGGCTGCCCCTGACTGAGCGCGATGACGTCGCGGCCCTGATCGGCAAGCTCACGGGCCTTCCGGGTGGCAACGGAACTGGCGGTCGGCTCAAACCGGCCCATACGTTCGGCAATAAAACTCATCGGCAATTCCCCGTCTAAATCTTCGCACCGACAACACATACGCCAACAGGTTTGGGCAGTCTAGTCCGGCAGACAGAATGGCAAAATT
>Ga0316204_10005621_pt1 | contig 20378 bp, 17 predicted proteins | sample 6monrhotite_MG_2_FD_205661 | JGI IMG/M metagenome (GOLD analysis project Ga0316204, IMG submission 205661) | Microbial mat bacterial communities from mineral coupon in-situ incubated in ocean water Damariscotta River, Maine, United States -... | ecosystem: Environmental > Aquatic > Marine >...
CATCAACGCGCCTGAGAATGCCCCTGAAATTGCCGAGGTATTGATCGGTCATGCGGCGGTACGGCGGATCAATTTCACGGGATCGACCCGGGTTGGTCGGCAGATCGCCGAATTTTGTGCGCGTTATCTGAAGCCTTGCCTGCTGGAATTGAGCGGAAAGGCACCGCTTATAATATTGGATGATGCCGATTTGGACGAGGCGGTGAAGGCGGCGGCGTTCGGTGCCTTCTTCAATCAGGGGCAAATTTGTATTTCGACGGAACGGATCATTGTTGATCGGAAAATTTCCGACGCATTCATGGAAAAATTTGTCACCAAAGCCAACGCGCTTGAAGCCGGCGACCCCCGCACCGGCAATTACCCTTTGGGATCCATGATCAGCCGCGAGGCCGCCGTTCGGGTCAAGGGTTTGATTGATGATGCGGTTTCCAAGGGGGCGACACTTGCGGTCGGCGGCATGGTCAACAATACCATCATGACGGCAACGGTCCTTGATAACGTCAATTCCGCCATGCGTATTTATTACGAAGAATCTTTCGGCCCCGTCGCCGCGGTAATCCGTGTTGATGGACTCGAAGAAGCGATTTCAGTCGCCAACGATACGGAATACGGTTTGGCCGCAGCGGTGTTTGGTCGCGATACGGAGCGCGCCATGGCCGTCGCAGGCCAACTGGAAACAGGTATTTGTCATATTAATGGCTCGACAATTTATGACGAGCCCGACATGCCATTCGGAGGCACCAAGGCAAGCGGTTTTGGTCGTTTCGGTGGAGAAGCAGGCGTTCATGAGTTCACCGAATTGCGGTGGATTTCTGTTCACGAGACCAAACACAGTTATCCAATCTAGAAAATGCCGGAACCAATATCGGCAATAACGTCAACAACACTAACTTTAAACAAAACGACAAGGAGACTGAGGAAATGAGACGTAGAACAGCACTGAAAATGGCGGCTGCGGCGGCCCTTATTGGCTCTTTTGCTATCGGTACAGCAGAAGCCGCTCAGACCATTAAAATCGGCGCAGTGGCACCCAAAACCGGACCGTTGGCCGGTGGCTCAACCGTAACCCATTGGCCTAATATTGAATTATGGGCGGCCCAGGTGAATGCGCGTGGTGGCATCAAGCTGAAAGACGGAATGGCCAAGGTCGAAATCGTCGAGTATGACGATCAGACAAATCCCGGCGAAACCATCAAGGCTGTTCAGCGTCTGGCGACCCAGGACAAGGTCGACTTTATCATAGCGCCTTATGGCACCGGTTTGAATCTGGCTGCGGCACCTATTTTTGCCAAGTACGGCTATCCGCACATTGCCGTCAGTGCAATTACCGATCAGATCCCGGAACTGAGCAAACGCTTCCCAAATATGTTCTTCACCCTGGGTTCCACATCGGCATTCGCCCAGTCGGTCGCCGACATTCTGTCCAAGATGAACAAGGATGGAAAAATGGGCAACAAGGTTGCCATGGTCAATGTTGCAGATGCTTTTGGCATCGAACTGGCTGCGGCAGCCCGCCCGATCTTCGAAAAAGCCGGACTCGAGATCGTCTACGACAAATCCTACCCGTTGGGAACTCAGGATTTATCCCCGGTAGTCAAGGGTGCAAAGGCGACCAAGCCTGATGCGTTCGTCGCCTGGTCTTATCCACCGGACACGTTCGGATTGACCAAGCAGTCAATCATTCAAGACCTGGATGTGAAAGCGTTCTACACCGCCGTGGCGACCTGTTTCCCTGCTTATGGCGGTGCGTTTGGAAAGGCAATCGAAGGCAATTTGGGTGCTGGCGGCGTTAATCCCGATAGTTCCGAATTCATGGCGTATCAGAAGGCTCACAAGGAAACCACTGGCAAGGATGCCGATTTCTGGGCCAGCGCCACCACCTACGCCAGCCTGCAAATACTTGAACAGGCCATCGTTAGCGTTGGCGCACCTGATCGCAAGGCGGTGATCGATCACCTTAAAAAAGGAACATTCAAGACCGTTCTGGGCGATATCAAGTTCAATAAAAACAATAACAACGAAAAGTTCTGGACCGTTGGCCAATGGCAAAACGGTGTATTTCAGGGCGTTGCATCCACCGGTCGTCCCGGTGCAAAAGAAGTTCAGCTGAAAGCTGGCTGGAAGTAATACGACGCATCTCGGCCTCGGCAGGGAACGCTCTCTGCCGGGGCTGAATTTTTGATAAATGGAATAGTGTTGATGGATATCCTGGTCACCGGATTGTTGCTTGGCGGAACCTATGCGCTCATTGCCATGGGTCTGAACCTGCAATATGGCGTTGCCCGGATCATGAACTTGGCAAATGGCGAGATGCTGGTTGCCGGGGCCTTCGCGGCGTTCTGGTTCTTCACGGCCGGTCAGGTCAGTCCATTGCTGTCGATTTTTTTGGTAGCGCCCCTGACGTTCGCATTGAACTGGATAATCTACCGCTATTTATTGTTGCCGTTGGTCAAGCGGGCGAAAAACCGCGGCCAGCTTGAAGTCGACAGTATCCTGGCCACCTTTGGCCTTAGTTTCGTGTTCGTGGGCATCATGATGGCCGTCTTCGGTGGCGACTATTTCACCTATTCCTATTTGGCCGAACCGTTCGTCATTATGGGTGATATTTACGCACTTAACCGCATCGTCGCTTTTATCATGGCGGTGACTATATGCGGCCTGCTCTATCTATGGCTTGGTAAAACCAGAACCGGCATGGCCGTGCGCGCGGTGTCGGTCAATCCGGAAGCCGCCGGGTTGGTTGGCATCGATGTTCTCAAAATGTCCGCCTTCGCCTTTGCTCTTGGTGGCGCAGTAACGGCGGTCGGTGGATCATTAATTTCCACTTTCCTGACGATGGATGCATCAATTGGCGTGATCTTTACCATGAAGGCCCTGATCATTGTCATCATGGGCGGTGTCGGTGAAGTGCGCGGAACCATTGTTGCGGCGCTTATTCTTGGTCTGGCTGAAACCTGGGTCGCCAGCGTGATCGACCCCGGCCTGACGTTAGCGGCCGCCTATCTGATGTTCATCCTGGTATTGTTATTTCGCCCACAAGGGCTGTTCGGAAGACAAAGCTCATGAGGTCCGACGAAATACGGAATATGTTGTTAGCTGTGGCCGGGCTTGGCCTGGCGGCCCTGTTGCCGTTAACGGGTAACGGCTACTATCTGGCGATCGGCGTCACCATTGCCATGTATGCGGCGCTGGCGACAAGCTGGGCCCTGTTTTCAGGACCGACGCATTACATTTCGCTAGCCACGGGAGCATTCTTCGGTCTTGGCACCTATGTGGTCGCGCTTGGCATAGACCACATTCCTTATGTGGTGCTGTTGTTGATCGCGCTGGTCGCGGGTGCCGTTGCCGCCGGCTTGGTGGGATTAGCTACCCTGCGTCTGTCCGGGGTCTATTTCGTCATTTTCACACTTGGCCTGGCGGAAATGGTTCGCCAGGTGGTGACCTGGATTCAGAATAACTGGTCAGGACATCGGGGGTTATATGTCCTGACCGACATCACCGAGGAAATTATCTACTGGGAATTGCTGGGGGTTGTAGCCCTGGTGTATCTGGTTGGCTGGTGGATCGGTCGCTCGCGCCTGGGCTTTGCTTTACGCATTATCGGTAATGATGAAGTGGTCGCGGCCCATAGCGGCATCAACACGGCACGGTCCAAGGTCCTGCTGTTCATGGTGTCGGGCATGGCGGCTTCGCTGACCGGGGCCATATTGGCACCGCGCTGGACATATATCGAACCGACCATGGCGTTCTCGCCGCTGCTGTCATTCCAGATTGTCATCATGGCTTTGCTGGGGGGCACCAATCGGTTGTGGGGGCCCTTGGTGGGCGTTATTCCGTTCACTCTGTTGTGGGAGGCCATTTCGGCGAACTTCCCTAACCAGACAACGTTGCTGCTGGGCGTATGTTTCCTGTTAATTGTCTATGCCATTCCCCACGGTATTGTCGGGCGCATCGAGGCGCTTGCGCGTGCCCTGAAAGAACGGGGGGCATAAGGGATGGCAAAAGCCAATGCCGTATTGTCGGTTCGTGGGGTGACCAAGCGGTTCGGCGGTCTTGTCGCCGTCAATTCCATGGATTTTGATGTTGCCGAACACGAAGTCCTGGGTTTGATCGGGCCCAACGGTTCGGGCAAGACAACGATGATGAACCTGATTTCAGGCGCTTTTGGCGTGACTTCGGGGCATATCAGCTTGCAGGGCGCGCGTATTTCCGGTCTGTCGGCCCAGGCCATAAACCGCCGCGGTATCGGGCGCACATTTCAATTGGTGCGTTTGTTGCCTTCGCTCTCGGTATTGGAAAATGTTATCGCCGGAGCCGTCTTCGGTCACCGCCGGCGTTGGGGGATCGATGCTGAAGATTACGCCCACAAGATGCTGGTCCGGGTTGGGTTGGAATCTATGGCCTACGCGCCGGTAACGTCGTTGACCTATATCGACCAGAAGCGACTGGAACTGGCTCGCGTGTTAGCCAGCGACCCGGAAGTTCTGTTGCTTGATGAATGGCTGGCGGGATTGAACCCCACGGAACTTGAAACCGGAATAGAGCTGATCCACGGCCTGCGCGCTGATGGCCGCACGGTGATCCTGGTCGAACACGTGATGGATGCGATCCGCAGCCTGTGTGACCGATGCGTGGTGATGAACAGCGGCGCCAAGATCGCCGAAGGCACGCCCGGTGAAGTTTTGGCCGACCGTGAAGTTATTCGCGCTTATCTGGGGGATGACGATGCTTGAGGTCAGGAACCTCTCCGTCAGCTATGGACAGCACCGGGCGCTGGAGAATGTATCTGTGCGCGTCGACCCGGGCGAGATCGTGGTTATCCTGGGCGCCAATGGTGCAGGCAAGAGTACCCTGCTGCGCTCCATCGGCGGCTTATGCGAAGGCAACCACACGGGGACCGTTGAAATGGCGGGGCATCCTGTGCTGGGCCTGCCAACCAACCGGATCGTTGAAAGCGGTATTGCTTTGGTGCCGGAAGGTCGCGGAGTGTTCGGCGAACTAACAGTGAAGGAAAACCTGTTGCTTGGGGCGTATGCCATGCGTGCTCGCGAGGACCAACAGGTCAACCTGGAGCGGATTATCAGTCTGTTCCCGAAACTGGGCGAGCGCCAGGGACAGATGGTCCGGACCATGAGCGGAGGGGAACAGCAGATGGTTGCCATCGGGCGGGCGATGATGTCGGCACCGTCGATCCTGATGCTTGACGAACCGTCGCTGGGTCTGTCGCCCCTGTTATGTAAAGAGCTGTTTCATAGTCTGACGGAAGTGCGTAAATCAGGTCTTGGCATATTGTTGGTTGAACAGAATGCCAAACAAAGCCTGGCCATCGCGGATCGGGGGTATTTGCTTGAAAATGCGCATATTGTCCATGCGGACAGCGCGGTGAATCTGGCCAGCGACCCCGCCGTTCAAAAAGCCTATCTGGGTGTCGGTACGGATCAGCCGGTGGCACCTGTCGCAAAAGTTCCGGATCAAACCCTGACCGACCCTTCCGAAATAGCGGCAGCGGCGCTGGGCAGCGTTACCGGTGTTCCCGGACCAAGGCCGCGGCCAACTGATCTGACTGTGCGACGGGCCGATGATTTAATTGGTGAAAGCATAGATAACCTGGTTCAACGCGCGGCACAGGCCCGGTCGGACCTTGTCTCCACGAACAGGGCGTCAGCATCAGCACCCGGTACGATAGCGCGGAATGATCGCTTGCAAGGCGCACTTATGGAAATCGAGCAAGCGGCGGCAAATGCCAGACACGGTATCTCGCCTGTTTTGGCGGCGCCGACTCCACCGCTGGTTTCGTCGCCGGTGGCTCCTGCCAAAAACGATGATCTGCCGGAAATTGAAGTTTACCGGAAACCCAAAGTGGATATTTATCGGCGCCCGGACGGTGGCAAAAAACTGCAACGGATTTAAGAGAGGCAAGCATGGTTCAGCAACTCAAAGGCATGTACATCGGCGGAAAATGGGTCAACACGGGCCGGACGTTCGCTGACGTTAATCCGTCAGATAATTCCGTTTGGGCCGAGGCACCCGATGGCGGGCGATCAGAAGCGCGCGCCGCCATCACGGCTGCGCAGACGGCGTATCAGGGATGGGCAGATTTGCCGTTCAGCCACCGGGCGCAATACATGCTGAAGATTGCCGATGTGTTGGAAAAGAGAACCCCGGATATCGCGAAGGCCCTGCAAGGTGAAGGCGGTGGCTGGTTCGGTAAAGGCATGTTCGAAGGGGGGTATATGCCGGGAATCTTTCGTGCTGCGGCGGCAAGTTGTTACGGTTCAATAGGCGAAGTCATGCCGTCCGAATACGGCAAATTTTCAACCGCTGTGCGTAGTCCCATGGGCGTCGTTGCCGTGATCAGCCCGTGGAATTTCCCCGGTATCCTGACCGGGCGCGGATTTGCGTTTGCCATGGCGGCGGGAAACACGATTGTGCTCAAGCCATCAGAAGACACCCCCTATTGCGGCGGTTTGTTGTTTGCCGAAGTGTGCGAAGAAGCGGGATTGCCCGGTGGCGTGCTTAACGTCGTCACCTGTTCGCGTGACAATGTCCAGGAAATGGGGGATGAACTGGTCGAAAATCCCCTGGTCAAGGGCGTCTCGTTCACCGGGTCGACTCCGGTCGGACGACAAATTGCCGCCAAGGCCGGTGCCCACCTGAAAAAATGCTGCGTTGAACTGGGCGGCAAGGACAGCCTGATCGTACTGGCGGATGCCGACATGGAGCGGGCGACCCAGGCGGCTAATTTTGGCAGTTTTATGCACCAGGGACAAATTTGTATGTCGGTGGAAAAGGTGCTGGTTCATGAAAGCATTTATACGGAATTTTTACGTCGCTTTGTCGAGCGGGCGTCGAAGTTGAAAGTTGGTGATCCGTTAAAGGATCCATCCAACGTGATCGGTCCGCTGATCAATGACCGCCAGGTGGCACGTGTTAAATCGCAAATCGACGACGCGTTGGCCAGGGGTGCGAAGCTGGCCCTTGGCGGGGGTATCAATGGCCGGTTTGTTGAGCCGACCATCCTTACCGGCGTCACCCCGGACATGGCCGTTTATCGAGATGAAACTTTTGGCCCGGTTGTCCCGGTTATCCCGTTTGCCACTGACGAGGAAGCCATCGCATTGGCGAACGACACAGAGTACGGATTGTCTTCGGGTGTGATGACGCGTGATGAACAACGTGGCCTGGCCATTGCCCATAAATTGGAAACAGGCATGTGTCATATCAACTGCTCGTCGGTAAATGATGAGCCGCATGTGCCGTTCGGCGGGTCGAAGGCTTCCGGTGTCGGGCGTCATGGCGGGCGCTGGTCGACAGAGACCTTCACCGAAACACGCTGGATCACTATGGACCGGGGCGGGCGACCTTACCCGCCGGTATTCTGAGGAAGCTGATGATGACCAAGGTAGAACAACCATATGATTGGACCGACAACGGTATTTTGGAAGGCAAGACCGTTATCGTAACGGGAAGCGCTTCTGGCATCGGCTGGGAAACAGCACGTTTGGTCAAAAAAATGGGTGGCGATGTGCTGGGCGTCGACGTGACAAAATGCCTGGATCACGTGGATGAATTTTACCGGGCCGATCTGTCTGATGGCCCAACCATCAAGGCGCTGGTCAAGGCGTTGCCCGATGGTGTTGACGGCATTGCCAACATTGCCGGCTTGCCGCCGACGGCTCCGGCGGAACTGGTTTTGAAAGTCAATTTGGTCGGACTCAAGTATTTTACTGAACTCATGATCCCCAAGCTGGCTGACGGTGCGTCCATCGTCAATCTGGCTTCATTGGCAGGGTTTGGTTGGGCTGATTCAGTGGCCCAGATCAAAGCCAGTGAAGACCTGGCTTTTGACGAAGTGGAGGATTTCGTCGTCCACCACAATGTTTCCAGTGACGGCGGGCGGTCCTACTTTTTTTCCAAGGAAGCGCTGATCGCCTGGACGCTGAAGAACCGCTGGACGTGGCGGGATCGGGGTATTCGAATGAATGCCGTCAGTCCCGGACCGGTAGACACGCCAATTTTGCAGGATTTTGTCGAAACATTGGGCGCCCGCGCAGAAGAAGACATGCGCGTGATGGATCGACCGGGCGCACCGGGCGACATCGCGCCGGTTGTTGCCTTCTTGCTATCGGACATGACCCACTGGATTCGCGGTACCAACATTCCGGTCGATGGCGGTATGAGTTCGCACATCCTGAGCAATACGCATGAGCTGTAAGATATTTGAAGAAGGGAGGCTAAGATGACACAAGCATTTCTGTGGGCTGTTGCCATTATCATCGTTTCGGCAATTGCGATTGCCATTTTCGCATGGTTTTACGAACGGGCAACCAATGAAGTCAGTCTGGTCAGAACCGGTGTCGGCGGACGCAAAGTCGTGATTGACGGGGGCTCTCTTGCAATTCCCTATTTCCACGAAATATCGCGCGTCAACATGCAGTCATTACGCTTGGATGTGCACCGTGCCGGTGATGCGTCCCTGATAACAAAAGACCGTATGCGCGTTGATGTGGGGGCCGAATTTTACCTGTCGGTGATCCCGACCGATGACGGCATCGCGCGGGCCTCGCAGACTCTTGGCAAGCGGACGTTTCAACCTGACCTGTTGCGCGATTTGATCGATGGTATGTTGATCGATGCCTTGCGTTCGGTCGCGGCGCGTCTGACCATGGACGAATTACACGAAAACCGGGGATCTTTTGTTGCCGATGTGCGGGATAGCCTGCGCGATGTGTTGGCCGGGAATGGCTTGCAGGTGGACTCGGTGTCGCTGACGTCCCTTGATCAGACATCGTTCGCGTCGCTGGATGAAAACAATGCGTTTAACGCCGTTGGTATGCGCAAGCTGGCGGAGGTTATTTCGAAATCCAAGAAGGAACGGGCCGAAATCGATGCCGACGTAGAGGTCTCCGTGCGCCGCGCTGCCATGGAAGCGAGCAAGCGGAAGCTTCAGATCGACCTGGAAGAACGCGAGGCTGAAATTTTTCAGCAACAGGAAATCGAAACCCTGATGGCGGCGCAATTGACCGAAGTCGCAAGACGCAAGGCCGATGGTGAGCGCGAGGCGGCGCAGGCTCGTATCAGCATGGAACAGGAAATCCAGACAGCAGAGATATCCCGGCAAAAGACCGTTCAGGAAGCCGAGATCGCGCGTGAGCGGGATTTGGAAATTGCCAAACAAGACCGTCACATCGTAATTTCTGCGAAATCACAAGAGGAAAGCAAGGCGCAGGCCGCCGCCGATAGTGCTCGCGCCAACGCCGTCAAAGCAGCGGAATCCATTACCACGGCGCGTCAAACAGCAGAGGCAGAGCGCCGCAAGGAAATCGCCCTGGTTGCGGCTCATCAGGATGCCGAGGGGACGGCGGTTCGGTTGCGGGTCGCAGCCCAGGCCGAAAGAGATGTCGCCACCGATCGAGGTAAAGCCCGACGTGAGAATGCTGACGCTCATAAACATGAAAAATTGGCGGAGGCCGAGGCCATTCGGGCCCGGATTGAAGCCGACAACCAGCGTAGCGAGCATATCGTCGCCATGGAAACCGACTTGGCGCGGCTTGACGCCTTACCCAAAATCGTTGCTGAAATGGTCAAGCCAGCAGAGAAAATTAACGCAATCAATATTCATCATATGTCGGGCTTTGGCGGATCAGGCGTCACGTCCAGTGGAGATCGTCCGGTGGTCAATCAGGCCCTGGATTCAATCATGGAAATGGCGGTTCAGCTACCTGCACTGAAACGGCTCGGCGAAGAAGTTGGCATGAGCTTTGACAAAGGGTTGGCAGGACTTGATGTCACCGACGACGGTAAAGATAGTAAAGGAAATGGGGACTGATTAGTCCTCTATCCGCCCTTTTTGATCTTTGCGTCGGATGCCTCTTGTACCCATCAGCCAAAATCGTGGAAATCTTCGTGCAGACTTTCGATGGCCTTGAGACGGGCGCGGCCCGTGCCGCCGGACTGCGACATCAGGCTGACGCTGAGAAAGTGCAGCAGTGACATGGCTCCGGCATAGCGGTCGAACACATCATTGCCCCGAACGGAGCAGAACAAGGTCCAGGTCGCCTTGGGCTGCGGGCGAGCGCTCATGTCGGTGATATAAAGTATTCTGGCCCCGGCATCGGCAGCTGCGGCCAGGGCGCGCGATACTTCGGGTGGGCGTCGGCGTAGGCCAATGACGACCATTATGTCCTGGGCATTCATGTCGGCGACATACTCACTCAGGGTTTCTCCGGCTCCGGGCATCAAATGGACGTCTGGCCGTGCTTGCAAGAATTGCCAACGCAGGTATTGGGCAAGGAAGTGGCTGTTGCGATAACCAAACACAAATACCCGCCGTGCCTGCCATATAGTCGATATGATTTCGTTGGTGGTCGCGATGTTGAGGCTCTCCATCGTCAGAGAAATCGTCTTTACATCTTGTTCAATTTGACTTTGGATACGGCTACCGAAACCCGTCTGATCCGGTTTGCGGGGCATCAGGTACAGCGGAGATCCCCAGTTTTGGGCGTTGCGAGCAGCACGCCGTGCTTCTTCGAAATTGGAGAACCCAAGTCGTCGGATCAATCGTGTGACGGCGGCTTTCGAACCGTCGGCGAGTTCCGCTAGTTCAGTAGCAGAATATGCGGCGATTTCGCCGGGAAAATCGAGAATCAGATCGGCGATCTTCCTCTCGCTAGAGGGCAAGGTTTCATAGTGATCCCGAACACGGCTCTCCAATGATGCGGGCAAAGGTGTTCCAGGGGGGGCTTCGGGTGTCTTTTCTGGTGGCATTTTAGTCTCCCTTATTCACGATAGGGCGGCACTGATTGAAAAACAAGTTTCAACATTGCGCAATTTAAAAATTCATGTTTCAATATCCTCTGTGGACGAAACAAAAATGAGTTCGTCTCTGTTCTATAGGCCATAGCTTATGGCAGATGGTACGGAAGATTGGCAGGGGGATAACATGCAAGGGCTCGCCGACAAGGCAATCTTAACCAGTCGCCGCGTCAATTGGTATGTGGAACGTGGATGCGTCGCCTTGGCGATTTTGCTGGTTCTTGATGTTTGGCTTGGTGTTGTGGCCCGCTATGTGTTGCCGGTTGAATGGACTTTCACCGAAGAACTTGCCCGGTACTTGATGATTTGGATGGCATTGTTGGCTATTTCCAGTGGCATCAGCCACCGTGAACATATTGGTGTGCTCATTGTGTTCGAACGCTTTCCATCGGCTACCCGCAAGTGGCTGGCGGTCGTATTTGATGTTATCGCCTTTGGCTTTTTTGCCATCATATTTTTTTACGGCCTGGGCATGGTTGACCGCGGTTTCAGCCGATACACCATGATAGACGGTATACCAAAAGCCTACCCCTTTATGGGTGTTCCCCTGGCGGCGGCGCTGGCCTGCGTGCAACTTGTCTTGGTCACCATACATGACTTTTTCTCTACCGATGGCAGAACAGCCGTAGATCGGGTGGAGGTATAATATGTTGGTTGTTCCTGTCATCTTTTTCGGTCTGCTCGCGCTTGGTATGCCTGTGGGATTTGTGCTTGGGGTTGCAGGGTTAGCCGGCATATTCGACATGGGTGGCGGGAAATTCCTGGCCATGGCGCCAGACCGGATGTTCGCCGGACTGGATTTGTTTCCCTTTCTCGCCATGCCGTTTTTCATCCTCGCGGGTGAAATTATGAATAAATCGGGTATCACCATTAATATAGTGAGATTTGCCGACACCCTGGTTGGTTGGATGCGCGGGGGCATGGCGCATTCAAACATGGTGGCCTCGGTCATGTTCGCCGGTATCACTGGTGCGGCAACCGCTGACGCGGCAGCCTTTGGCAATACGCTAGTGCCGGCGATGGTTAAACAGGGATATAGCAAACCCTTTGCTTGCGCGGTCACGGCAGCGGGGTCGATCATCGGGCCAACCATTCCGCCATCCACCCTGATGGTGATCTATGGCTCAATTATGGGGGTTTCGATCGCTGGCCTTTTTGCAGCGGGTATTCTGCCAGGCTTGTTGATATGTGCGATCTGCATGGCGGTGATCGCAGGCCTTGGCAAGCGCCTTAATTTGCCAAAATCTGATCAGCGCCCAAGCCTGATGTCCATTCTTGTTGCCTTCAAGGGAAGCTTTTTGGCATTGGTGCTGCCGGTATTTATCCTGGGCTCGATTCTGGGCGGCATCGCAACGCCGACAGAAGCAGCGTCCATCGCCGTTTTTTATGCGCTGGTCGTTGGAGGTTTGGTATATCGGGCACTAACCTGGAATGACATCTATCATATGCTGGTGCGCACCACCCGTATCACTGGTGTTATTTTTCTGATCATCGCTGCCGCATCGATCCTCGGCTGGTGGCTTACCTTTAATCAAATTCCACAAGCTATTGCGACAGGGCTTCTATCCCTTTCTGATAACCCGAACGTCATCATCGCCCTGATCATTGGTCTTCTGTTGTTCATCGGCATGTTCATGGACATCAATGCGACGCTGATCATTCTTGCGCCGGTTCTTGCGCCGCTTACCGTCAGCATTGGCATGGATCCGGTTCACGCAGGGATCATGATCATTTTAGCGCTGAATATTTCACTGATGACCCCGCCGGTGGGCGCCTGTCTATTCGTCTTGGCGTCGGTGACCAAAACGAAGGTCGAAGATATCTCCAGATCTTTATGGCCTTTTTTGGTGGCTGAGGTGCTGATCCTGTTCCTGGTGGCTTTTTGGGAAGACATGACACTGGCCGTTCCCCGGCTGCTCGGGATGTAAAAAATGGAAAACCTGTTTCAACAGACGACGACGATCCTACACCACTAACTTAAACCAAAACGATGATACCGGAGGAGAGAAAGACAATGACTTTTATTCGCAAGACCATTCAAACAACGGCAGCTTTTACCGCAGCCTGCCTTCTTTCGACTGCCGCAAGTGCCGCCGACGTGACCATTCGCGTCGGACACCTCAATCCCGAAGGCGCTTTTGAAAGCCATTCCGGAGCCATGACGACGATCTTCAAATCATTGGTTGAAACAGCCAGTGGCGGATCGATTGAAGTCAAGGTCTATCCGAACGGCCAGCTCGGCAAGGACAACGAAGTTATCCAGCAGGTCCGTGACGGCATCGTCGAATCAACGATTTCATCGGCCGGCGGTATTGCCCAGCACTATCCGCTTGTTGGTGTTTTTGATATTCCGTTTGCCTTCCCCAATATCGCTGTTGCAAACCGCGTGATTGACCAACGCAGTGCATTTGGCCAGAAATTCTCGACCGACCTGCAAAGCAAAACAGGGCTGAAAGTCCTTGGTATGATCGATTCTGGTGGGTTCTTCGCCATTTCGAACTCCAAACGCCCGATCAATTCCGTCTCCGATATGGATGGTTTGCGTATTCGCACCATGACCCTGCCGACCCATCAGACCATTATCAATTCCTTGGGCGGAAAGGCTACTCCGCTGCCTTGGGCCGAAGTATATACCGCATTGCAGACAGGCGTTGCAGATGGCCAGATGAATCCGATCCCGGTTATCGCATTTGCCAAGTTTGATGAGGTTCAGAAGTATCTGTCGATCACCAACCATGTGATCACACCTTACATTTGGACCATGAATGTGGATTTCTATAATGGTCTGAGCGCGGAACACCGCGCGATTGTTGATTGGGCATCAGAAGTTGCCAGTGAAGCCGGTCGCGGTGTTTCGCGGGTTATTGAAGCTTCCGAAAAAGGCCTTCCGAAATTGGGCGAAAAAATGAAAATAAATGCCGTTTCTCCGACCGAACTGGCCAAATTCGCGGCAGTTGCACAACCGGCCGTACGCAAATTGATTGACGAAAAGTTGGGCGCAGAAGGCACCGACATGCTTAACGCCATGCTCGACGCGATCAAGAAAGCTCAGTAATCGGGCTGTATACACGAGGGCCGGTTCGCTTCTGCGAACCGGCCCTCCCTTTATTATTCTTTAAAGAAGCCCATCTCCTGACATGAGCAATTTACCTTTTGAATTGATTATCAACCCTTCCGCTTGTCCCGGTGTACCTTATGGTCCGGAACAAACCGAAGTATTGAATGCCGAGGGCCTTGCGCAAGCCCGCTCTGTGATCTCCGCCTGGCCGGGTTATGCCCCGACGCCGCTGATCGCACTTGATGGCTTGGCACGTTCTCTCAATATCGCCAGTCTTCATTACAAAGATGAAGGACATCGCTTTGGCTTGAAAAGTTTCAAGCCCCTGGGCGGTGCCTATGCAGTCGCCCGAATGTTACTTGATAGCCTTCCCGCCAAAACAGGCAGGGCCGAAATCTCGATCGATGACCTTTTGGCAGGAACCTACAAGACGCAATGTGCGGAATTTACCGTGACAGCCGCAACCGATGGCAACCATGGACGTTCCGTTGCCTGGGGTGCACGTATGTTCGGATGTTGTTGTGTGATTTTCATTAATGAAGCGGTCAGCGTAGGGCGCGAACAGGTGATCGCTTCTTTCGGCGCGGACGTCAGGCGTAACCCCGGCAATTTTGATGACGCCGTCCGCGCGGCCCAGGAAACCGCTGATGCCGAAGGCTGGGTTGTTATTCCCGATACATCAGACGGGATCGTCATTGATGCCCCTCGAAATGTTACCCAAGGCTATGCCGTGATGGCGGCAGAGGCCATCGAACAAATTTCCGATGAAGAACCTCCGACCCATATCTTCCTGCAAGCTGGTGTCGGAGGCATGGCGGCAGCGACATGCGGCCAATTCTGGCAAAAATTTGGAACGCTTAAACCCAAAACGATTCTTGTTGAGCCTTATAGTTCTGCCTGCTGGTTCGAGAGCCTAAAGGCAGGTCAACCGGTGGCTTTGGCCGGGGATCTGGATTCGCTGATGGGGGGACTTTGCTGTGGTGAAGTATCCCGACTGGCCTGGAAAATTCTTAAGCCCGGGGCCGACGCGGTGATGAAGGTTTCTGATGAGGCCGCCGCCCAAACCATGTGCCTGCTGGCGGAATCGCCATACGGAGATGCGGCTTTGGTCGCCGGTGAGTCCGGTGTCGCGGGGCTGGCCGGTTTGCTGGCGGTCGCTGGTGATGAACAGGCACGTCAACTGCTTGGGCTTGATGAGAATGCTCGTATCATGGTGTTTGGAACCGAAGGTGCGACCGATCCTGTGACCTATGCTGAAATTGTCGGCAAATCACCTGAAGGGGTTGCGTCTTGAACACGGCAAACCTGACCGTAGACAGTGATCGGCTGATCCGGCGTTTAAAGGCGTTGGCCCAGATAGGGGCGCTGGAGGGCGGTGGATGTTGCCGCCTGGCCCTGACAGACGAAGACCGCCGCGGACGCGACCTGGTCGCTGGCTGGATGACCGAACTTGGCCTGGATGTTTCGATCGATGGCATTGGCAATGTGGTTGGCATCCGTGCAGGCACGGCGGATGGGCCGCCGGTGATGATTGGTTCGCACATCGACACCGTCCGTACCGGTGGGATTTATGACGGGTGTCTTGGCGTGATCGCAGGGTTGGAAGTGATCGAAACCCTTAACGATGCTGGAATCGTCAGTAAACGCCCGTTGGCGGTCGCCTTTTTCACCAATGAAGAGGGCGCGCGGTTTGCCCCTGACATGATGGGCAGCGCCGTGCATCAAGGAGCCCTTGATCTTGAAGAAGCATTGGCGATGTCTGGTATCGACGGCTCTACAGTAAAAGAAGAACTGGACAAAATAGGCTACCGTGGAGATGCCGTAACAGGGACAATGCAGGCATACTGTTTCGTCGAACTGCATGTCGAGCAAGGCCCGGTCCTGGATATTGAAGGCACGACTATCGGCGTCGTCGAGGGGGTACAGGGCATATCGTGGACCGAGTTCGTGATCGGCGGTGTTTCCAATCACGCGGGCACGACCCCCATGCGGATGCGTCGTGACGCCGGTATCGTTGCCGTACGCATCGCGCTCGAGGCACGGACTATTGCCGATGACATGGGCGGGGACCAGGTCGCGACGGTCGGATTCATTGAGTTGAAGCCCAATCTGGTCAATGTTGTGCCGAACCGCGCTCTAATAACTGTCGATCTTCGTAATACCGATGAAGCTTTGTTACAGGAGGCCGAAGCCCGACTTTTTGCGTATGCCGACAAAGTCGCCGCAGATGAGGGGGTAACCCTGGATCGTCGAACTTTGGCCCGGTTCGAGCCGGTGGATTTTTCACCAGATATGATCGACCTGGTTGAGCGGGCTGCGAAAGAGCGCGGACTTTCGACCCGACGCATGCCCTCCGGGGCCGGTCACGACGCGCAGATGTTCGCTCCTAATTGCCCGACGGCGATGATCTTCGTTCCAAGCCGGGACGGGATCAGCCACAACATCAAGGAATTCACCGAACCCGAAGATATCCGAGCAGGTACTAACGTGCTGCTCCACCTTGTGTTGGAAAAAGCAGATGAATGAAGGAAAAGGCATGACACGAAACGTCATAATCGGTGCCGCACAACTTGGTCCTATTGCTCGTGATGAGCCTCGGAGCTCGGCGGTCGCTCGAATGATTTCCCTGATGAAAGAGGCAAAAAGCCGTGGCGTCGAACTGGTTGTTTTTCCGGAATTGGCGTTGACGACATTTTTTCCACGATGGTTCATGGAGGAACAGACGGAAATTGACGCGTACTTCGAAACGGCAATGCCCGGCCCGGACACGCAACCCTTGTTTGATACGGCGATTGATCTGGGCATTGGATTTTATCTGGGTTATGCGGAACTGGTCCAGGAAAAGGGAAAGGTGCATCATTTTAACACCTCAATCCTTGTCGATGAGAGTGGAGAAATCGTCGGAAAGTATCGAAAAGTGCATCTGCCCGGGCACCATGAGAACGAGTCATGGCGACCGTTCCAGCACCTTGAAAAGCGGTATTTCGAAACCGGAAATCTGGGATTTCCAACCTTTGACGCTTTCGGCGGTGTCATGGGGATGTGTATTTGCAACGACCGCCGTTGGCCGGAAACATTCCGGGTTATGGGGCTGCAGGGAGCCGAACTGGTGATGTTAGGATATAACACGCCGGCTCATTACCCACCGGCACCTGAGCATGACCACCTGCAGGATTTTCATAACCATTTGGTGATGCAGGCTGGTGCCTATCAAAATGGAACATGGGTCGTCGGGGTCGCCAAGGCCGGGCGTGAAGAGGATTGCGACTTGATCGGTGGTACCTGTATCATTGCGCCGACCGGGGAAATCGTTGCGCAGTGCGAAACCTTGGGGGATGAATTGATCGTTCAGGAATGCAATCTTGATCGGTGCCGGGAGATCCAGACTAATATTTTCGATTTTTCCCAGCACCGAGAGCCAGAAAGTTATCAGTTGATTACCGCCACCAAAGGCGTGCAAAAGAGACCATAAATTTATTTAATAGAGGCGCCGTGGGCGAAAAGTCTGGGCGGGGAACAAAATATGTCAATCGATTTGCAACGTAACATCGTCGACAATGAAGTATATGGCCGTGCAGTAACGCGGTTCAAACAGGCGAATATCAAGCTGCCAACAATTTCGCAATTGGCCGATCCGATTGCGGCGCGCAAAGAAATTGAAGCTCAGGTGCAATCAGCAGACCCCGATGCACCGGATGCCCGCAACTTGTTTCGAGTGCACTGGCACAACAGCGCGGATCGTAAGGGCCTGGATGATGTTCCTGGACATATTGTCCTGCCGTCAGAATTAACCGGGGTGGATGCAAAAATTGTCGTGGCGCTTGGCAATCGTTTCCCGATGGTCCACGTTCACAAGGTGCTGGCTGCTTATGGCTGCCTGGTGCCGCGCTTGATCAGTGGGCAGTTCGACCCTACGCACCACCGGGCCGTGTGGCCATCGACCGGAAATTACTGCCGGGGCGGTGTCGCCATTTCGCGTATTTTGGGGTGTCGCAGCGTCGCCGTCTTACCTGAAGGCATGAGCCGCGAACGTTTCGAGTGGTTGGAAAACTGGGTTTCCGACCCTGCTGATATCGTGCGCACCCATGGCACGGAAAGTAACGTCAAGGAAATTTATGACGCGTGTCACGAACTGGCTAAAGATCCTGAGAATGTGATCCTTAATCAATTCAACGAATTTGGAAATTACATTGTGCACCGGGCCGTTACCGGTCCAGCACTAGAACGCATCTTCAATGCCGTCAATTCGGATGGCAAACACACCATGCGGGCCTATGTTTCGGCATCTGGCTCCGGCGGCACGCTGGCTGCGGGAGATCATTTGAAAGAGAAACTAGGTGCCCGAATTTGTGCCGTCGAAGCCCTGGAATGCCCGACGCTGCTTTATAACGGGTACGGGGATCACAACATTCAGGGCATTGGCGACAAGCACGTCCCCTACATTCACAATGTGCTGAACACCGACTACGTGGTCGGGGTTAGCGATAAGGCGTCGGATGCTTTGAACCTGGTGTTTAATACAACGGTCGGGCGCAGTTATCTGGCCAAGCGCACGGGGCTTGGGCAACAGGCGCTCGCTGGGCTAGCTGACCTGGGTTTGTCATCAATCGCCAACGTTTTGGGTGCGATCAAGATGGCCAAGTACATGGGGCTAGGGTCCAACGATGTGGTGCTGACGGTCGCCACTGATGGTGCCGAGATGTATGGCACCGAGAGCGACAAAACGCTGGCCGACACTTTTGGCGGAACCTTCGACGAACTGGCGGCGGCGGAAGCGTATGGCCGCTATATGCTGGGAACGGTTACCGACAGTATGCAGGAACAAAGCCTGCGGGACCGGGAACGAGTCTTTAATTTGGGTTATTACACCTGGGTCGAACAGCAGGGTGTTGATCTGGAAGATTTTGATGCGCGCCGTGATCAAGGGTTCTGGAACGGTCTGATGGATGTGGTTCCGGCGTGGGATCAAATGATCGACGACTTTAACGCTGCGGCGAGCTGACTTAAGCGGTGTGCTCTAGGCCTGCGAGGGCCAGAGCACACCGGGATCTGCGTCATTACCCGGCACCCACGTTCGCTCTTTTTTCATGACTTGAGAAAAAAGACCGGATGTCACATGCCTCTCCAACCAATTTTGCAAGTTTCCCAGGGGCTGGATATCAAACCAGTTTCGGTCGGTATTTGCGAACTGGCGAACGAATGGAAAAATGGCAAAATCTGCCAAGGATGCCCGGTCACCAAACAACTGGGCATGATCGCCCAGACGTTCATTCAGTAGGCTCAGGAACAAGCTGCCTTCATGACGGTGATAGGTCGGATCGGTGCCTTCTTCGTAGCGGATCGCATATTTATAGCGATCCAGATGGTGTTTGAAGGGACCGTCATTATGGGCAATCAATGCCAGCATATCGGCATATGTAGCAGTTTGTGGGGCCAGCCATAGCTCAGGGTCGTTGATCCGCAATGCCCAAAGTGCAATGTCCAGGCTCTGGTCCAGTACACGACCATCGCTTAACTGCAAAACCGGTACGGTGCCTTTTGGCGAAAGGGCCAGCATGTGGGCAGGTTTATCGCGTAATAGAACTTCGCGAAGGGTGCACTGCTGTTGGCTTGCAGCCAACGCCAGTCGCGCCCGCATGGCATAGGGGCATCGCCGAAACGAATACAGGATGGGTAGCGGGCGTGGCGTGTCATGGTCCATGCTACGGTCCCCAAGTCTATCCGTCATTGGCCCTTGTTTGTTCGGGCGAGGGTGCCGCACAAATCTGTCCCAGGTGTTTGTCGCCGCGTTTTTCCGCCAGATCCATCTGCGTTTGGCGAGCCTGGAAACGTTCCTTTCGCTTTGAATCATTGGCATCAAAACATTTAGGACAGCTGACACCCTGCACATACTTGGGCGAGGACTTGTCGTTGTCATCAATGGGGGTTCGGCAGGCATGACACATGTCGTAACTGCCGAGCTCCAGCCCATGTTTCACAGAAACCCGCTGGTCAAAAACAAAACACTCACCGTCCCATAAGGAATCTTCACGGGGAATGGTTTCCAAGTACTTCAGGATCCCGCCTTTTAAGTGATAGACCTGATCGATCCCTTGGTTTTTGACAAACGCCGTGGCTTTTTCGCAGCGGATGCCACCGGTGCAGAACATGGCAACTTTTTTCCCCGCAATGGCCTCTGGGTGTAAGTCCTGCTGGCTGTTAAACCAGTCCGGAAAATCCCGAAACGTTGTGGTGTGTGGGTCGATCGCGCCGCGAAAGGTTCCGATGCTGACTTCGTAATCGTTGCGGGTGTCAATCAGGATCACATCCGGATCGGAAATAAGCGCATTCCAATCATCCGGGTCAACATATGTGCCGACCGTCTGGTTCGGGTCCAGGTCGGGCACACCCATGGTGACGATCTCTTTTTTCAGGCGCACTTTCATGCGGTAAAAAGGGTTTTCAAGGGCAAAGGATTCTTTATGTTCCAGGTCACTGCATCCGGGGATCTGTCGGATGTGGGCAA